>ENA-OQIC01000569-OQIC01000569.1-human-gut-metagenome-genome-assembly--contig:-NODE-569-length-15855-cov-2.020219_pt1 | contig 15855 bp, 28 predicted proteins | sample MGYA00242572_ERZ504736 | MGnify/ENA primary metagenome ERZ504736 (study PRJEB26092, sample SAMD00036201) | human gut metagenome | host: Homo sapiens | study: EMG produced TPA metagenomics assembly of... | reverse complement strand
TATAAAAAGGGGAATATATAGAAAGTCGAGTAAACGTAGTAACATAATAACATTTGAAGAGTAGCGAAAATGCCGAAAAACCCACCAACCGTGCGGGTTTTCGGGAATCGAGTAAGTGTTATTAGGTGTTATCTTAAGATAATCATAGAGTGAAGGAGATTATTGAGACAATGGAAAACAGACCAATACAATTTCAAATCATCAATGATGGTTGGAAGATACTGAAAAAATATTTAGAGGCAGATGAATCTAGGATTCCGGAGTTTATTGAGGAAATAGATCGATTTCATAAAAAATATAATAGCCCATTTGCAAGAGGGATTGCACTTGCATGTGTAAATGAAGTCAATAGAATCCTGATTGAGAAAAAGGAGTGATCCTATGCTATGGATGGCAGTGACTGCAGATCGATTCGAGCTGCCTCTCTGTGTGGAAGAATCAGCAACTCTCCTGGCAAGAAGATTACATACTACGGATCTACGATACGAAGTAGGAGATCGAGGCAGAACAATGGAAAGATATGCGGATATAGGATAGTGGCAGTAGAGGAGGAAAGATAAATGGTAGAGATTAAATTACAGGATGGATATTTTATCGAGGTGGATCCATTAAATTACACATTGAGACAGAGGTATTCCGGGAAGACAAAGGATGGCGAATCGAAAGAATCTGTCAGAACACATGGATATCACGGAAGCATCCGGCAGGCGGTGGACAGATATATAACTCTTTCTCAGCTTGACTTTATGGACGGTATGAGCATCGACTTGAAAGAATATGTGGATTTGATTGAAAGACTTAATAAATCAGCTGTACAGAGGATTGAGAGTGCTATCGGGAGGTATCCGAAAGAATGAAGAGTAGTGCTATGAAAAAAAGGAACTGGCTCCCGATGATGCGAAGTTATGCGCTAACTGCGGGAAGATGCTGATCGGAGAGTATGATTATGTGAAAACAAAGAGAGGAACAGAGATGTATTTCTGTAAAGGTCTGGCGTGTGGAAGAACAAAGAAAAGGTAAGGAAGATCATACATGGCCAGAAGAGCCGTGCAGTGTGCTTGGAAAAGATAAAAGATAAAAAATAAAATGAAAGGGAAATAGGTTGTGCGCACATAAAACCATGGTTTCCCTCATGGATGTAGAATGAAGTATTAAGTTTATTCGACGGAATATCTTGCGGAATGGTAGCACTAGAAAGAGCAGGGATTCCAGTAGAAAGATATGTAGCTTATGAAATTGAAGAAAATGCAATAAGTGTTAGCAGGGACAACTATCCGAATATTGAACAATGCGGAGATGTATTCAAGGCTGATTTTACGAAGTATAAAGGATTTGATTTACTGATTGGAGGAAGCCCTTGTACGCATTGGAGCATAGCACAATCAGCGCAAGTAAGAGAAACCACCGCAAGTGGAATAGGTTTTGAACTTTTTATGCAATATGTGAGGGCGTTGCGTGAAAGCAAATGCAAATATTTTTTGTATGAAAACAATAAATCAATGAGCGAACAAATCAAAAATGAAATAACAAGACATTTGGGCGTTGAACCGATAATGATAAATTCTGCGCTAGTATCTGCGCAGAATCGCGCGAGATATTATTGGACTAACATACCAGATGTAAAGCAACCGGAAAACAAGAATATTTCTCTGTGCGACATATTACAAAAAGAAGATTTTAAGCCGTATAGGGGCGGTAAGCTGATAAGAAGAAAACCTGATTTAACAGAAAAGGTGGACAAGATGTACATGATCGGCGCAACAAATAAACAGTGCAGCATCGGCTGTAGGGTTTATGACTTACATGGAAAGTCAAAAACTTTGTGTTCACAAGCTGGAGGCGGTGGAGCAAAGGCGGGGCTTTATTTTGTGGATGGAGTTGTGAAAACCTAACAGTGAGTGGCGCTGAAAAATTGCAAACCTTGCCAGTAGGTTACACAAAAGCTATAAAACCTGAAAAAGGTATAAGTGTTTGTGGCAATGGTTGGACGGTTGATGTTATAGCACATATCTTTAAAGGGCTTAAAATTCAGAATGAGGCACAAGAGCCGTGCAGTTCCTTTTGGGAAGAAGTAGAGAAGAGAATGGATAGAATAAAGAAAGTAACGAAGAAAAGCTATAAAGGTTGCGAAGCTTGCAGATGGCAGCAGTTAAATGGCGGTACTTGCAAAGGCGGTAAGGCAAGATGTGGACAATTTGCTAGAGAAAGGGCGTAGGAAAGTGGACGAGAAGAAAGTTAGAGAAGCGATAAAAAGAATACGCAAAATGCGAGATGCGAGCGATCGTGGGAGGAAAGGATGCAAAGAATGGAGGAACTAAAGAAATGCCCATTTTGCGATGGAGAAGCAAGTCTTAAAGTTAATCATGGGTTCGGAGAAGAAGTTATATCAGCTTTCGTGTACTGCGAGGAATGCGGAGTTGCAACACGAAATTGTGCTTTAGAAGCTACGGCTAGGGGAATGTGGAATAGGAGAGTGGAAGAATGAAAGAGGAGATGGTTGAAGTTTTAATTAAAATTGCAAGCAAATGCAAGACTAAAGACGGATGCCGTATTAAGATCACAACCCCAGCAGGACGTTATTTAGATACCTTAATCGTAGAAAAAGCGTATGATAACGGAACAATTACGGGATATAGTGAACACATGGATATTGATACAGCTTATTATATTACGGATGGGATTGGAATTGAATTTTTAAATTGATTTTATGAGGTGAAAAATAAAGATGAAAAGAGAAATCCTTTTTAAAGCAAAGAGAATAGATAATGGAGAATGGGTAGAAGGTTAGTATACATATATTACCAATCCGCTAACAGAAGATGGTAAACCGATAAAACATCTGATTTGTAATGGAACTAATATATTTAATGACTTGATTGACCCAGATACTCTCTGCCAATACACAGGACTTACCGACAAGAACGGTCGGAAGATTTGGGAGAATGATATTGTAAAATGTCTTAAGAGAACAGAAGGATACGAATTGTATCAAGTTGTATGGAGAAATGAGTTCGCAGATTTTGGGGTAGAGCCGATTAAACCTAAATACGGAGCGAAGTATCCAATTGGACTAAGTGATGGTGTAACATTGTGTGGACATGATTATAGGGCTTTTGGAAATATTTTTGATAATTCATAGAAATGCCTCCTTAGATAAAAAGAATTGATAAGCCAATTATAACATCTGAGAAGGAAGTAGTAAAGGAGGGAAGCCGATGAATAAAGAAGGATATAAAGATCCAACAGCAGACAGAGCGATCGCACATGCGGATCATATACAAAAGCATGTAAGAGATGTAATCGAGGTTCTTAAAAAGATTGCCAGTCTTGCAGGATTTAGAATTGCAAATATCGAACTGGAGGATAAGACCACCAGAAAGAAATTTAAATACCGAAAATGAAATAAATACAGACACATGGATGTTATGGAGTATTTGAGGAGAAAGGGGATTGATGCCGGTGGACAAGCAAAGACTTAAAAAGCATAAGGCTAATAAGGAGCGGTTAAAACGACTGGAAGAGAAGATACAAGATCTATGCAGCACGGAAGCAGAAGAAGTGATGGGGAAAGTCCGAGGATCAAGCAAAGATTTCCCTTACACCGAAGTCAGGACGTCAGTATTAATGGCTGATCCTTATGAGCAGGAGAAGATTGATAAGCAGATCAGGAAGACAGAAGCTGAAAGGATGCTACTGAAGGTAGAAGTTGATGAGGTGGATGAGTACATAGAGGCAATAGGAGATCCGGAGATTAAGGAGATATTTGAGCTGGCATTTGTGGAAGGGAAGAAGCAGAGAGAAATTGGAGAGAAGCTGAACATTGACAGAAGTTATGTTTCTAAAAAAATCGATGAATATTTGAAACTTTCACACTTTTCACAAAAGTAATATGTTATAATTATTCTAGAATGATTGTATCTAATCATTCGCTCTCACAAGTTTTAAATTTAGCTCACGCGAAAGCACCTTGTCGAAAAATGATGGGGTGCTTTTAGTAATGTTGTATATTGACGAAAAAGAACATTTGTTCTAAAATAAAGATACTCCACAAGGACGAAAAAGGTCACATTTTGTTGAAACGTATTGGAAAGTACGGTAAACTGTAAATAGTGTGGAAGAGCGGGTAAATTTTAAAATTTGTGGAGGAAGTATTATATGGAGTACAAGAGAGTAATAAGATTTCAGTATTATCAAATTTTGTGTAGAAAATTTGATGGGAAAGAATGGGGTAAATTAAAAACTTTTAATTTGGTTGAGTTGCTTCAAAAGCTTGAAGAAGATGGACTAGTTAGAAAGAGTATAGAATTTAATAGAATGTTAGCAAGAGTAGAGTGTTTTACGTATGATAAAGCATCAGATACTTGGGGAATACGTTTGATGAAATTAAGAGATACTAATATTCCATCTAAGGTAAAAGAAAAAGAAGAGGCGAAAGTTATAGAGTTAGAGCCGGATGAGTATATTGGGGAAGATGTTACAATGTTGTATGAAAAGGCAGTAGCATTGCAATGATCCAGTCTAATAGATTTTCACTTAATATATCTAAAATAGAAGAGTTTTTAATGTACTTAAATGAAAATACTAATGTAGAAATCATATTGCAGCCAATAAGAGAAGAGTTTAATGATAAGAGATTTAAGAAATCCAGTTTGAAGACCATTGACATATCATTTGCAAATCTAGGATCATGGGGAAGTGCGGAATGCAATAGACAATCTTTGGCAACCATAATAGATCCGATAAAACGTTTGGGTGGGTATGTTGGTCATGTTACAATAGGACTTGGCCATGTGAAAGAAGATTCACTCAATAAGGTTGAAGCATATAATATGATTTCTGAGATAAGAAGCAATAAAAAATTTATTCGGAGCGCAAAAGTAAAAGTGAGAGATGATGATGATACCGATGTGGAAATTGTAGATTTGTTTGAAGATATTCGACATGAATTCATTCAGTTTCGCTAGAAAGCAGAAAAGGTTTGGAATACACAGTTGCTATTACGGCAATGATTTATAAATATAGAAAGGCAAAGGAAGAATTGTATCGGTTGATTGGTTATAATGTGGAGTGATTTTGTGAGGATATTGAAATATTATTTTGAGCATTTTTATCCATATCTTTTTGCATTTGTAATAATTTTGTTAATGAAGCAATTTAATAATTTGTTTTGTGAAAAATAAAAATTTCAATGATGCATTAGATGGGGGTGCCACAGTAGTAGCACTTATAATAGGATTTTTAGGGGCGATTTTGCCGGTTATTTTGGGGATGAAAAATGAATCTAAGTTTGTAAAATATGTTTTTGAAAAAGATAAAAAAAGACTTTTTAAAAAATATATAAAAGCCACTATAATAACAGGACTAGTGTCATTGTGTTTAACTATAATAATGTATTTCATACTGATTTTATTAAGACACTAGACGAAATAATGTTTTATGCTTGGGTGTATTGGTTAGTTCTTTTTTTGTTCTGTACGTATAGAAGCTTATCGAATATGATTAATTTGATATTTTCCAATGATTCGGATTTAGAAAATGATAGATATAAAGATAATCCTAAGGAAAAAACAGAAACGGAAAAACATTTTGAGAATAAACATATATTCAAGTGATTGAGATAAGGCACTCCGGGGTGCTTTTTATAATGCCATGAATGGAAAGGGGTGTTGCATTGTGGCAGCATTGAAAAATATTAAACACGAGAGTTTCTGCTTGCATTATTCCAAAACTGGCAATGCAACAGAATCTTATAAAAAAGCAGGATATAAGGCGAAAACAGAAGCAGGGATAAACGCTTCCGCATCACAGTTATTGAAAAATCCTAAGGTGCAGGCACGGCTTGCAGAATTAGCCGAAGAAATGGCATCGAGTAAGATTGCAGACATTGCAGAAATACACGAATACCTTACGGCAGTGATGCGAGGAGAAGAAAAAGAAGAAGTTGTTGTTGTGGAAGGTTTGGGCGATGGAATTTCAGAAGCACGTCTGATTAAAAAAGAAGCGAACATAAAAGACAGAATCAAAGCAGGAGAAACACTTGCAAGGATGAAAGGCGGATTTGACAACAAGCTGTCTGTTGAAGTCGCATTGCCTGTGTTTGGCGGAGAGGAAGAGCTTGAAGATTAAAAAAATCAAGATGCTACTGCCGGAGATAGTCGGGCGAGGTTATAAGACATTTTGGAACTTCCGTGGACGTTATAGGGTTGTAAAGGGAAGCCGTGCGAGCAAAAAATCAAAGACAACTGCTCTATGGTACATATACAATATCATGAAGCATAAGGGCGCAAATTTGCTTGTAGTCCGCAAGACATACAGAACCTTAAAAGATTCTTGCTTTACAGAGTTGAAATGGGCGGTAAAACGCTTAAAAGTAGAGCATCTATGGATATTCAAAGAAAGTCCGCTTGAAGCTACTTATATACCGACAGGACAAAAGATTTACTTCAGGGGGTTGGATGACCCGTTAAAGGTAACATCTATTACAGTAGACGTTGGTGTGTTGTGTTGGATGTGGATTGAAGAAGCATATGAGGTCATGAAAGAAGAAGACTTTGATATGCTTGATGAGTCTATCCGTGGTGAGTGTCCAGAAGGATTGTGGAAGCAAATCACAATCACTTTCAACCCATGGAATGAAAGGCACTGGCTGAAGCATCGTTTCTTTGATGAGCTTACCGGGCATGATGCAGAGGGGAAACCGATATATGCGCCTAGAAAGAAGCCAATTTCTGACGATGGCGAGATATTGGCAATAACAACAAATTATCTTATAAACGAATGGCTCGATAAAGCAGATATTGCGGTCTTTGAGAGGATGAAACGAAACAATCCCCGGCGTTATGCTGTGGCAGGTTTAGGCGGTTGGGGTATTGTTGACGGTCTGATATACGAGAACTGGAAGGAAGAAAGCTTCACTTTGGATGATATAAGGGCGAGGCATCCGGATTTGAAATCTGCATTTGGTCTTGACTTTGGATATACAAATGATCCAACAGCATTATGTTGTGCTTTTGTGTCAAAAAAAGATAGGAAGATATATATTTTTGATGAGATATACGAAAAAGGTATGTCGAACAAAAAGATATATGACTGCATTTTTGAGATGGGATATAGGAAAGAACGTATCACAGCAGACAGCGCAGAACCAAAGAGTATAGATGAGTTGAAAAAGCTTGGATTAACGTTTATAAAGGGAGCAAAGAAGGGAAAAGACAGTATAAACCATGGAATACAGTGGATCCAAGATTTTGAAATAATCATTCACCCAAGATGTGTGAATTTTATAACGGAGATTAGCAACTACACATGGGATAAAGACAAGTTCGGGACTGTTATAAACAGACCTATTGATGCGTTTAATCATCTCATGGATGCTCTTAGGTATGGATGTGAAGGTTATATGATCGGTAACTGGATGATGTAAAGATAACTGACGGGCAGCGCACACATTGCCAGCGTGAACATAGCACACGTCTCCACTCGGTCGCAATCGGCGGTCGATTATGGTACTGGTGGGACTGCCATTTTATATAGTGGATACTTGGCGCAGTGGTAGCGCAGCAGTCTTATAAACTGTGTGCCGCCGGTTCGATTCCGGCAGTATCTATTTAAAACAAAAGGAAGGGGCTAAACTTAAAGCCACAGAGGAAAAGACAATGGACGATAAGGAGAAGAATCTGATAAAAGAATATTTTAAGCGGAACGGGCTGCCAAAGCCTGTGACAATTAAACATATAGGAAGATGGGCGCATGGTGAACGCTATGCCGTGACTTGCGGGCTTGTCCGGCTGAAGAAATATTGTGTGTATTTCGGCGATGATGGCGGAATCAATTCCGTGAGAAAGAGGTGACAGCATGCTGACAGAAGCAGAGATTAAAAGATTCATAGACAATGACAGCAGTTCAGAGAAAAAGAGGTTTGCAGAGGTTGGTCAACGATACTATGAAGCGAATCACGACATATTGAAATCACGGTTGTTTTATTACAACGCAGATGGGAACCTCGTGGAAGACACGACGCGCTCAAACATTAAAATCAGTCATCCGTTCTTCACTGAATTGAGCGACCAACTTTCCGCTTACATGCTTTCTTTCAAGGAAAATCCGATAAGGGCAAAAGAAGCGGTCGAAGGGCTGCAAGATTATCTCGATGAATACTTTGATGATGATTCTACACTGAAATAAGCGAACTTATAACAGGAGCTTACAATAAAGGTTTTGAATATATCTACGCTTACAAGAACGCTGAAGGAAGGCTTGCTTTCCAGTGCGCTGACAGTCTGGGAGTAATAGAGGTAAGAGCGAAGGACACAGATGATGAATGCGAGTATTTTATCTACTGGTATATCGATCGCATTGACAAGGGAAAGAAAGAAATACGGCGTATTCAGGTATGGAGCAATCAAGAAACGTGGTATTATGTGCAGTCGGGAAATGGTAGGGTAAAGATAGATGATAGCGCGCCAATCAATCCACGACCGCATGTGGTCTTCACGGAGAAGAAAAAGAATGTGAAAAAGGGATATTCCTTCGGGTTTATTCCTTTTTGGCGTTTAGACAACAATAAGAAGCAAATAAGCGGCTTAAGCCTATCAAAGCTCTGATTGATGACTATGATCTGATGGAATGCGGTATATCGAACAATCTTGCCGACTTTGACACACCGCTACATGTTGTGACAGGGTTTCAGGGCGACAATCTTGACGAATTGCAGACGAATCTAAAGACGAAAAAGATTCTTGGTGTCGATGAAGGCGGCGGAGTAGAGGTGAAAACTGTTGATATTCCGTATCAGGCAAGGAAAGCGAAGGCGGACGAAGACGAAAAAATATCTATCGTTTCGGGATGGGATTCAATAGTTCGCAGGTTGGCGATGGTAACATCACGAATGTTGTTATTCGGTCACGGTATGCATTACTTGACCTGAAAGCTAACAAGCTTGAAAGACGGCTTAAAAAGCTTCTGAAACAGCTTGTGAAGGTTGTTCTTGACGAAATCAATAAGATGAACAAAACAGACTATAAGGTTTCGGATGTTTATTTTGATTTTTGTTCGTGAGATCACAACAAACGAATCAGAGAACTATTCCAACGAGAAAACGAAAGCCGAAACGCAGCAAGTGCAAATCAACACAATCCTGAATGTGGCTGCCGTCCTTGGCGATGAAACGATTGTAAAGGCTATATGCGAAGTGCTAGATATTGATTACGAGGAAATCAAGGACAAGCTTCCGAGTCCTGACGATGGAATGACACAGGCAGAAGTGGCATTGAGTGCCGTTGTGCCGGAAGAAGGCACAGAGCAAGGCGGTGAATAATGTATCATGAATAGGCGGCAGAAAGAAGTCTTACAAAATGAACTGAAGAACGAAAGAACGGTTCTGAATCAGATTAACGCAGTGTATCAGAGGGCAATGATAGATATTGAAGCCAAAATCGAAAAGATGCAGGCAAGAATAAGCATGAACCCGGAAGACACTGCTGCCATTTATCGGAAGCAGTTCCAGGAAGCTTTGAAAGGGCAAGTGTCGGCGATACTTGATAACTTGAACGCCAATCAATATGACAAAATTCAGGACTATCTTGAAAGTTGCTACTATGACAGCTTTATTGGTGTAATGTACGACCTTCAAGGCAGGGAATCCCGGTTATTATGCCGATAGACCAAGAGCAGGCTATAAGAGCAATCCAACACGATACAAAGCTGAAGAAATCGCTTTATGAATCGCTTGGCTACAATGTGAATCAGCTGAAAAGGACGATTTCCGGGGAGATAAGCAGGGGAATTGCAAACGGTTTTATGTATGCTGAAATCGCCCGAAATATCAGAAATCACGGCAAGGCGTCTATGAGCAAAGCTTACACGATAGCAAGGACGGAAGGACATAGGATTTCAGAGCAGTCGAAAGCTGATTCTCGACAGAAGCAAAGGAAGCCGGGGCTGACGTTCTGAAACAGTGGGATTCTACACTGGACAGCCGGACGAGGGAAAGCCACCAAAAGCTTGACGGTCAAATCAGGGAATTGGAAGAGCCTTTCGAAGTAAACGGAAGGCAGGCAATGCAGCCGGGTGGATTCGGAGTTGCGAAGGAAGATATAAATTGCCGATGTGTGACATTGCAGCGTGCAAGATGGGCATTAGACGAAGCAGAACTTGAAACTCTGAAGAAACGAGCGGAGTTTTTGAAATTGATAAGACGAAAGATTTTGATGATTTTAAAGAAAAATATATGAAATCCATTGAGAAATCAGGGAAAAGTGGTACAATACAATTAGATTTACAATTATTTGCTTCGAAGGAAAAACAATTTGGGAAGAAGATTGGAAAACATGCAAAAGACTATGGATTAGACCCAAGCAAAGAAGCAGATCGTGAAAAGATGCATGAGATTATTGATGATATAATCGAAAATCATAGTGAGATAAGAAGCGGATCATGGCGAGGGCAAGAAAAAGAAGTTGACTTTTATATTAAAAATGCAGATGTAGTTGTTTGCAGTAAGGAAAAAGAATTTATTACTATTTTGAAAGGTGGTGTAAATAATGCTAGGGTTAAGAACGCAAGAAACAAATAAATTTATTTTGTTCTTTGAATTAGTACAGGAGAAAGCAAAGGAGAAAGAATCAGTTTTCTTTTTAGATTCAGGAGATGGAAAAGAGTTTGAAACTGAGGCGATGGAAGGCGAAAACCTTCAAGGATGGCTTGTACCTCTTTCAAAAGTTGATGAATTTGAAAAAATATGGAAAGATCACAAAGAGAATGATGAATATGTTGATTTTTACTGTTGGGCCGAATGGTTTGATAATAAGGGGAAAATTGACATAAAATTCATGAAAGAATAAAAAGCACTTTGCGTATATGCAGGGTGCTTTTTGATGCGAAAAATAGGTAAAGAAGACATGGGCGAAAAGTATATTGAAACCTAAATAAAAAAGGACGGTGAAGATATGAATGATTTAAAAGTAATTAGACAGAGTACAACAGCTGAAAGGGAAATGGTGTTTGAATTTGAAACAAGCGGTATAGAATTTCTTATTAAGAACCTTTCAGATGCAGATATTTTTGTTGCGTGCAAACAAGGCGTAGAAAAAGCGGATAGAATCCTTATTCCTGCGAATTTGTGTCAGATTATAATGCCATTTCCTACTATTCGTACGAGCGAAATTTCCATAATTGCAGCACAAACCAGTGAAAAAGGAGTAGAAGTACAATGCTTAAAATGGTAGATGGAACAGGAATCATCGGTGTTGATATGGTATGCCCTCTAGGAATCTCCACTCCACAGCCACCGAATTATGACAAGGTAGAAGTGGAAGGGGTAGGGAGTTTAATGCTTCCAAACAGTTTAGAGGCTCCGGTGGAGAGGGTGGAATTGATTGGAAATAGTGTGCAACCTACTACGACAGGGAAGAATCTGTTTGATGAGAGCAAGGCGGTAACTGGAAGAATAAATCCAGACAATGGTGAACTATTGCCTGAAACATCTTATATCTCGAGTGATTATATAGAGGTGCAAGAAGGCGAAACATATTTTCAATCTGGTAGCGGAGATGGATATTATAGAGCTTTTTACGATATGAATAAGAAGTTTACGAGTATTCCAACAAAAGGAATATTTAAAATTACAGTTCCAGTTGGAAGTAAGTTTTTACGCATATCTGGGAGAAAAGAAAGATTTGGAGATTGGATGATTGAAAAGGGTGATAAAGCAACCCCTTATGAACCATACACAGGGCTTAAATCATCTCCAAGCCCAGAGTATCCGCAGGAGATTAAAAATGTTGGAAAGTGGAATGAAGAAAAGCAGAAGTATGAAATTAATGTGAAAGTGACTGGGAAGAATTTGTTTAACCATGAAAAAGCGAAGAATGTTAATAACTGGGAAGAATGCCATTCGATGCCAACATATAAAGATTTTCCAGTTTATGTTGGGAAAGGTAATAATTTTTCATTTTCCTTCACAGAAAATCTTATAGCCATGAAGTCTGAAATTGTAGCTGGTGTAGTCCTTGTAAAATCTTCTGGTATCAATAAATGGATTTATGACGGCGGTAATAATTTCAACGCTACATACACTGGAATTGCTAAAGAGGATTATATTTATATAAGATCAAACAAAGAAAGAATTCATTTTTTGTAAATGATATTAAAACATTACAAGTTGAAATAAATCCAGTTCCAACAGAATATGAACCTTACACCGAGCAAACCCTCACCCTCACATATGACCGCCCAATTACCAAATGGGACAAGCTAGTCGAGCAGGGGGGACAGTATGGATGGTTGTATCAGTCGGCAGTCGATACTGATGTGAAGCCATCTCGGTTAGATTTATTTCCGAATGGGTTTAGTCTTTTTAAAGACTTTGGTAACGGTGTATATGTTTATAAAGTCACTAATATCAAAAAAGCGATTGGATTTCAGACATCGCTTTGCGAACAATTTAAAAATAAAGATGGTTCGTATAGCACGGGAGATTTATTTTGTTATTCTGACCAACCGAGTATACAAATGCAATATTTTGTAACGGACATTCCGACGTTGGAAGAATTTAAAACATGGATGGAAACTAATCCATTAACAATGGTTTATAAAACTACAGAATCACATTTTATCCCACTCCCGGAATCTGTACAACAGCAATTGCAAGCCCTGCACAGTGAGAACGGCACGACACATGTATTTGTGGATTCCGGGGAAGTACCTTGTGGAATCAAATTAACCTATCGAAAGGAGATTTAATATGAACTACGCAAAAATTATGGAAAACGGAACTGTGAGAATCAGCTCCATCAAGAAAGAAGGCTACAAGCCACTTAAGGAAGAGAAACCGGAGGGATTCAGCAACCTTGTCTTTGTTGGATACACAGAGACAGAAGAGAATGTAATAAAAGAATACGAAGCAGTGGATGACGGCATGAGCGCTTATGGCAAACTGCAAAAGGACTTGAAGGCAACGCAGACAGCGCAGGAAGTCACAGACCAAGCGGTGCAGGAGTTAATCCTTGCAACGATGAAAATGGGGGTGTAAATTATGGCACAGTTTTTAGCAAACAGGATTAAAGGCGGACACTTGACGATTGATGATGTACCGGAGAGTTTAAAAGAGCAGGTGCAGGCGTTACTTTAGGAGGAGATATGTTTATCGGATGGTTAAAGCAGAGATTCTGCAAACACAAGTATTGAAAGCACTATGACAGGGCTACAAAGGGATATGTTAGGCGTTGTGTAAAGTGCGGAAAAATCGAATAAGTAAGACATTGACACATAGAGATATGTGTTATTTTTATGCCTTTTTCCGGTAGGCGGTAAAGAACCGGAAAAATATTTTAAAGCAACGGTCTGGACAGTGGATGGACTGGGGCAGAAAGGAAAAGATATGAAATTTAGAGAATTTATGGCATTACAGTTATTTGCCGAAGACGAAGGAACTGGGGCAGAAAGCAATGGATCCGGCGTAAATGGCGAAGAAACACAGGGCAATGAGGGAGAACAGGGAACTTCCGGTAATACGTTTGAGGACTTTTTAAAAGATGGGAAGAATCAAGCGGAGTTTGATAGACGTGTTAGCAAAGCAATCGAAACAGCACTCGGAAATGCGAAAGTGAAATGGCAGGAAGATGCTGACCAGAAAGCGGAAGAAGCAGCTAAAGTTGCAAAAATGAATGCAGAGCAGAAACAGCAGTATGAGATGGATAAGCTGAAAAAAGAAAATGAGAGATTGCAGGCAGAATCTGTAAGGAATCAGCTTTCCAGAAATGCGGCAGGAGTGCTTGTGGAGAAAGGTATCGAAGCAACGCAGGATGTTCTTGATTTTGTTGTTGGAGTTGATGAAGCAGATACCAATGCAAGAATTGACACTCTGATGAAAATCGTGGAATCCCAGCTTAAGAAAGCCGAGATCGCCAGAGCAACCGGATCTACACCAAAAACCATGACGAACTCAGGAAGTCCAATGTCTGAATTCGAAAAGAGACTTGCAAAGTATAAATAAAGGAGAATGTGAAGATGAAGAATAAAGAATTTATGATGTTACAGTTATTTGCGGCAGGAGACAACAATGATATGCCGGTAAGAAGCTACCAACTTGAGTTTAAAAGCCTTTTGGAGGTAGTATTTAAAAAGATGTCTTATTTCGCGGATTTTTTCGTCGGCGAACTTGAGGTACTGGATGGAGTCAGAGAAAATGAAACAGCCTTTTATGTAAAAACATCAGACATTCCGGTTGTGGTTGGAACTGGGTACGATAAAACAGCTACGAAAGCGTTTGGAACGGGAACAGGGAACTCTAGCCGTTTCGGGGAGAGAAAAGAGATTATCTACGCGAACACGCCGGTTAATTACTCTTGGGGATGGAATTACCACGAGGGAATTGACCGACACACGGTAAACAATGATTTTGACGTTGCGGTAGCAGATCGCTTGGAACTGCAGGCGAGGGCTAAGACAAAGCAGTTTAACAAGCAGCACGGAAAATTTATTTCCACATCTGCCGGAAAAACTTTAAGTGCTACTGATTATACAGAAGACAATGTATTAAAGCTGTTTAATGAGCTGTCTAAGTATTTTAATAACATCGAAGCGGTTGGAACGAAAAAAATTAAGGTTTGCTCCGATCTGTACAATGCCGTTGCGGATCATCCTTTGAATACGTCTGCTAAAAACTCCACTGTAAACATTGATGGCAATGAAGTTGTGAAGTTCAAGGGATTCCTTGTAGAGGAAATTCCGGATGAATTATTCCAGTCCAAAGAATGTGCCTATGCATATATTGCCGGAGTTGCAAAAGCATTTACTGGAATTAACACAGCAAGAACAATCGAATCCGAGGATTTTGACGGTGTAGCTTTGCAGGGAGCTGGTAAGGCTGGAGAATTTATTCCGAACGATAATAAAAAGGCGGTAGTAAAAGTAACTATTACGGGGTAAAGAGTATGCTGGATGATTTAAAAAAGCTTCTGGGAATCGAGGATGATTCTCTTGATTCGAAACTGGAACTGATTCTTAGATCTGTGCAGGGGCGGCTAAAGCTCCTGCTCGGAGGAATTGAAGTACCGCAAGAAATGAATCACATTGTCGTGGAAGTGGCAGTGATCCGGTTTAATCGTTTGGGATCAGAGGGAATGTCAGCTCATAGTGTCGAAGGAGAAAGCATGTCCTACAATGATAATGATTTTGATGGATTCATGGACGAAATTCAAGCATTTTTGGACTCGCAGAAAGAATCGAAACGAGGAAGGGTGCGGTTTATTTGAGATGTGATACAGAAGTCTTCTTCCAGTCAGTCTCGCCGGGGGAGTATGACGAATCTACTGGCGACTATAAAGAAGATACTGTACTGGAAGAAAAAAGACATGCCAGTGTTACAGATACCGGCACGGATACGATGAATCTTGTGTACGGTGCTATAAAGCAGGGAAGTAAGACGGTGCGATTACAGATGCACTATAAAAAAAACGTTTGACCGTATCCGGATAGGTAACACCCTATACAGAGTGGATTTTGAGCGAAAACTGCGGGCGAAGCATGTGTTTGTAATATCGGAGGTGCAAAGTGGCAGAAATTAAATTTGAGGGAATTGCAAAGCTGAATAAAGGCTTGAAGAAGAGAATGGATATGAGCGCAGTGAAGACTGTTGTAAAAAAGAATGGCTCTGAAATGCAAAAGAAAGCGCAGAGGAATGCTCCGGTAGATACTGGAAATCTTAAGAACAACATTGGCTTGGAGATTTCAGATGGTGGAATGACTGCACCGTAGAGTCAACAGCTGATTATTCTGTGTACGTGGAACTAGGAACCCGCTTGATGGAAGCACAGCCATATATGAAGCCTGCATTTGAGGAGCAGAAGAAACAGT
>ENA-OQIC01000568-OQIC01000568.1-human-gut-metagenome-genome-assembly--contig:-NODE-568-length-15863-cov-2.130465_pt1 | contig 15863 bp, 25 predicted proteins | sample MGYA00242572_ERZ504736 | MGnify/ENA primary metagenome ERZ504736 (study PRJEB26092, sample SAMD00036201) | human gut metagenome | host: Homo sapiens | study: EMG produced TPA metagenomics assembly of... | reverse complement strand
CTACCTAATGTCTTCTACATCAAAAAAATTATCTTTGTAGGCATAACAATACACCTATAATAGAACAATATGAGTCCACGTAAATTAATGTTTTGGTTGTTTGCCTGTATCTTTTTAGTTTGTGCCCTGCGGGCCGGGTTATTGACAAGTGCTGATCAATATATCTATCATTTACGTAATATGCATGCTTCTACTTTTGCATATCGGTATGATGATTTTTTGCCATACCTTCCGATTGTTGCTATGTTCGTGTTAAAACTTACAGGAGTAAAGAGCCGTAGTAACTGGAAACGAATGCTCGTCTCTACTGCATTTTCTTATATATTAATGGGGACCATAGTGCTTACAATGAAATCACTGGCGGGGGTTCTTCGTCCCGACGGTTCCGATTTCCTTTCATTCCCTTCGGGGCATACAGCTACGGCTTTTACGGCTGCCACACTACTGTATAAAGAATATGGTTTCAAGACCCCCCTAGCGGGTATTGCTACCTTCTTGCCGGCAGTTGTCACCGGATTCACAAGGCAGTTGAATAATCGCCATTGGCTGAGCGACGTTTTGGCAGGTGCCATTATCGGTATCATGATGGTAGAGTTAGCCTATTTTCTTACCGATAGGCTCTTAATGAAAACCGGTGCACAGACTTGTTCCAAATCATAAAAACATAATGGGCTATTGCTTGACAATACGCCCCATTATGTTTTTTAGACCCAGACAGTCAATCTTCTTGAGATAAAATCAGAAAGCATCATGACTGACGTATAACAGGTAGTTGTGTCTCTGAATAAAAATATTATTTTCTCTGGCTAACCAACCTACCGCAAGTGCAACGTCTTCGGCGCTGAGGTTAATTTTCCGACTAAGTTCCTGAATAGATATTTCTCCCCTCATTTCATTCAGGGTGCGCCATACTTTGCCGGCGTTTTCTCCAATTGTCTCTAATTCCATTTTATATCATTTGGTTATGTCCCTAATATACAAAAAAATATTTAACTACGAAGTTTTTAAAACGTATTTTTATCATGGTTTTACATTTTTTAGTTCAGGTACGAATTTGGGCTTTTATCCTACAGCCTTATCCCGAAAAGACTTAAAGAAAGGTCGAAGCAAACCAATGAAATGCAATAGTAAAATGAAGAAAATACTATTTGATTCATCAACCAGATGTCATTCAATCTGAAGTCGTGCCCCCTTCGTAGAAAATAGGTCTCAGACGATAATCTATGAAATATAAAATGATATTTAAAAGAAATAGCATTTCTAAAAGTCCGGATACGTTTTGGCTGAAATCTTTCCGGTATTAAAAAAGGAGCCTGAATGATTCCAGCCTCCTTTTTCAAACGTTTTTTTCAATCAAATCCTGTTTTATAATCCTTTACTCATGGAGCATTACATAGCCCCAAATCATAGAATCGGAACTACCGATTCTATCGAACAATCTTTTTACCCATTTCATAATCTCTACTTTTTATGTTATACCTTGAAAACATGACAAATGTAAGGGAGATATATGATGATTGAATTGACATAGGATAAAAATGCCATTTTGTACTATTTGTTTTTGATGTACATCAATTATAGAGTAATTCTATTACATCTCACAAGAAAATCATTGGATAATTAGGTAAATATGAAAATAAACAGTTAAAACATGAGCCGAAGCGGAACAAAGTACCTCCAATTCCGTCTTATTATAAATGTTACACAACTGATAAATTGAGGGAGCCGTATACCCTTTATGCGTAGCCATTCCCGAAGGTAGCCGGGAGAATATTCTATTTCCTTTGAAAAAGCCCGTACAGTTTTTATGTACGGGCTTTTCTGTGATTAAAGAGAAGTGATTCATTCATTGTTGTCTTCTTCGTCGTCAACCAGATTATTGAGTTCTAATTCCAAGTCGACTAACTCTTGTTCCCACGTCTTCAAAATTTCTTTAGGAGTATCTTTGGGAGCTTTTTTTATTCTTTCCTGAGCTAAAGACACTTCATGCTCTAATTGTCTACGTCTACTCATAACTTTTAATTTGTAGTTTGATAAATTAAAAAAGAATTGTTTAGAAACTGCCTTTCAGTAAATCCGGTATTTCCGAGGGTTCACCGGCAACTCTGATTCCTGCAGCTTCCAATGCTGAAATCTTTTCGGTTGCAGAACCGGAACTTCCGGATATAATAGCTCCGGCATGTCCCATCTGTTTACCCGGCGGGGCAGATCTCCCTGCAATAAATGCCACCACAGGTTTAGTCACATGTTCACGAATGTATGTTGCGGCCAACTCTTCTGCGTTACCCCCAATCTCACCAATCATCACAATAGCATCAGTTGCGGATCATTTTGTAACATTCCCAAAAGATCACGAAAATAAAGTCCGACAACCGGATCACCTCCCATACCAATGGCAGTGGACTGTCCCATACCTTTAGCAGTCAGATGTGATACGATTTCATAGGTCAACGTACCGCTACGGCTGATTACTCCTATATTGCCCGGAGTGAACACTTGCCCCGGAAGAATACCTACCAGACTTTCTCCGGGAGAGATCAGGCCGGGGCAATTCGGCCCAATGAGTTTAGCTCCCTTCAGTTCGACAAACCGGTAGGCCTTTATTACATCCAATGTAGGAATTCCTTCTGTGATACAAATTATCAGTCGGATACCGGCATCGGCAGCCTCCATAATAGCATCGGCAGCAAAGCGTGCCGGTACGAAAATAACAGATGTATTGGCTTGCGTTCGGCGAACAGCTCATGCATGGTGTTGAATACCGGAAAGGTATCGTCTATCATTGTTCCTCCTTTGCCGGGTGATGTTCCGCCCACCACATTTGTTCCGTATTCAGCCATCTTTTTGGCATGAAAAAGTCCATCCCTGCCTGTGATACCCTGCACCAAAAGTCGGGTAGATTTATCAATAAGTATGCTCATATCGATTCTTTCTTTAATGATTCTATAGCCATTTTAGTAGCTTCTTCCATTGTCTGGGCCACTTGAAAACGGTTATTCTTACGCAATAATTCACGTCCCATATTTCCATTAGTGCCTGTAAGCCGCACAATAATAGGAATATCCGTTTGTATCTGCTCAAACGCCTGTAAGAGTCCGATGGCTACATCGTCACATCGGGTGATACCTCCGAAAATATTGATAAAGACTACTTTGACTTTTTTGTCATCCAGCAATAATCTCATAGCTTCTATCACCTTGACAGGATTTGAACTACCGCCAATATCAAGGAAATTAGCCGGATTTCCTCCATAAAGCTTGATCATATCCATAGTTGTCATAGCCAGACCGGCTCCATTAACCATACAGCCTATCTCGCCGTCCATGCGCACATAGCTGAATCCTCTTTCTTTGGCAATCGCTTCCAACTTCTCATCTTCTGTGGGCTCTGATAACTTCTGTAAGTCCGGATGACGATAAAGTGCATTATCATCAAAAACCATTTTGGCATCAATAGCCAATAATGTCCCAACAGGGGTAAGTACCAATGGATTAATTTCAGCAAGTGAAGCATCTTTTTCAATAAATGCTTTGTAAAGATCTTGAATAATAGTTGCCATCTGGTTAGCTTGCTCAGCTTGTTCAAAGAGAGAGAAAGCAAACTTATGTGCAGATAATCGGGAACTCCGATTAGAGGATCAATGCTGCAACGTATTATCTTTTCCGGAGATTGGCGGGCTACTTCCTCGATGTCCATACCACCGGCCGCACTCATAATCAGCGTGACAGAGCGCGTATTACGGTCTATCGTAAAACTGATGTAATATTCGGCTGCAATGTTGACAGCCTCACTAAGAAGAATCTTGGTGACGGGATAACCTTTTATAGTCATCTCCAAAATAGTTTGAGCGTATTGGTAGACATCTCTATCATTATTGGCCAACTTTACTCCGCCGGCTTTTCCCCGCCCGCCGGTCAGCACTTGGGCTTTATGGCTACCCGGTTTACCCCCATTCGGTGATAAGCAGCCACAGCCCCATCTGCCGTATGGCATAAAGCATGCCTCTCGACAGGTATTCCGTAAGTGGAGAAAATCTCCTTTGCCTGATATTCGTGTACTTTCATTGGATAAAATAGGTTTATTATCCAATTATAACAAAAGTGTTGGCAAAAAAAGTTGTAAACTGTCCGCGTCCCTTCATTGCAGTCTAGAGCGATCTTTACAGATAGAACGATGAGAGTAACTTATGACCTTAAAACAAAAACACACAGCACCGGAATCCTACATAAAGATTCCGATGCTGTGTGTTAAGAGTGGTCCATCAATAGACTTATGCTATTCCGTGAGCCGAAACTGTAGAGTCGATCTTCTTGATCAATCCCTGCAATACGGCACCCGGTCCACATTCTGTGAAGTCGGTAGCACCATCGGCAACCATATTTTTTACGGTCTGTGTCCAACGTACAGAAGCAGTCAACTGAGCAACCAGATTCTTCTTGATTTCCTGCGGGTCTGTATGGGGCAGGGCATCTACATTCTGATAAACCGGACATTTCGGTGTGTGGAACTCAGTCGCGTTAATGGCAGCTTCCAATTCTACTTTGGCAGGATCCATCAGAGGAGAATGGAATGCACCGCTACTTTCAACGGAAGCGCACGCTTAGCTCCGGCTGCTTTCATCAATTCACAAGCTTTTTCGATACCCGGTACAGATCCGGAAATTACAATCTGTCCCGGACAGTTGTAATTGGCAGGTACACAAACTTCTCCTTCAGTGGTAACAGAAGCACAGATTTCTTCTACTTTCTCATCCGGTAAAGCTATAATAGCAGCCATTGTAGAAGGAGTTGCCTCACAAGCTTTCTGCATAGCCATGGCACGTGCATAAACCAATTTTAAGCCGTCTTCAAAAGACAGAGCGCCGGCAGCGACCAATGCAGAAAACTCTCCCAGTGAGTGTCCGGCAGTCATTTCAGGTTTGAAGTCGTCACCCATGCAAAGTGCAGAAATAACAGAGTGGAGGAATACAGCAGGCTGAGTAACCTTGGTCTGACGAAGATCTTCGTCCGTACCGTTGAACATAATATCTGTAATGCGATATCCCAGGATATCATTTGCTTTTTCAAACAATTCTTTTGCTAAAGCTGAAGTTTCATACAGGTCCTTACCCATACCTACGAATTGGGCACCTTGACCGGGGAATACAAATGCTTTCATATTTTTGTTTTTTAATTTAATTTGCGGGTGCAAAGGTATATATTTTTGCAATATCATAGCACAGATTTGGTGAAATTGTGCAATGGACAATATGTTTTTCAGCCTATTCTACCTTATTATCGTCCATATCCGGGCTTTCTCAGGGCCCCAGAAGTGACATAACGGTCCGTTGCCATGTCCGATAATTATTTCCTTGCCGGCATCAATAGCTTTGCTACATAACTCTTTGCCTTGCCAACTGCCTGGTCCATAGGAAGTCCTAATGCCAGATAAGTGGCGATCGAAGAAGAAAGGGTGCATCCGTCCCATGCAAATTCCGGCTCTCTATCTTTTTCTCCTTATATATATAGGCGTTCCCATCGGTAAACAACACATCCTGCATTTCGTTTCCCTCCAGATGTCCTCCTTTCACCAATACCGCTGTATGATACTCTTCTGAAGTTGCCGGGCAGCTTCTTTCATCTCTTCTGCTGTTGTGATTTTCTTTCCGGTCAGTACCTCCGTTTCATCCAGATTGGGAGTGATCAGGCTTGTAAGTGGAAAAAGTTCTTCTTTGATCAACTGTATTGCATCTTTTGCCATCAACTTCCGTCCACTGGTTGAAACCATGACGGGATCATAAACTATCGGACAATGAGGATACTTTAGCAGGCACCCGGCAATAATCTTCACAAGCGCCGGTTCACTCACCATACCTATTTTCAGGGCATCCGGACGCAAATCTTCCATAACCGCTTCAATCTGTCCCTGCACTATCTCAGCGGGAACTGTATGCACAGCTTTTACTCCTCTTGTATTCTGCACGGTAACAGCAGTAATTACCGATGCCGCATATGCTCCCAAAGCAGAAATCGTTTTTATATCTGCCTGAATGCCTGCCCCGCCCGAACAGTCGGAGCCGGCAATGGAAAGAACGACCGGATAAGTTTTCATTTTAGTTTTTTTAATAATTTGGTAGCAAAGATAGGATAAAAACAAAGAAGATACAAAATGACATACCCTATAAAATACAATAAGTCCCTCGTATCGCTCGAGGGTATGCGACGACCGAAAGAACTGATTATAAAGACTCCCCGGCTTTCTGTACTTTCTACAATTACTATCGTTCACCGAGGGTAGAAATACATATTGTTATCGATACAATAAGATGAATACTCCTTAGTGTAAAATTTACGATATGTATATATATGAAAAACAATGCTTTATAGCATATTATTTATTTGTTTACCGCATGATAATATCTCTATATTTGCAGCAATCAAAGACTCAATATTATGCATGACATACCCAAACAAATCCCATTGGCAAACAATCACATCTCAGTGGACTGTGTAGTGATCGGTTTTGACGGAGAACAACTCAAGGTTCTGCTGATTAATCGGATAGGAGAGGAAAACGGAAAAGTTTATCGTGACATGAAACTTCCCGGAAGTCTGATCTACATGGATGAAGACCTGGACGAAGCAGCCCAGCGGGTCTTATTCGAACTGACCGGTATCCGAAACGTCAACCTGATGCAATTTAAGGCATTCGGTTCCAAAAACCGGACGAGCAATCCCAAAGATGTACATTGGTTGGAACGGGCTATGCAATCGAAAGTGGAACGCATAGTCACCATAGCTTATCTGTCGATGGTAAAGATAGATCGGGCACTGGACAAGAATCTGGATGAATTTCAAGCCTGTTGGGTAGCGTTGAAAGACATAAAGACATTGGCTTTCGACCATAACTTGATAATCAAAGAGGCGCTGACTTATATCCGGCAATTCGTAGAGTTTAATCCTTCGATGCTATTCGACTTGTTGCCGCGTAAGTTCACCGCATCTCAGTTACGAATCCTGTTCGAACTGGTATATGACAAAGCAGTGGATGTGCGTAACTTCCATAAAAAGATAGCTCTGATGGACTACGTTGTACCGCTGGAAGAGAAACAAACCGGAGTAGCCCATCGGGCAGCCCGTTATTATAAGTTCGACAGGAAGATATATAATAAGACAAGACGATAACCCCCAATCGGGATTTAATATTAAACTACAAATAAATTAATAAACAGTATCATGTTTTTATTAGGTTATGATATAGGCAGCTCTTCGGTTAAAGCGAGCCTGGTAGATGCAGAAACAGGTAAATGTGTCGCTTCTGCGTTCTTTCCGAAAACAGAGGCGGGCATCATTGCCGTACGTCCCGGATGGCAGAGCAAGAACCGGAAAGTTGGTGGGAGAACTTGAAACTCTCCACCCGATCCATTCTCTCGGAATCACGTAGATGCCAAAGACATCAAAGCCATCGGCATCTCTTATCAAATGCACGGTCTGGTGTGTGTGGACAAACGGCAACGCACACTGCGTCCGGCCATTATCTGGTGCGATTCACGTGCGGTCTCCTACGGGCAGAGGGCATTCGAGGCAATCGGTGAGAAGTTCTGTCTGGCACATTTGCTTAATTCTCCCGGAAACTTTACTGCTTCAAAACTGGCATGGGTGAAAGAAAACGAACCGGATATCTATGAACAGATCGATAAAATCATGTTGCCGGGAGATTACATCGCCATGAAACTGAGCGGTGAAGTATGTACGACAATAGAGGGACTCTCCGAAGGAATGTTTTGGGACTTCCGAAACAACCGCCCGGCCGACTTCCTAATGCAATATTACGGAATCGATCCTTCGCTGATAGCCGACATCCGGCCTACTTTCGCCGAACAGGGGCGACTGACAGGTACGGCTGCCCGGGAACTCGGGCTACAAGAAGGCACTCCGATCACTTACCGTGCAGGAGACCAGCCCAACAACGCTCTTTCCCTGAATGTGTTCAACCGGGTGAGATAGCTTCCACAGCCGGAACATCGGGAGTCGTATACGGAGTAAACGGCGAAATCAATTATGATCCGCAGTCACGTGTCAACACCTTTGCCCATGTCAACCATACTGCTACCGATCCCCGCCTCGGCGTATTGCTCTGTATTAATGGAACAGGGATTCTTAACTCGTGGATCAGGCGCAATGTTGCCCCCGAAGGTATTTCGTACGCCGAGATGAACCGTTTTGCTTCATCCGTTCCCATCGGCAGTGCAGGTATCAGCATCCTTCCTTTCGGCAACGGAGCAGAACGAATGCTCAATAATCGGGCAACCGGCTGCGGTATACACGGCGTAGACTTCAACAGGCATGACAAATCACATCTGATCCGGGCGGCACAGGAAGGAATCGTCTTTTCATTTAAATATGGCATCGACATTATGGAAGAGATGGGCATCCCCGTTAAAAAGATCCATGCCGGACACGCCAATATGTTTCTGAGTTCCGTTTTTCGCGAGACACTGGCCGGTACGACGGGAGCCACCATCGAACTCTATGACACAGACGGTTCCGTTGGTGCAGCCAAAGGAGCAGGAATGGGAGCGGGCATATATAAAGACCATGAAGAAGCATTCGCCACTCTCGATAAGCTGACAGTCGTAGAACCGGATGCCGGCAAACAACAGGAATACACTGATGCTTACGCACGGTGGAAACAATGTCTGACTCAGTCCATGCAGACAGAAACAGAGAATAAGTAATCATTAAGAATAGAATATTAATCATTCCGGCTTTCTTTCTTCTTCCCAAAAGAAGAAGAAAGGGCAAAGCCCCTAAAATTTTAAATAAGATGGCAACAAAAGAGTACTTCCCGGGTATAGGGAAAATTAAATTTGAAGGTAAAGACAGTAAGAACCCGATGCATTTCGCTATTACGATGCCGAGAAAATGATTAACGGGCGTAGTATGAAAGATTGGTTAAAGTTTGCAATGGCATGGTGGCATACACTTTGTGCCGAAGGCGGTGACCAGTTTGGAGGCGGAACCAAACAGTTCCCATGGAACGGTGACCCTGATCCCGTGCAGGCTGCCAAGAATAAAATGGATGCCGGTTTCGAGTTTATGCAGAAAATGGGCATCGGGTATTATTGCTTCCATGATGTCGATCTGGTTACGGAAGCCGACAGCATCGAAGCCTATGAGGCCAACCTGAAAGAGCTGGTTGCTTATGCCAAGCAGAAACAGGCCGAAACAGGCATCAAACTGTTGTGGGGAACGGCCAATGTATTCAGCCACGCGCGTTACATGAACGGTGCAGCCACCAATCCCGATTTTGATGTTGTGGCCCGTGCCGCTGTCCAGATAAAGAATGCGATTGATGCCACCATTGAACTGGGAGGTACGAATTATGTCTTTTGGGGTGGACGCGAAGGGTATATGTCGTTGCTGAATACTGATCAGAAACGCGAAAAAGAACATCTGGCACAGATGCTGACCATTGCCCGTGATTATGGACGTGCACGTGGTTTCAAGGCACTTTCCTGATTGAACCGAAACCCATGGAACCGACAAAGCATCAGTATGATGTCGATACAGAGACAGTTATCGGCTTCCTGAAGGCTCACGGACTGGATCAAGACTTCAAAGTGAATATCGAAGTGAATCATGCCACCCTTGCAGGACATACGTTCGAACATGAACTGGCGGTGGCTGTAGACAACGGAATGTTGGGGTCTATCGACGCAAACCGCGGCGATTATCAGAACGGATGGGATACGGATCAATTTCCGATTGACAACTTCGAACTGACACAAGCCATGATGCAGATTATCCGTAACGACGGATTGGGTAACGGCGGTACAAACTTCGATGCCAAAACTCGCCGGAACTCTACTGACCCAGAAGATATCTTTATCGCACATATTGCCGGAATGGATGCTATGGCACGTGCTTGGAAAGCGCAGCCAATCTGCTCAATGAGTCTCCTTACCAGAAAATGTTGTCCGACCGTTATGCCTCGTTCGATGCTGGCAAGGGCAAGGAGTTCGAAGAAGGGAAACTCAGCCTAGAGGAACTGGTTGCTTATGCCAAAGCCAACGGAGAGCCGAAGCAGACCAGCGGCCAACAGGAACTGTATGAAGCACTCGTTAATATCTACTCATTATAAGTCCGTATTTCACGGTCTGCAGGCTCTTGTTGCCTGCAGACCGTAATTCAAAAAAAGCTAATGCCATGAATCATACCAACGAGGGTAGCAAGCTCTACCTGTATTCCATTACATCGGTAGCCATCCTGGGCGGATTGCTGTTCGGCTATGATACCGCTGTAATTTCAGGAGCTGAGAAAGGCTCGAAGCCTTCTTCCTCACAGCCACAGATTTTCAATACGACAAAGTGATGCACGGCATCACCTCCTCGAGTGCACTGATCGGTTGCGTCTTGGGTGGTGCATTGTCCGGCATCTTCGCTTCACGGCTGGGACGCCGCAACTCACTACGGCTGGCCGCCGTACTTTTCTTCCTTTCGGCACTGGGGTCTTATTATCCTGAATTCCTGTTCTTTGAATATGGGAAGGCTAATATGAACCTGCTTATCACCTTTAATCTCTACCGCATTCTGGGAGGCATCGGAGTGGGACTGGCGTCCGCTGTTTGTCCCATGTATATTGCGAGATAGCTCCCTCCAACATTCGCGGTACACTGGTGTCATGCAATCAGTTTGCCATAATCTTCGGCATGCTTGTGGTTTACTTTGTAAACTACCTGATCTTGGGCGACCACCAGAATCCTGTTATCCTGAAAGATGCTGCCGGCACACTTTCTGTAAGTAGCGAGTCGGATATGTGGACCGTTACCGAAGGGTGGCGCTATATGTTCGGTTCCGAAGCCTTTCCGGCAGCTTTCTTCGGCATGTTACTCTTCTTCGTACCCAAAACTCCCCGTTATCTGGTGATGATTGATCAGGATCAGAAGGCTTATTCCATTCTCAAAAAAAGTGAATGGAGCCACAAAAGCACAAGAGATTCTTGCCGAAATAAAAGCCACTTCGCAGGAAAAGACAGAGAAGCTGTTCACCTACGGTGCGGCGGTGATTGTTATCGGTATTCTGCTTTCTGTCTTCCAGCAAGCCATCGGCATCAACGCCGTGCTCTATTATGCGCCGCGAATATTCGAAAATGCCGGTGCCGAAGGCGGAGGAATGATGCAAACCGTCATCATGGGCATTGTCAATATCGTCTTTACACTGATAGCTATTTTCACCGTCGACCGTTTCGGACGAAAACCGTTGCTTATCATCGGTTCCATCGGTATGGCTGTCGGAGCCTTTGCAGTCGCCTTGTGTGACAGTATGGGTATCAAGGGGATACTTCCCGTACTGTCTGTCATTGTATATGCAGCTTTCTTCATGATGTCATGGGGACCATCTGTTGGGTACTGATATCCGAAATCTTTCCCAACACCATCCGTGGCAAAGCGGTGGCCATTGCTGTGGCATTTCAATGGATATTCAACTACATTGTTTCATCTACGTTCCCCGCGCTCTATGATTTCAGTCCGATGTTTGCCTACAGTCTTTACGGAATCATTTGTGTGATTGCCGCCCTCTTCGTATGGCGTTGGGTGCCGGAAACCAAAGGAAAAACATTGGAGGATATGAGCAAACTTTGGAAGAAGCGTTAACCGGAGTAGATCTTACGTCATTCCACATTGAAAGCAAATCGAAGTAAATGCCGACCGAATGCAGCATATACATCCTTTTGGCTAACATGCACTTCTTGAGAATCCGGTAAACCGGAAGCGTAGCAAACCATAGTCGTAGTTTCACCCCTTTCAGAAGCAAGCTGAAAGGGGTGGAGCTACCGACTTTTAGATGAATTAAAGTAAGCAAACGGGCAAAAAGCTTACTTCATCCACTCATTAAGGCGTAACCATCCGGTCCGGATGGTTACTACATATGCTTCGTATGGTCTAATGATATCGAATGGGAGCAAAAACGAGGACGATATTTCTCTATTTGGTTATATCTGTACGATATAAACAAAATAGAAGAATGATAACTGTTTACCCTATTTATTTATCATAGAGATATTAAAAAGAGAATCCACCTATATATATTTCAGTAAATACATATAGATGGATTTCCTTTTTAAAAACGCTGATTCAAATTGCAGACGATTTTTTTAGTCATCTTGCCCGATGGACGGAAAGATGCGATTTTACACGCAATAAATTATCAAAAAGACACATCTTTCAGAATGTCTTTTATTCTTTCGAACTGTCCATCTGTCTTCTCCGGAGTAATTTTCAATAAATGGGCCAACAGCGGTAGATATCCACATTGACAAATCCCTTCGATTCATACCCTGCCTTAAAGTCGGGCCCACAGGCACGAAACATTACCTGCATATCCGGACTTGCGGAAAATATCCATGAGCACCTTTCAAGGCACGTGTACATCGGTAAATTGCCATCCTAACTCGGGAGCCACTACAATATCACCGATACGGTCACTGCTTCCATAGTTTAATTCGGCAGGAATCTCCTCCTTTTTCCACACATGAATATGGGTACATCTTTCAAGGCATTGTATACCGAGTCGCGATATTCCGGTTTTGTGAAGATAGAAGTCGGAGTCCGTCCATCCACAGCCTCACACCATTCCGGACGCAGATACTTATTCATGTCTACCACGCGGTCGTCACTGATCTCGGTCATTCCATGATCGGCGGTGACAATCAGGTTGACATCCTTACCGAAAGGAAGCGATGCAATTCCCTGCCGCAACATTCCGACTAAACTATCCATACGGTGTATAATGGCAGCAGCTTCTACACTGCGGGGGCCGTGATGATGGGTCACGCCATCCGGCTCTTCAAAGTAAAGCATAACGAGACGGGGACGTTCCGCTTCCGGCTTTCCAGAAGAGCGATGGTCGAATCCACCCGCTGTTCAAAAGTAAGACGAGGTTTCTCGGCATATTCCCGGTAGTAAGTAGGATAACCGCCTTTGATGGCAATATCCGAACCAACCCAATAAACGTTTCCTGTCTTCACTCCCTGCTTTTGTGCCGTAATCCAGATCGGTTCACCCAGATAGTAGTCAAGATTGTTTCGCGTGGCGGGATCTCCCATAGAGTATTGGCGACGACGTTTTACATCCCAGAAAGTGTTGTTGATAATACCGTTGTGGTCAGGCACCAATCCCGTAGCCAATGTATAGTGGTTGGGGAAAGTAGACGCCGGATAGGAGGGAAGCATGGTCGCCTTTACTCCTCGCGGGCCATCTGGTTCAGGTTAGGGGTATCATACATTGCCGGATAATCCCAGCGGAAGGCATCCAATGAAACAATTACGGTGTAATGCGGAGCCTTGTCCTGCGCTGCCAAAGTAAAAATAAAGAAGACATAGCAGCAGAAAGAAATAATAAATTTACGCATACTCTTGATAGTTGTTATGAAATGCAAAGGTATAAAATTATATGAAAGCTGTCCGGTTATAAAGATAAAGCTTACCTTTGCAATGTTTTTTAATACAAGTTACTATGGATTATCCTCATAAAATCAATAAGGTACAGATCCGTAACCTCCAGATTGAAGATTACGCTCAATTATCCCAATCGTTTACACGTGTATATTCGGACGGAAGCGATGTGTCTGGACACACGAGCAGATTGAGAAACTAATTAAAATTTTCCCCGAAGGACAAATTGTTACTGTGGTCGACGAAAAGATAGTCGGCTGTGCACTCTCTATCATTGTAGAATATGATAAAGTGAAAAACGATCATACCTATGCCCAGGTCACGGGGAAGGAGACTTTCAATACCCATTCTCCCCAAGGGAATATCTTATATGGCATCGAGGTCTTTATCCATCCCGAATATCGCGGGTTACGACTAGCTCGGCGCATGTACGAATATCGCAAAGAACTTTGCGAAACGCTGAATCTGAAAGCGATTATGTTTGGCGGTCGCATCCCGAATTACCATAAGTATGCCGACAAGATGCGTCCCAAAGAGTACATCGACCGTGTTCGTCAGCGCGAAATTTATGATCCGGTGCTCACTTTTCAACTCTCCAATGATTTTCACGTACGCAAGGTGATGACCAATTATTTGCCGAACGATGAAGAATCAAAACACTACGCCTGTCTCTTGCAATGGGACAACATTTACTATCAGCCGCCTACGCAAGAATATCTGGCCCCCAAAACAACGGTCCGTGTAGTGTTGGTGCAGTCAGATGCGTAGTTATAAGACCTTGGACGATCTCTTCGAACAGGTAGAATTTTTTGTAGATGCGGTATCCGACTATAAGAGTGATTTTGTGCTTTTCCCCGAATACTTTAATGCACCGTTGATGTCAAAGTACAATGACAAAGGCGAATCACAGGCCATCCGCGGGCTGGCCCAATATACCGAAGAAATCCGCGATCGCTTCATTAATCTGGCAATCAGCTACAACATCAATATCATCACAGGAAGTATGCCGTTGATCAAAGAAGACGGATTGCTGTACAATGCCGGATTTCTTTGCCGACGCGACGGAACTTACGAAATGTACGAAAAGCTCCATGTCACCCCGGACGAGATAAAGAGTTGGGGACTGAGCGGCGGCAAACAGCTTAAAACATTCGATACGGACTGTGCAAAGATAGGCATACTGATCTGTTATGATGTGGAATTTCCGGAACTCTCCCGTCTGATGGCCGACCAAGGAATGCAGATTCTGTTTGTACCGTTTCTCACCGATACACAAAATGCTTATTCGCGTGTTCGGGTCTGCGCACAGGCACGTGCCATTGAGAACGAATGCTTTGTGGTAATAGCCGGCAGTGTAGGCAATCTTCCCCGTGTGCACAACATGGACATTCAGTATGCCCAGTCCGGTGTATTCACTCCCTGCGATTTTGCTTTCCCCACAGACGGCAAGCGTGCGGAAGCCACTCCGAATACCGAAATGATTCTTGTATCGGATGTGGATCTGGATTTGCTGAACGAGCTGCATACCTACGGCAGTGTACGTAACTTGAAAGACCGGAGAGGCGATTTGTACGAGGTGAAGATGAAAAAATAACCTTTCCACGCCGGGTTTTTCATCGTACCCGATGCCACACTTCAGTAACTTAAATGCACACTTACCGCCTCAAGTGCACATTTCGTGGTCCGAAACCTATGGCATTCCGGATGATAAATGTGGCATTTAAGTTACTGAAGTGTGGCATTTCGGATAGTAATTCCATAGTTTATTCGTGTCTTTACACAACTTTTACTCTAAAAACTGAAACAATGGTCAAAAAAGCTTTCTCCGCTTCCGAAATACCTCTTTGCATCAATGTGCTGCGATTACTTAACTACCGTCTGGCCTCCGGTGAACTGATTCTGTCCGACTGGCTTACGGTGAAACAGATTGCTTTAATATAAGCCTTCCATTACTCCTAGGCGCGTGTAGAGGAGGAAACCCGTATTCTCCGCACCCGGCAGGAAGTCATCATCAGGCAATTCTCCATCCTGGGCTTCCTGAAAACTGACATAAAGGTCAATTCTGTCACTTATGAACGTGTCCGCTATTACTTCGTAGACTTCATCCTCTATTTTGCCTTCCACGCCACTATGCAGCAGAAGAAGAGCAAGGAAGAATAGCTGAAGCCTGCCTACACCATAAATCAATGAGGCAGCCGCCCAAGTCTATGAAGAGCGCCGCCAATATTATAGTGATGGGGGACTGGACCGGAGATGTGAAGCCTGAATGCTCAAAATCCGCCATGCAATTACAGCATCAAAAAACGCCTTTCTTGCCTATGTGGACGAAATCCTGCCCCAAAAGAAAGAAAGAACCCGAAAACCTGATGTATTACTTTCTCTCTTTCGATGAGACATTGGATTGTTTCGGAGTGGTGAATCATTTCCTTA
>ENA-OQIC01000567-OQIC01000567.1-human-gut-metagenome-genome-assembly--contig:-NODE-567-length-15877-cov-1.904698_pt1 | contig 15877 bp, 19 predicted proteins | sample MGYA00242572_ERZ504736 | MGnify/ENA primary metagenome ERZ504736 (study PRJEB26092, sample SAMD00036201) | human gut metagenome | host: Homo sapiens | study: EMG produced TPA metagenomics assembly of... | reverse complement strand
CGTCACGATTACATGTACATTCCTATATAGTCCCGCTCCCGGATACCAACGGAGGATTCCGGCAAGTTCTCAAGGCGAACCGCAAGGTGTTCTTTTTCCCCGGGATGAGCTGTTTCGTGATATCGAAATAGAAAGAATTATAGCCATACGGCCAATATCCAACCTCTTGCCCGTTCACGTAGACCTTGGCATGGCTCATCGCACCGTCGAACAGGATCGTGGCACGCTTCCCATCCGTAAATTGAGGAACTTCAAACTCGGTCCGGTACCAGCCGACTCCCACGAAAGGCAAACCTCCGGTTCGGCCGGCATGTTCCATGGCCTCCGTTTGTCCGTCTTGGGCGATAGCGACCTCTTGCTTATCATTCTGAGAGCTGAAAGGGCCGTAAATCGCCCAATCATGCGGAACGGTCACGGATTGCCACTTACTATCATTGAAAGTAGGATTGATAAACTCCGGGCAGTCTTCCCGGGCGAACTTCCAATTCTTTTCCAACAGGAACTCACTGCGTACTTGCGAGAAAAGCGCAGGGAAAAGGCAAAACAAACCGATCAAAATAGCGAAACTTGTTCTTTTCATTCGTTTTTTGTGTTTTTGTTATTCATAGCGGAACAAAAATAAGTATTTTGTCTCCAATACAAACTAAATCAAAAGAATTGCACAGCATGTTGTTACAATTAGCTTTCGTTTTAATAGCCATCATCATAGGTGCCCGTATCGGTGGTATCGGATTAGGCGTGTTAGGAGGTCTCGGACTCGGTATACTCACCTTTGGATTCGGGCTCCAGCCCACTTCCCCTCCTATCGATGTCATGCTTATGATCGTTGCCGTAATAGCGGCAGCTAGTTGTATGCAAGCCGCTGGTGGACTTGATCTGATGGTTAAGTGGGCGGAGAAATTGCTTCGCAAGAATCCTCAACGAATCACGATATTAAGCCCGTTCGTCACCTATTTGTTTACCTTCATAGCCGGAACGGGGCATGTGGCTTATTCGGTCCTTCCGGTAATCGCCGAGGTCGCTACGGAAACGAAGATCCGTCCCGAACGTCCGATGGCGATCGCCGTGATCGCTTCCCAGCAGGCTATTACGGCCAGTCCGATATCGGCGGCTACGGTAGCGATGCTTAGTATGTTATCCGGATATCATATCTCCTTGATGGATATCCTTATGATATCTGTTCCCTGTACTTTATTGGGGGTATTGGCGGGAGCGATCTATTCTTTAAGGTTGGTAAAGAATTGGATCAAGATCCGGAATACTTAAAGCGGGTAGCGAACCATGAGTTCAGTACGAAGCATTACGAGACGAAAGGCGTGGAAAACCAAAAGAAAGCGGCTTTATCGGTCGCTATATTTGTTCTCGCAACGATAGCGATCGTTATTTTTGGTTCTATGGAGTCCCTACGTCCGGTCTTTACCGTCGGCACGGAAAAGGTCTCAATGCAGATGTCACATATTATTGAGGTATTAATGTTGACAGCCTCCGCTTTCATCTTATTATTCACAAAAACGGATGGAATCAAGGCCGCACAGGGTTCCGTTTTTCCGCAGGCATGCAAGCGTGGTAGCGATCTTCGGTATCGCTTGGATGGGAGATACATTTATCGCCGGCAATATGACTGAATTAAAGGGATCTATCGAGCATATAGTTACACAGATGCCTTGGTTATTCGGATTGGCCCTTTTCGTAATGTCCATTTTATTATTTAGCCAAGCGGCTACCATTCGTGCGTTATTGCCGCTAGGGATCGCATTGGGAATCTCACCCTATATGTTGATCGCTTTATTCCCCGCCGTAAACGGTTATTTCTTCATCCCAAACTACCCGACAGTCGTAGCCGCCATCAACTTCGATCGTACAGGCACGACCCGCATCGGTAAATACATCTTGAACCATTCTTTCATGATGCCGGGATTGATAGCGACTGGGGTTTCTGTAGGATTGGGGTTACTATTCATTCAATTCATATAATAAGAAAGCAAAAAATAGAGACGCAGCATACACGCTACGTCTCTACACCCCACACCATATATCATATTATATTACTTCAACAATTTTTCCTGAATCAACTGCTTTAACTCCAGTTTTCCCATCGTGCCAATCATCATCTCACGGGGGCCGTCTAGCGGGCAAAACATCAAAAGTGGGAATCGTTCGGATATTAAAGGCTGTCTCGAGTGCCTCCTCTTGATCTACATCCACCTTATAAATATAAATCTTCCCATCAAATTCTTTGGCAAACTCATCCAATATAGGGCTTAAGCGTTTGCAATAACCGCACCAAGGAGCGTGAAAATCTATGAGGCAAGGACGACTTCCTATATATTTCCAATCTTTGGGATTCGCCTCAAAATCACCTACATTGGCGATAAAACCATCTTTCGTTAAATCGATCACTACCATACTTCTCTATATTTTGATTTATAATATAACAAAGATAAGTATGAATAGGTTGCGGTATTTTTTATACTTTCGCGGCATCGTTTTAACAACAGACAGAATGCTCACACTTGATAAAATTTATCAGGCATCATATGCCTTGAAGACAGTCATCAGACGCACTGATTTAATCAGCGCTCCCAATATCAATCCGGAATCCCATATTTTTCTAAAACCAGAGAACTTACAAGTAACCGGATCGTTTAAAGTGCGCGGCGCTTGTTTCAAGATCGCCCAGCTTACGGAAGAAGAGAAATCGCATGGCGTAGTGGCTTGCTCGGCGGGAAACCATGCCCAAGGTGTGGCATTAGCGGCTACCGCTCATGGTATCAAGTCCTTAATCTGCTTGCCCGATAACGCTCCTATCTCTAAAGTCGAGGCTACTAAATCTTATGGGGCAGATGTATGCCTTGTCGAAGGTGTTTACGATGACGCCTATAACAAGGCTTTACAATTGAAGGATGAGAAAGGATACACATTTATCCATCCGTTTGATGATGAGGATGTGATCGCCGGACAAGGGACCATCGGTTTGGAGTTATTGGAACAACTCCCGGAAGTAGAGGCCGTAATCATTCCGATCGGAGGGGGTGGCTGATCTCCGGAGTCGCCTATGCCATCAAGAACTTGAACCCGAATATCAGAGTTTACGGAGTGCAAGCCAAAGGAGCGCCCAGCATGTTAAACTCTATCGAGCATGGGAAAATCGAACGCCTCAAAGGTGTCCGTACCATAGCCGACGGTATCGCCGTAAAAGAACCGGGAATACATACTTTCGATCTTTGCCAGCAATATGTGGACGAGATCGTATCCGTGACAGACGATGAGATTTCCACCGCTATCCTCGCATTGATCGAGCAACATAAATTAATCGCCGAAGGGGCGGGTGCCGTAGCCGTGGCCGCCGCCATGTTTAATAAAGTACCATCAAAGGGAAAAAAGTAATCTGTTTGATTTCCGGCGGAAATATCGACGTGAATATCCTTTCCCGGGTAATCGGACGTGGTTTGCAGAAATCCGGCCGCTCTTGTTCCATGACGATCGAATTGGTAGACAAACCCGGACAACTACAGCACGTATCTGAAATCATTGCCTCTACCGGCGCTAACGTAGTATCCGTATATCACGAGCGTGTCAGCCATACGGCTGATATCAATGGCTGTTATCTGCGGTTGGAGATGGAAACAAGGAATCAACAGCAGATTAATGAGATCCGGCAATTACTCACCGTTTCGGGATATAAGATAGTGGAAGGATAAACAATTCGCCCCTAAGCATACAATTGATTGGCAAACCATTACTGTGCCACTACTTTCCATAGGCGTGGCACAGCCGTGCCATCACGGTGGCACAAGCGTGCCCTAAGAATGGCACAAGCTAAATATTAATATATTGTCTTAATGTATTCACATACTCCTCCATCGCCAAGCGTCCTTTATCTGTGATCCGGCAAACCGTTCGGGGCTTCTTCCCGGCAAACCCCTTCTCGATCTCGATATAACCAGCTTCATTAAGTTTGTCCAATTGGACGCTGAGATTTCCTGCGGTAGCGCTCGTCTTCTCCTTGATATAGACAAACTCCGCCTCCTCCACCGATAGTAAAATGGACATCACCGCTAGCCGGAGTTGGGAATGCAATAAAGGATCTAATTCTTTAAACATTGTTTTTTAGCTTTATTATTAAGAATATGCCCGGGAATAATCATCATTACCACAAATGAAAGGCCAAAATACAAATACCATAAAACTGTGACAGGATCATGATTTATCAAACTCATCAGCATGTGGATAACTAAAACGAAAGCAACCACCGGAGAGTAAATCATCCATTTCTCCCGCAAGATAATGCCATTTATAGATACCCCTAATCCACAATATAATAACGATAAAGGAAGCATCAATATAAAATTGACGGATTGCCCATAAAGCGCACAAAATACCGCGATCAAGACGAACGTCAGTCCAAACATACAGCCAAACACTTGCCATACCTTGGAGATCGTCTTGTCCGTATAAGTCACCACGGCCGGCTCACAACCTCTTTGCTTATATGAAATAACTGGTCCGACAGCAAACATGAGCATCCATCCCCAAGACCAAATATAATTTTGAGTACACAATATCAAGGAGGATATCACGACCGATAAGAGCACAGTAAAATATCCCCAATAAAGTAACACATTGCCACTCCCTACTTTCATGTTTCGCTTACTGGAGTTAATCATCTGAGTGATAATATCCAGACTTTCTTTTTCTGATAATTTTCTATCTTCCATAATTGTATTTATTTTATGTTATTTTTCATTCAGGCGACTCCGTTCGGAACCGGAACCTATCTCAATCTTACTCTTCCTTACTTTCTTTCCGCTATTGAAATTCCATGTCAACGCAACCTTAAAGACCCTTCCAGTAAGTCCGTTTCATAACGGGATGATGTTCGATAAACATCCAACGTACTGGCGTACTCATTGGCTTGGTTAAAGATATTATCGACTGAAACTGCCAACAATAGCTTATCATTAAATAGTTTCTTTCTCGCCATTACTCCAACCGTATGCCGGGGGGCGACCTCGCTATTACCGGAATATAGCCGGCTCGTTCCACTATACCGGGCCTCCACCGTAAAACCTGCCGGCAATGCAAAGGTAGCGATCGCATTGGCAAACCCTAAATAATGAGACAAGAAAGAAGACAATTCCGTCATCCGGATATCCTGCCGTACGCCTATGAAATTCCCTGTCAAGTTACACCAAGTAAAGGGTTGATACGGCAAGCTGACCGCTACAAACCAATGGTTTTCCCGATCGTGATTTTCATACGTGATATAGGATACATCGGGATTCGCCACATCTTGTTTACAGAACTCCCGGATCAAGTCGTGGTGCAAGTTTCCTCCTACAGTCACCGTATAACGATAATTATAAACCAACGTTACACTGAAACGATTGATATAAGTAGGACGCAGATAGGGATTCCCGATCTGGTAGCTATAGTCCGAACTCTGTATACGATTCGGATTCAAGGTATAGAACGGAGGACGTTCGATATTACGAGCATATTGCCCGACCAGCATCCACCTCTTGATGGGATCGAACGCATAGGTCACGCTCAAGTTCGGAAAAAGATCCAGATAATCCCGACTAAAATCCTCACTTCTATCCGACGTCTTGGAATATTCCGCACGTACCCCCGCAGCAAACGACCAGTTCTTGATCTCCGCAGAGAAAGAGGCGTAAGCTCCTACTATATTTTCATTATATCTCAAGTATATCCATATTCCTCATTTGGAATCCAGCTACCACTAGAGGTTACCCCCTCATACAAGGAATGATCATCCATCAATGTATAGGCATATTTGGTCCCGATTTTCAAAGACATTTTTTCACGCAAATTCTTTTGGAAAGAAATATCGGTTGTCGCCATATCATAATCCGCCGCCGCATGACTCCGGTAAACCGTGTCATAGCTCCAACTAGACTGTTCATAACAGATCGTATGGAAATTATCCCCGGTTGATCGCTTACTTACGTAATCGGCTATGACCTTAAATACCGAGCCTCGATCATCCATTTCGCGTAAGTAATTGACCGTAGCGGAAAACGTGTTATAATCATCCTTCTGTCGATAATTCCCCGTACTCTTCATAGGATAAGAGTTCTTTACTAAATCCGTTTGACTCCAAGATGTTCCATCCGAAGCTTGATTGATATATTCGATCTCAGCTCCGACACTATTCAGCGAATCGATCTCGAAAATAGCCCCGACACGTCCATTCCCATATTTGGAATCCGTATCATACAAAGATTGAGACACAAACTTATTCCCCACCGTTCCGTATTCCCTGTTGGAGTTCATCTCTCCTTTATCCCGGGGAGTAAAAGTACCCGATACCGCTCCATTCAAGCTCCATTTCCCGACACGTGCATTTACGGACGCCGATGGAATATACCCTTGTAAAGATGGAGACAATGACGTACCTAAAGATACATATCCTTGCATACCGTTATCCGGACGTCGCCGCAATGAGATCTTGATCACTCCACCCTTAGTTGAGGCCTCATACTCAACTCCCGCGATCGGTATTACCTCAATCCTTTTTATATCCTCCGATTTCAAAGACCGCAAATAAGCCAGTAGTTCCTCTCCCGTTAAACGAATCTCACGATCATCCACAAACACCTTCGTTCCTTGCGCCCCGTTTATCGAGATAGTTTCATCCGAGAGCCAGACACCCGGTGCCTGTGACAATAATTCCGTACCATCCTTTCCGGCAGATGGCATGACCGACATGATAAAGCGGTCCGCCTTCCGCTCGATATTCTTCGCTTGAACAACGACTTCCCTCAGAACATGGTTCGATAGATCTAGAATCAAGGAATCCCGCCGTTTTATCGGCAAGATCAGCTCTTTCCGTAAAGGCTCGTATCCGAGGCATTGAACAACAAGCCTATACTTCCCAGCCTCCGCCTCCATGCTAAAATCGCCATCACTATTGGCCACGGTACCCTCTACCTGTTTTTCTCCCGATAAAAGCACAGCGGTCGCATATTCCACGGCATTTCCCTCCGCATCGGAAACATGGGCTTTATAAACCGTTTGTCCCGAGATCTTTTGGCACTACTCCCGCCTATCGCCAAAATCCAGAGCCATAGTAGTAAAACCGTACCATGGCTCTATTGATTTACCGGATAATACAGTTTTAATTTGAAAGTCGCTTCCTCATCCTTCACCTCGCAACTTTTCAACACATATCCTTCCGCAGGCCCTTTTCCTTCCAGCATATCCATTTGCCAATTCTCGTTCTCGTCATGGAATACGGACAGATCAAACTTTTCCCAATCCACGTTTTCCAGCCGGATCGTAACCTTTCCTTTCTCAGACTTCGCCATGCCATAAACAGGCTTGGTATCTTTTCCTGACTGAGCCATAACTAGGATATTCCCATGGTTATCACGTATATTTCCAATCTCTACAATAATAGTACGTGCCTCTATGCAACCACATACCAACATGAATAAAGATAATATGAATAAAACTCGTCTCATTTTAGTATCCTCCTCTTAATTATTATCACTGTTACTGCAAACAAGTTTATTTTATAAACCATCCATGGATAAAAAAATGCAAAGGAGCTGCGCATCACTCTTTGCACATCGCAAATATAGACAAGTTTATTTTATAAACCAAATAATATTATAAAATATTCCAATAAAAATTTGACTCTGCAAAATACAGCCAAAATCCCCCACTAACCCTCCTAGAAAACACGTACATGCTTTCAAAACAACTATTTTAAGTTTGAAACAAAGCAACTTTTTTCGCTAATATTGCGCACATTTAGAATATATATGAACAGGACCAGCATACAAATAACTAAAGATATGAACGAACGAATAATTGCTATAACAAGCAGATATTACGACATTGGATGTAGACGCATCGTAAATGCCGCGAACAATAGCTTATTGGGAGGTGGCGGCGTAGACGGTGCCATCCATTGGGCCGCCGGTCCGGAACTCCTTGACGAATGCCGGACTTTACAAGGATGCCCGACCGGAGAGGCGAAGATAACGAAAGGTTATCGATTGAAAGCCCGTCATGTCATACACACCGTCGGTCCCATCTACCGAAACGGACAACACGGAGAGCCGGAGCTACTGGAAAATTGTTATCGAAACTCCTTGCGATTGGCGAAAGAGAACAGACTGAGAACAATCGCTTTCCCATCAATAAGCACCGGCGTATATGGCTATCCTATCGAGGAGGCGGCACAGATAGCGATCCGCACGATCGATACCTTCCTAAAAGAGAATCCGGAATCCAGCAAGTCACGATGTGCTGTTTCTCCGGATACGACAAATCGGTTTATACGAAAGCGCTGGAACAAATTACAACTCACGAGCCGTAATGTGGAAACACCCTTGCTTGCGTTCGTGCTTGATATAGCAACGATCCGCCCTGCGCAAATCACGAAGCACGGAGGCAAGCACCATTTTCAAGCGGTCCTTATCAATATTTAAGGTATCTTTCTCATCTATCTTAGTATAGCGTACCCATGATACATCGAACGTAGTTCCGTATTGGTGGGCAGAGTTGAGAGAAGAGTTCGTATTCCTTTTTCTCAATTTCTTGACATCGGCAACCGTACGGGTTACACTGGTTACCTTTATTTTATAGATGGAAGCATTCAAGTTTTTCAATGAGTCTTGGAAGTTTTTCCCGATATCCTCCAGCAGATTAGCGGCTTCCGGCACCAAATACGGAATAGAGTGCGTCAACTCCTCTACCTCGTAATAGTCATTCGTCTTGATCTCCACCATATCCCGGGAGGCGTGCTCCGCTCCTTCCCTCGAAGAGACAGGCTCTATGCCGATCTTCTTCGCGACGGACAAATGAACGTCATTCAAATCATTAAAATCACGATTATAGCTTCCATTGTACCAAATCTTCTTCAATTCACCTCTTTTCTCCTTACAAGAAGAAAAAGCCGTCGCCGACACGATCACGGCCAGCAACAACATCACATTAAACACAGTCTTCATCTTCATTACCTTCGTTTTGCCAGACAAACATACGGAAAAATCCGAAATTACCCCTTAACTCCAATTAGTTTTTCTCTAAATGGTAGACGGACGGCTGAAAGATGTGTTCCCGTGAAATAAAACTTCTCCCTTTGCATCAATGGATAAAGAATATTACTAATTTTGTAACTTGATTCGAATAATAAAAAATAGCACATCTTTTTGAAGCGTAATTTAATAAAAGGAATAGCGGATGATTGAAAGAATTTATATTCTTGAAAGCGTAGACCCGGTAATTTTCTACGGTGTGAATAACTCTAATATGCAATTGATCAAGACATTGTTTCCGAAATTGCGTATCGTTGCCCGTGGAAATGTGATGAAAGTGATTGGAGATGAGGATGAGTCCGAGCTTTTTCTCAAGAAAATCCGTGAGGTGGAAAAATACTGTGAGGAGTTTAACTCGCTCTCCGAAGACGTGATTCTGGATATTATAAAAGGGAAAGGTCCCACGGTCGTGAAGCAGGAGAACCTGATCATCCACGGCATGAATGGCAAGCCGATTACCGCACGTACCGAGAATCAACAGTTATTGGTAAAGGCTTTCGAGAACAACGATCTGGTTTTCGCCACAGGACCCGCCGGTTCGGGCAAAACATTCGTCGCTATCGCCCTAGCCGTAAAAGCATTAAAGAATAAGGAAGTACGGAAGATCATCTTAAGCCGTCCCGCCGTGGAAGCCGGAGAAAAACTGGGTTTCTTGCCGGGTGAGATGAAAGATAAGCTAGATCCCTATCTGCAACCGCTTTACGATGCCTTGCAGGATATGATACCGGCAGCCAAGCTGAAGGAATATATGGAGAATAACGTGATACAGATCGCCCCGCTAGCGTTTATGCGCGGTCGTACCTTGAACGACGCCGTCATTATATTGGACGAGGCGCAAAACACGACGACGCATCAAATCAAGATGTTCTTGACCCGCTTGGGTATGAACGCCAAGATGATCGTCACCGGAGATGTCACGCAGATAGACCTTCCGCCTTCTACCACGTCCGGATTGATACAGGCCATGCAAATATTGAAGGGCGTAAACGGGATCGGTAAGATCGAGTTCACCAAGAAAGATATTGTCCGGCATAAACTTGTCCAACGAATCGTAGAGGCTTATGATAAGTTCGATGATAAACGGAAGAAAGAGATCAAAGAGGCAAAAGAGAAGAAAACGAATATAGACAACAACTAAAAGTAAGAGTCATGAAGAAGGCATTAGTTAAAACAGACTTCAATTTCCCGCGACAAAAGAGCGTATACCATGGGAAAGTACGCGACGTGTACAACATCAATGACGAGGTATTGGTAATGGTCGCTACAGACCGTATTTCCGCTTTCGATGTTATCTTGCCGGAAGGTATTCCTTACAAGGGACAAATGTTAAACCAGATCGCCGCCAAGTTCCTTGACGCTACGACTGATATTTGTCCGAACTGGAAAATGGCGACTCCGGACCCGATGGTAACGGTTGGCGTTCAATGCCAAGGTTTCCCGGTTGAGATGATCGTACGCGGTTATCTGTGCGGAAGCGCATGGCGTGCTTATAAGAGCGGCGTGCGTGAGATCTGCGGCGTGAAACTACCGGAGGGTATGCGTGAAAACCAACGTTTCCCCGAACCCATCATCACCCCGACCACAAAGGCTGAGATCGGAGAGCATGATCAAGATATCTCTAAAGAGGAGATTCTCGCTAAAGGTTTGGTCTCTAAAGAGGACTACGAGGTTCTTGAGAAATATACGATGGCCTTGTTTAAACGCGGTACCGAGATCGCTAAGGAACGTGGCTTGATCTTGGTTGACACGAAATATGAGTTCGGTCATCGTGACGGCAAGATCTATTTGATCGACGAGATCCATACTCCGGATTCCTCCCGTTATTTCTACTCAGAAGGATACGAGGATCGTTTCGCCAAAGGGGAACCGCAGAAGCAACTTTCCAAGGAGTTCGTCCGCGAATGGTTGATGGAAAATGGCTTCCAAGGTAAATCCGGACAGAAAGTTCCTGAAATGACACCGGAGATCGTAGAAGGAATCAGCAACCGATATATCGAATTGTTCGAGCATATCACAGGGGAGACTTTCGTAAAAGGCGAGACTGATAATTTGCTGAACCGCATCGAGAAAAACGTTACCGAATATTTACAGAATAAATAAGATACCGCACATGACACAGTATGGTTCAGAGACAATACTTCCTTATAACAAAGAGGAACAAAAGGCACGCAAGTCAAACGTATGTTCGACTCGATAGCCGAAACGTATGATCAACTCAACCATACTCTCTCATTTGGTATCGACAAGATATGGCGCAGGAAAGGGATCGCTTTCCTGCGTCCTTTCTCTCCTAAAACGATACTGGATATCGCTACCGGTACCGGAGACTTGGCTATCTCCATGTACAAAAAGCTGCGACCCGACCATATCGTCGGTGCCGACATCTCGTTAGGCATGATGGAAGTGGGACGGAAAAAAGTAGCTGCCGCCGGTTATTCGGAGCATATATCCTTCGAGCAACAGGACTGTACGGCCTTGACCTACGAGGAAAACTCGTTCGATGCCGTAACCGCCGCTTTCGGGGTTCGTAATTTTGAGAACATAGAGCAAGGTATCTCAGAGATGTACCGGGTGCTGAAACCCGGTGGGCATATCATGATCTTGGAACTTTCCACACCGGAACATTTTCCCATGAGACAACTCTACCAGATCTATTCAAAGACCGTCATCCCCTTTATCGGACGTCTACTCTCTAAAGAAAAAGTCGCGTATAATTATTTGCCGGCTTCCATCAAGGTAGTTCTCAGGGAAAGGTCATGACGGATTTACTCACCCGCCAAGGCTTCAAGCAGGCCCGTGTACGGACCTTTACCTTCGGGATCTGTTCATTATATACAGGATCTAAAGAATAAACAATAAAAAGGTTATGCAGAAATATGGCTTACTGGGATATCCCCTCGGACATTCGTTTTCTAAAACGTATTTCAACCAGAAGTTTGAAGCGGAGAAGATCGACGCTGAGTACTTGAATTTCGAGATTCCCTCTATCAAGGAGATTAAGAACGTAATCAAAGAAAACCCTGAACTTAACGGTTTAAACGTGACCATTCCTTATAAGGAACAAGTAATCCCATATTTAGACGATTTGGATGACGATGCCCGTCAGATCGGAGCGGTAAATGTCATCAAGTTCACAAAAGGTCTTTTCGGCAAACTTAAACTGAAAGGATATAACTCGGATATTATCGGATTCAAGCAATCGATTGATCCTTTATTGAAAGAAACGCACCGGAAAGCGTTGATCCTTGGTACGGGAGGGGCGTCGAAGGCAGTCTTCCACGGACTGAAACAGCTAGGCGTTGGTGCCACGCTGGTTTCTCGCAAACCGAAAGAATTTTGTATCACGTACGATGAGATTACTCCGAAAACCATGGAGCAATATACGGTGATCGTAAACACGACTCCCTTAGGCATGTTCCCTAATATAGACTCATGTCCGGATATCCCGTACGATTTACTTACGCCGAATCATCTATTGTATGATTTACTTTACAATCCGGATGAGACCCTTTTCATGAAGAAAGGAAAAGAAAAAGGCGCCATCGTGAAAAATGGTCTGGAAATGCTTCTATTACAGGCTTTCGCCGCTTGGGAGATCTGGCAGAAATAGATCGAACGATATCTTTCCAACCACATGATTTGATGAAGCTAGCTTCGTGAGCCAATGAAGTTAGCTTCGTTAGTCAATGAAGTTAACTTCACAAGCGTATGAAGTTAACTTACTTCAACCAAGTCAATACATAGTCCGGTGTAACTTGATATGCCAACTCATATTCCCGGCATGCCTCGGTCCGGGTTTCTCGTCCCTTAAACGTCCCACTCGATAAATAAGGAAAAGGATTCACGTGAAGATGCTTTTGAAGTCCACTCCTTCCTGCCCGATTATCTTGAACAAGGTTTCTTTGGCGCACCAATGGATTAATAGATGCTCGACCTCATGCTCCAGATCGATACCCGCCTCTTCCTCCGGATTCATAAAGCGACTTCGTATTTTCAAGATCCGGTCCGAACGATACTCGATATCGATCCCTGTCGGACGCTTATCCAAGATTACCGCCACATAATCTTTCGTATGAGATATACTTATATATAAAGGTACGCACGCGAGGAACGGGGCACCCGTAGAATGATAGTCAACCCTTACCTCCTCTCCTAAAAGCTCTTTTAAAAGCACCCGGCTGGCGAAACGTTCCTGCCTCCGCTTCTCTGCCGATACCCGCTCCAAAAAAGAAGAATAGTCCGCTTTATGCTCAAGCATCCCCAAAAGCTCATCAGAACTTTCTTCCATTTTCCAGACTCCATGCAGCGGCGAGAGTTGTTTATATAGCAAGGCCATATTATTCTTTCCAACTAAAGTTGTATAAGTTCTATGATATCTTCCCGGATATATTGGATAGCGGGAGCTAATGAATCCGCATTGGGTTTACAGTCAAAATACAAGGCTCCCCGGAAGAAATTCGATACACTATCTGTCAACAGGAATTGTATGGGAGAAGCCGATTCTCCATCCAGAAGAAACAGCGAGCCATAAACGTTTGCGGCAGGGTTGGAATACGCTTTCTCCGATATCCGATTCTCCGACTTTATTTGGCGGGCGACGAAAGAGCGGCTTTCCGTCTCCACCGTCACCAAGGACGCGGGAGTAATTGGCAAATAGCTGCAATAAAGCTTAGCCTCTAACTCCGGATACGAGATATTCAAGCCCGTAACACCCTTCTTTTGATCCGGCACCTCTATGACCGCAGTCTGAGAGACATCAAAATTAAAAGGCAGGTAACTGAGATCAAGCGGTTTATATTGTGCCTTCGAAGGTTCGATACGAACATAGCCCCGTGGCTTCGGCGTATATTCCACACACGAAATACAGCATATCCCTAAAAACAGAGACCCTCCTATGACAGCAGCTATCCATTTCATAAACATTTACTTCGTATCTTTCCCATTCTCATCATTCCCTGTACCTTCAAGGATACGGTTAAATTTAACCTTTAATATCCTCCTGTTATCCACTTCCAGCACTTGGAAACGATATTCCTTAAAATCTATAATCTCCCTACGGCGTGGAAAATCCCCTTTTATCTCCAACAAAAGACCGGCCAAAGTTTCCACTTCTTCCGTCAATTTACCAAAATCTGAGGGATCGGCATCGATAACCCGGAAGAAATCCGTCAATAATATCTTTGCCTCAAAGATCAAGCTACCGTCTGCTAAACGGATGAATTGTTGCTCATCCTCATCATACTCATCGGAGATCTCTCCGACAATTTCCTCTAGGATATCTTCCATCGTCACGATACCGGAGGTACCGCCAAACTCATCGACCACGATCGCCATATGAATTTTATTGGTACGGAACTCTTCCAGCAAATCATCGATCTTCTTGGTTTCCGGCACGAAATAGGCCGGTCGGATCAAGCTCTGCCAACGGAATGTATCGGGCTTGTCAATATAGGGCAATAAGTCCTTGATATATAAGATACCTTTTATATTATCCTCAGTCTCGGAATATACCGGAATACGCGAATAGCCGGATTTGATAATAAAATCAACCACCTCACGGAAACTGATCTTGATCTCGATATCTTCCATATCCAAACGAGGAGTCATGATCTCATCAGCGGTCTTATTATAAAACTTGATAATCTCCGCCAGCATCTCCTTCTCCTCCGGGATCTCGGTAGAGGTTAGCTCTAACGCTTTAGAAAGCTCATCTACAGAGATATCATATTTCTTTTTCGCTAACGCTCTATTGATGACCGATGTGGAATTAACCAAGATTTTCGAGAATGGGCGGCAGAAGCGTTCCAAACCACTTAATACGGAGGCTGAAAACGAACAAAACGCAAAGAATTCTTCTGTGCGTAAATCTTAGGCATGATCTCCCCAAAAAGTAAAAGCAAGAAAGTCAGTAGAATCGTCTCAAGCACAAAGCCTAGAAGAGGAGCGGCCGAGAAATTAATCCAAGCGTTAATCGCATAGGTACACAACATAACGACCGCCACATTTACGAAATTATTAGCGATCAATATAGATGCCAATAGATACTCCGAACGTTCAAGGAGACGTTTGATAACAGGATCTGCCGGGCGATTCTCTTCCCCGATCTCATTTAGGTCGCCCGGGGTTAGAGAAAAGAATGCCACTTCAGAGGCCGACACGAAGCCGGAAACAAACAGCAGTAAAAAAGCGAGGCTTAATGCGATCACAGGACCGCTGTCAGCGCCTGCACCGTTACGTTTTCAAATAAGCCCGATAAATAATAGTCCGAGTCCAAGGGAAACAGTATTAGTTAAACAATATCAGAACGGGAGATCATCCGCGTCACTGGATTCTGAGAATGCGCTAGGCTGCGAGGCGGCTGGCTGTTGATAAGCGGTATTTGGCGCCGTAGTCGGTTGAGCCGATTGTCCTTGCCCCACATTGGGCTGCATACTACCGCCTTGTGCAGTCGTATTTCCACCATCGGCCGGACGGGAACCCGTACTGTAAAACTCGATACGATCCGCATGGATCTCCGTAACATATCGTTTCACGCCGCTTTGGTCATCATAATTACGAGTACGAATCTTGCCTTCCACATATACACCGGAACCTTTACGTACCCATTTTTCCACGAAAGGAACCAAATCCCGACGAACTACGATATTATGCCACTCCGTACGTTCCGGAACCACCGTTCCATTTGCCAACGTATACCCACGTTCCGAGGTTGCCAGCGGGAAATTAGCGACAGCGGCACCACTGTCAAAATAGCGAACGTCAGGATCTTTGCCTACGTTGCCGATCAATATAACCTTATTCAATGA
>ENA-OQIC01000566-OQIC01000566.1-human-gut-metagenome-genome-assembly--contig:-NODE-566-length-15881-cov-1.567031_pt1 | contig 15881 bp, 28 predicted proteins | sample MGYA00242572_ERZ504736 | MGnify/ENA primary metagenome ERZ504736 (study PRJEB26092, sample SAMD00036201) | human gut metagenome | host: Homo sapiens | study: EMG produced TPA metagenomics assembly of... | reverse complement strand
GTTATTTACAGACGGAGAGAAGCTGACTGCCCGGGATGTGGCATTTACATACAATACCCTGCGGGACACCAGCTCTGTCAACGACTTTACCATGTTAGAGAGTGCTGAGGCGCTGGATGATACCACGGTGGTATTTCATATGAACGCCCCTACTCCATCTGGCCCTATACCATGGCAATTGTCGGTATTGTACCGGAACATGCCTATGGGGCGGATTACGGTTCACATCCCATTGGATCCGGCAGATATATCATGAAACAGTGGGATAAGGGACAGCAGGTCATATTTGAGGCGAACCCGGATTATTACGGGACAGAGCCGAAAATGAAGAAGGTGACCATACTTTTCATGGAAGAGGACGCGGCTTACGCGGCTGTTATGTCCGGTCAGGTGGACCTGGCCTATACGGCCGCGTCCTATTCGGACCAGACGCTTCCCGGGTATGAGCTCCTTTCCTTTGAGACAGTGGATAACCGGGGCTTCAACCTTCCGGCTGTAAAGGCCGGCACCGTATCTGACGGCAAAACCGTTGTTGGAAATAATTTTACGTCGGATGTACAGGTGAGAAGAGCTGTGAATATTGCGATTGACAGGGATGAAATGATTGAACATGTGCTGAACGGTTACGGAAGTCCGGCATACAGCGTGTGTGATAAGATGCCCTGGTACAATGAGTCTGCAAAGACAGAGTATGACCCGGAAAAGGCAGCAGAGCTTCTGGAGGAAGCCGGATGGAAGGCAGGTTCAGACGGAATCAGGGAAAAGGATGGCGTCAGGGCCGGATTTACACTGATGTACCCGGCCAGCGATTCTGTACGCCAGGCTCTGGCGGCGGATACTGCCAACCAGCTTAAGGAAGTGGGAATTGATGTAAAGATAGAGGCGTTGGCTGGGATGACGCCTATGACCGCGCCCAGACAGAGCCGCTTATGTGGGCTGGGGCGCCCATACGCCTATGGAGCTCTACAATATTTACCATACCATGAAGGATACCGGCCTGGCGGAGTATTCTCCTTATGCCAATGACAGCGTGGACCGGTACATGGACGAGGCCCTGGCCAGCGGGAATCTGGAGGATTCTTACGAGCTGTGGAAGAAGGCCCAGTGGGACGGGACTGCGGGAGTGACCCAGGACGGGGATATACCGTGGATTTGGCTGGTTAATATAGACCATCTGTACTGGTCCGGGGACGGACTTAAGGTGGCGGAGCAGAAAATCCATCCCCATGGCCACGGATGGTCCATAGTGAATAATGTGGACCAGTGGAGCTGGGAATAAAAGAAGACATAGTTGAATGTATGCAGGAAGGATAAAATCATGAGTTGGAAACAGGCGGGTGTTAATTTCATACGGATGGCGGTTCTGCTGGTGCTGGTGAGTATGGCGGCGTTTTTCCTGGTGTCGGTCTCTCCGCTGGACCCCCTTACCACCAATGTGGGGCAGGCGGCCCTTGGCAGCATGAGCAGCGAGCAGATTGCCAGGCTCCAGGAATACTGGGGAGTCAACACGCCGCCTGTAACCCGTTATCTGGCCTGGGCCGGTGATTTTCTTAAGGGAGATATGGGTATCTCCCTTTTGTACCGCAGGCCTGTTGCCCAGGTAATCGGGGAGAAGCTGGCCAATTCCCTTTGGATTATGGCGGCGGCATGGATTTGTCGGGATTGATTGGATTTCTCATGGGAATCATTGCCGGGGCAAAGAAGGGAAAGACTGCGGACCGAATTATCTCTTCCTATGCCCTGGTAACTGCCAGTACGCCGGCCTTTTGGGTGGCCCTGGTGCTGTTGGTTGTATTCGCGGTCTGGCTTAAGCTGCTCCCCATAGGACTTTCCGTTCCAATCGGGGTGGAGGCGTCGGCTGTGACCATGAAGGACCGCCTGATTCATGCATACTGCCTGGGGCTGCATTGGCCATTACAGGCATCTCCAACATTGCCCTCCACACAAGGGAGAAGCTGGCAGAGGTCATGGAAAGTGATTATGTACTGTTTGCCAGGGCCAGGGGGAGTCGGAATGGTCCATTATCCGCAGGCATGGAATCCGCAACATCCTTCTTCCTGCCATGACGCTCCAGTTTGCCTCTGTCAGCGAGATATTCGGAGGCTCCGTGCTGGTGGAGCAGGTATTTTCCTATCCGGGCCTGGGACAGGCTGCTGTGACGGCCGGACTGGGCGGGGATGTGCCGCTTTTGATGGGAATTACAATCATCAGCGCGGCCATTGTATTTTTAGGGAACTTTACCGCCAACCTCTTGTATGGAACGGTGGATCCCAGAATCAGGAGGAGCAGGGGATGAACGCACAAAGACACAGATGGAACCGCCGCAAGGCATGGCGGTGCTGCTGGCGGTATCGGTCATCCTGCTGGCGGCCATTGCCATTGCCGGCCAGGTGTTAAAGGAGCGGGCACTGGCCACGGATTTCACCAGAAAGAATCTGCCGCCCAGCCTGGCCTATCCCTTTGGAACGGACTGGATGGGGCGGGATATGTTCGTCCGCAGCCTTACAGGCTTATCCATCAGCATACGCATCGGGCTTTTGGCAGCATGCTTCAGCGCGGTGGTGGCCTTTATCATGGGAACCATGGCCGCCTGTCTGGGCAGGGCCACGGACGCTGTCATAGGGGGAATCATTGATCTGGTCATGGGAATACCCCATATCCTGCTTCTGATTCTCATTTCCTTTGCAGTGGGAAAGGGATTCTGGGGTGTACTGATTGGGATTTCACTGACTCACTGGACTTCCCTGGCCAGGCTTCTCCGCGGGGAGGTCATACAGCTTCGTGAGAGCCAGTACATACAGATTGCAAAGAAGCTGGGAAAGGGAAGGTTTTATATTGCCTTCAAACATATGACGCCCCATCTGCTGCCCCAGCTTTTTGTGGGCATGGTTCTGCTGTTTCCCCATGCAATTCTTCATGAGGCAAGCATAACCTTTCTGGCTTCGGGCTGCCGCCGGAGCAGCCTGCCGTGGGTGTTATCCTGTCTGAGAGCATGAAATACCTGGTCATGGGGAAGTGGTGGCTGGCCCTGTTTCCCGGTCTTTTGCTGGTATTTGTGGTGGTCCTGTTCCATTTTATCGGGGATACGCTGAGCCGTCTGCTGGACCCGGCCCAGGCCCATCTGTAAAATCGCCTGTGCCGTGGCAGAGGTTTGTTGTGTAGGAGGTTGTTTTGGAGGAAAAACAAGTCATATTGTCGGTGGAGCATCTGATGATTTCATTTTCCCAGTATGTGGGGGATGGCGCCAGAGGGAGCTTCCCGTGATTCGGGATCTGAACATAAAGGTACGGGAACATGAGGTGGTGGCCGTAGCCGGCTCCAGCGGTTCGGGAAAGAGCCTGCTGGCCCATGCGGTCATGGGACTTCTGCCGCAGAATGCCGCCTGTCAGGGGACGGTTTCCTTTGAGGGAGAAATCCTGACCCAGAAGAAAAAGGAACAGCTTCGGGGGAGCCGGATGGTATTGGTCCCCCAGAGCGTGTCGTATCTGGATCCGCTTATGAAGGTGGGAGAACAGGTACGAAGGGGACAAAAAGACAGGGAGAGCGTGAAGCGCTGCCGCCAATCCATGGGGCGCTACGGCTGGGAGAGGATACGGAAGAGCTGTATCCTTTTGAACTGTCCGGGGGAATGACCAGAAGGTACTTATTTCCACAGCGTGATGGAGCATCCCAGACTGGTTATTGCAGATGAACCCACGCCGGGCCTTCATATCAGCGCGGCCAGGCGTGTGCTGTCCCACTTCCGGGAGATAGCGGACCAGGGGGCAGGGGTCCTTCTTATCACCCATGATTTGGAGCTGGCTTTGGAGGTGGCTGACAGAATCGTGGTATTTTACGCAGGTACCAATGTGGAGGAGGCCCTGGCAGAGGATTTTGAGGATGAGCAAAGCTTCGCCACCCCTATACCAAAGCTCTATTCCGGGCCATGCCCCGTCACGGATTTAAGGCAGCATCCGGGACCCAGCCCTATGCGGCGGATATGCCCGCGGGATGTCCCTATGGGCCCCGCTGCCCGGACATGGATGAAGGCTGTCTCCAGGAAATTTCTTATCGCAGTTTTCGCGGCGGCATGGTAAAATGCAGGAAGGCGGGAATATGAAGCTGGAAGCTATGAATATTTCTTTCCAATACGACAATGGGAACAGGAAAATACTGAACAATGTCAGCATAAGCCTGGAGAGCGGGGAACGTGTGGGGCTGACAGCTCCCAGCGGTTTTGGAAAGACGACCTTTTGCAAGATACTGGCTGGTTATGAGAAACCGGACCATGGGACTGTGGTGTTAGACGGGAAAAATATTTCTTCCTGTGCCGGTTACAATCCGGTGCAGATGATATGGCAGCATCCGGAACTGTCAGTAAATCCCCGCCTTAAGATGCGGGAAGTTCTGAGGGAAGGGGATTTTGTGGAGGAACGGGTGGTCCGCGGTCTGGGAATTGAACCGGACTGGCTGAACCGGTATCCGGGTGAGCTGTCCGGAGGAGAGCTGCAGCGGTTCTGTATAGCCAGGGCATTGGGGAAGCGCACCCGGTTCATTCTGGCGGATGAGATAAGCACCATGCTGGACCTTATCACCCAGAGCCAGATCTGGGGATTCCTTTTGGAGGAAGTGAAGACGCGGGACCTGGGCCTGCTGGTGGTCAGCCATTCAGAGGAGCTGCTGGAGCGTGTTTGCGGCAGGGTGGTTGATTTGAGGACGGATTAGGACGGAGCGGCCGGATGATTTGTATGTGGAAGGATTGGAAACGGGACGGCCAAGCCGTATGGATTTGAGAGAGGAGAACGAAAGATGGATGTCAGGGAATTACTGGAGCAGGTAAAGTCCGGCGGTGTTAACATAGAAGAAGCAGAGAAGCAGCTTAAGAACCTGCCTTATGAGGATTTGGGATATGCCAAGCTGGACCATCACAGGAAGCTGCGATCCGGTTTTGGGGAAACTGTATTCTGCCAGGGAAAGCCGGATGCGTATTTGCTGGAAATATATAAGAAATTTTATGAGAGGGACGGGGAGGTTCTGGGAACCAGGGCTTCTGAGAAGCAGCTGAGCTGGTGAGAACAGCGGTGCCGGAGGTGGTGTATGATCCCATATCCCGGATACTTAAGGTGGAGAAGCCGGGAAAGGAGCGCAAGGGGTATGTGGCAGTGTGCACAGGAGGCACGGCGGATATACCGGTGGCAGAGGAAGCAGCCAGACAGCTGAATATTTCGGATGCAGGGTAGACCGTATATTTGATGTGGGAGTTGCCGGAATCCACAGGCTCCTGGCCCAGAGGGAGCGTCTGGACAAGGCCAGCTGCATTGTGGCAGTGGCCGGAATGGAAGGAGCGCTGGGCACGGTGATAGCAGGCCTGGTGGAATGCCCTGTAGTGGCAGTCCCCACCTCCGTGGGATACGGAGCCAGCTTCCACGGGCTGTCGGCCCTTCTTACAATGCTTAATTCCTGTGCCAACGGGATATCGGTGGTTAATATTGACAATGGATACGGCGCCGGCTACCTGGCGACCCAAATAAACAGAATGGCGGTGAGATAAAATGGGGAAGATTTTATATCTGGAATGTAATTCGGGCATCAGCGGGGATATGACGGTAGGAGCCCTGCTTGATCTGGGAGCGGACAGGCAGGTGCTGGAGAATGCGCTGGAGAGCCTGGGAGTGGATGGATACCATCTGCATTTTGGACGGAAGGTTGTGAGCGGTCTGGATGCATTTGATTTTGATGTGCATTTGGAGGAGCATGAGCATGGTCATGAGGAAGGCCACGGTCATGAGGAAGGCCACTGGCATGAGGAAGGTCACCGGCATGAAGATGGTCACGGCCATGAGCATGAGCACGGTCATGAGGCTGGTCACCGGCATGAGGCTGGTCACGGTCATGAGGTTGGTCACGGTCATGAGCATGAGCACAGTCATGAGGCTGATCACGGTCATGAGCATGAGCACAGTCATGAGGCTGGTCACGGTCATCCGCATCCCCACATTCACAGGAACCTCCACGACATTTATCATATCATAGACCGTCTGGATTCCAATGAGAGGGTGAAGGAAATGGCCCGGACCATGTTCCGCATTGTGGCAGAGGCGGAATCCAAGGCCCATGGGCTTCCTGTTGAACAGGTTCATTTCCACGAAGTGGGGGCCATTGATTCTATAGTGGACATTATCAGTGCGGCAGTCTGTATCGACAATCTGGGTGTGGAGGATGTGGTGGTTTCTGCATTGTCTGAAGGTCACGGCCATGTCTACTGCCAGCACGGCGTACTGCCGGTTCCTGTTCCGGCTACTGCTAATATTGCTTCCTCCTATGGACTTAAGCTGCATTTTACAGACAATGACGGGGAAATGGTTACACCTACCGGGGCAGCAATTGCCGCCGCTCTGCGGACAAAGGACCGGCTGCCTTCTTCCTGCCGTCTGCTTAAGGTCGGAATGGGTGCGGGGAACAAGGTGTTTAAACAGGCGAATGTGCTTCGGGCCATGCTGCTGGAGACTTCACAGGAAGAGGACCGTACCATGTGGGTATTGGAGACGAACCTGGATGACTGTACAGGGGAAATGCTGGGCCTTGCCATGGAGATGCTCCTTGATGCCGGGGCCGCGGATGTGTGGTATACCCCTATTCACATGAAGAAAAACCGTCCCGCCTACATGCTGTCTGTGCTTTGCCGTGAATCATCCATAGAGGCCATGGAGGAAATCATTCTTACCCAGACCACTACCATTGGAATCCGCCGTTATCCGACGGAGAGGACCATTCTTGATCGGAGTGAAATCCAGGTGGAAACCAGTTACGGGCCGGCGGATGTGAAGATGTGCGCTTACAAAGGCAGAAAGTTCTTCTATCCTGAATATGAAAGCATCCGGCGTATCTGTGATGGAACAGGGCGCGGATTTTCAGACCGCGTATCATCAGGTACGTAGGAAGGCAGAGGAAAGCCGGCAGGATTAATGGATACAGATAATGTCAGATTAGGAGATTCGTATGAATACGGTAAATAACAGCTACAGTGATGAAAGGCCATCTCTGGATCATAATGAAAAAGTGTCTGGAGCCAGGATGGAGCAGCTGGCCAAAGAGGATATATGCCTTGCATTTTCCGGCGGAGTTGATTCAAGCCTGCTTTTAAAGACAGCAGCAGACGCAGCCGCCATACGGGAAGAAAGGTGTACGCCGTTACGTTTGACAGCCGCCTGCATCCTTCCTGCGACCTGGAGATTGCCAGGCGCGTGGCAGGGGAGCTGGGAGGAATCCATGAGGTTATTACCGTGGATGAGCTGGAGCAGGAGTCAATAAAAAACAACCCGGTAAACCGCTGTTATCTGTGTAAGCGCCATCTGTTCTCCAGACTGGCAGAGCTGGCAGAGGCCAGGGGAATCAGGTATATCCTGGACGGTACAAATGAGGACGATATGCATGTATACCGCCCCGGAATCCGGGCGCTTAAGGAGCTGGGAATCATTAGTCCCCTGGCAGAGCTGCACATAACCAAGGCTCAGGTAAAGGCCCTGGCGTCAGAGTACGGAATATCGGTGGCATCCCGTCCGTCCACTCCCTGCATGGCTACCCGCCTGCCCTACGGCGCTGCTCTGGACTATGAGGTGCTGAGAAGAATTGGGGAGGGAGAAGCCTATGTCAGGACTATGGTTCCCGGCAATGTACGTCTCAGGCTTCACGGAGATATCGTGCGCCTGGAACTGGATCCGGAAGCCTTTGAGGTATTTATGAAAGGCCGGAAAGAAATCGTCAGCCGTTTGAAGAAAATGGGGTTTGTGTATATAACCCTGGATGCAGAAGGGTTCCGCTCCGGGAGCATGGATGCAGGGCTGAACGGACCGGAAGTCCAATAAAAAAACAGAGTTCCAATAAAAACCGAATATACAAATGAAGGACAAAACATTATCAATAATTGGAGTATGTTTCTGCTGAGAGTGTACAAAGAGTATGAAACCATATTTGTCCTGTCTGCTTCGCCTGTATTATCTATATATAGATAATACAGGCGTTTTCCATTTTATCCCATAACATTTCTATTATCCAAAAACGAATATTTTCCTTTGTTTCTTAACGAAATTGAACTTTACTACCATAAAAAACCGTGTTAGAATTAAATCGTGAGTTTGTAAATTTTACGTAAAGATAAAGTAAATAATTAAGAGAGTAGGTAAAAAAGAATTATGGACATGTCGTTTTCCTTTTTCCTGCGGCAGCTGGTGACAAATCCGGCATTGTTGATTACAGTCCTTCTGACTCTTGGGGTCATCTGTGTCAATGGTATCACGGATGCGCCAAATGCCATTGCCACCTGCGTGTCAACCAGATCGCTGGATGTGAATCTGGCCATTGTTATGGCGGCAGTATGCAACTGCGCAGGGGTGGTTGTGATGACCATGGTGAATTCCACGGTTGCCATGACCATTACCAATATGGTCAATTTTGGGGAAGATACTTCGATTGCTCTGGTTGCCTGTGTGCCGCGCTTTTTTCCATTGTGGTATGGTCATCCTTTGCTGTTTCCATTGGATGTCCTACCAGTGAGAGCCATGCGCTGATAGCGGGCCTTACCGGAGCTGCCGTGGCTATCCGCGGAGGATTTTCTGCCATTAACTCGGCAGAGTGGATAAAGGTGGTTTATGGTCTGATTTTTCCGTTGTATTGGGATTTTTAAGCGGCTACCTTTCCTGCAAGCTGGTGGCCTGGACCTGCCGGGATATGGACCGCCGGAAAACCACCGGATTCTTCCGGTATGCCCAGATTGGCGGAGCCGCGCCATGGCATTCATGCATGGTGCCCAGGACGGACAGAAATTCATGGGAGTCATGCTGCTGGGTATCTGTATGGTGAACGGGTCCAGCAATACCCAGGGAGTACGGTTTCCACTGTGGATGCTTTTGCTGGGATCGGCCGCCATGGCCCTGGGAACTTCCATTGGAGGAAAGAAAATCATCAAATCCGTGGGTATGGATATGGTAAGGCTGGAGAAATACCAGGGCTTTTCCGCGGATATGGCGGGAGCTGCCTGTCTTCTCGGATTTTCCATTTTCGGTATTCCTGTCAGTACCACACATACAAAGACCACAGCCATTATGGGTGTGGGAGCGGTGAAACGTCTGTCGGCCATTAACTTCAGCGTGGTTAAGGACATGGTGATGACCTGGGTCATGACATTCCCCGGCTGCGGCATCATCGGATTCCTGATAGCGAAGCTGTTTATGATGTTGTTCCACGGATAAGTAAAGGAGAAGATAAGATGTCTAAGAAAGTGATAGTTACTATTTTCAGAATTTCATAGAGTGCGTTGAGTGCGGATGCCAGGCAGCCAAAATGCTGGAGGATAATTTAAACCATTTTGATACAGGACTTTTACAGGACAAGCTGGACGAGCTGCACCGGATTGAACATGACGCGGACAAGAAAAAGCATGAGATGATGGCTGTGCTGGTCAAGCGTTTATCACCCCCATTGAGCGGAGGATATTATTCTTTTGAGCCAGAGTATCGACGAGGTGACGGACAAGATTGAGGATGTACTGATTCGTATTTACATAAACAATGTTCAGCAAATCCGTCCCGAGGCCCTTGCCTTCATAAAGGTCATCATCCGCTGCTGCGAGGCGCTTAAGGAGGTTATGGAGGAGTTTGCGGACTTCAGGAAATCCAAGACACTTCACGGCCTGATCATCGAGATTAACGCTCTGGAGGAGGAAGGCGACCGGCTGTTCATTGAGTCCATGCGCAGCTTCACGCCGAGGTGACCGATCCCATTGAAATCATTGCCTGGAGGGAGATTTACGTATACTTAGAGAAATGCTGCGATGCCTGCGAGCATGTGGCAGATGTGGTGGAAAGCGTTATCATGAAGAATACCTGATGTCCGGTGCTGTCTGAACAGCCCTGGAGTGTATATATAAGAATAAAGGCAGAATGTGAGAAGGCACCGTTCCCGGATTGCGGGGAGCGGTGCCTTTTTATGGGTTGGTTTTTGCGGTGTGGTTTTCTGGTTAATAGATGCTGCCTCCTATATGCACCAGCTGTTCAAGAAGGTTCTGCATCTTGGGGACAGCGGGATGGTTTTCCAGTCCGTATTCACCGAATACCTTGTCCAGGCGTGGGAAGGCCAGCCATGTGCTTCCGGCTTCATCCTCCCATACACTGATGCGCAGGGGCAGTTCCAAGGATACGCTCTGATCTTCTTCCATGAGTCCGGTGCCTACCTGGGGAGAGCCGAATACCAGTACTGTGGTGGGACGGAGGAAAAGCCCTGCACCGGCAGCATTCTGTCCATGGTCAAATTTGGCAAATACAGGGATACCGCGGTCTTTTAAGGCTGATTCCAGGCGTGATACTGTTTCTGCCGCAGGGAACTGGCCTTCCAGAAGATAGAGACGGTTGTCATCGTACCCGGTGGACAGAAGGTCGCCGTATGCGCCGGCTATCCTGCGCCCCAGATTGGTGAAGTCCACCCCTTCCTTGTTGCACATGAGGGTGACGCAGACCAGCTCGGAGGCGTCTGTGAAGCGGCTCAGGAAGGAAGAATAGCCATGGACGGATCCCTTTATATCCATAAGTCCCCGGTGATGGTAAAACTGCTAGCCGGATGCGGCAGGTACTGTCCTCCCGTCGGGAAGATTCCAGGGAGCATATATAAGGGCGCGGTTTTCCGGCTGATGAATCAGGACAGAGCCGGCCAGGCCGATGTCCCAGAAGGAAATATCCTGGGCAGAGGCCCAAATATCGGAAAGCCCCGGAGCGCCGTAGTTTCTGCCGCCGTGCTGGGAGTACCGCTGCTGTCATAGGATACGGCTGGCTCCGTGGGATTGATATAGAGTCTGTCCTTTTTGAATAACTGGTGGATATCAGCGGTCCGGGATATGTCTTCGTGATGGAACTGGCCTAAATCCTCCTTGAAACCCGTGTGCCCAAGGCCCAGGAACTCAATCTGCCTTTTGGTTACAAAATCGTGGTAACTTAGGCCGCTGACCCGTTCGACGATTTCGGTCAGCAGCAGGAAATTGGTAGCACTCTGCTCCACATCTGTACCAGGAACAAAGTGCAGGGGATTCCTGGCAGCCAATTGGAGCAGGGCATCAAATGTCCACGGTGTGTCCGGGCTGAATTCAGCGCCCGGCGGTAATCCGGCAGTCCGATGCATGGCGCAGAAGCTGAAGAACGGTGATGTCATTCCATGTATCAGGAAGTTCCGGTATATATACGGAAGCCCGGCGGTTTACATCCAGTCCGCCGTCCTCATGAAGCTGCATAACGGCCACTGCCGCAAAGGCCTGGGAGATAGGGCCGGCGGGCCACATGGTGTTGGGGGAAGCCAGGCGCCGCCGCTGGCTGTCCGAATAGCCGTATCCGGCTACCCTTGGTATGTAGGGGGCTTGTACAATGGCTAAGGTAAGTCCGTCAATTTTTTCCTGTTCCATAAAGCTCCAAATCATCTGATCAACGGTATGTCCCAGATAGGAGATATCCGGGTTTCCTCTCATCTTCATGGCTGTGTGTTCGCGGGTGTTCATAGGTAAGCTCCTTTCTCGATGCTGTTAACAGACAGGTAATAACTGTAATTCTAAAAGATACATTTTATACTGTAACTATAATACTTACAGATTGATTTGTCAAGGTATTTCCTGGAAGTATTTAATCTTTACAGTTTAATTACAGTTTGAACACACAGTTGCATAAAAATAAAGAATGAATTATAATGTAACAAGTGCAGGATGAATAATATCTGTCTGTGACAGGGCAGCCAGGGAGAATGAAAGGAGATTCAGAATGAAGAAACGTTTGGCGGTTACATTGGCAGCAGTGGCTCTGAGTGTGGTTATGTCGGTTCCGGCCTATGCAGGTACATGGAAATACGTAAATGATCAGTGGAAGTATCAGAGAGGCGCCAATAAGTTTGCCTACAAGGAATGGATTGAGGATAACGGCAACTGGTACTATATGGATAACAACGGTGTCATGACCACAGGCTGGCAGCAGATTGACGGCCAGTGGTATTACATGGACCAGGCAGGGGTCATGCAGAAGGCTGGTTTAAGGATAACGACAAATGGTACTTCCTGCTTCCAAACGGAGCCATGGCCACGAACACAGTGATTGACGGACGCCAGATTGGTGCGGACGGCGTATGGATTGCAGCGGAGGGAGAGGTGGAACCGGCCAATATTACAGACCTGTCCACGCCATATCTGGTGCAGAACCTGTTGGACGGCCTTTCCACCAAGGGATACAATATCATTACATCGGGCAAAACATCCACCGGCGAGCGCTGGAATAATGCCATCCGTCTGAAAGGAAAGGGAAGCTATGTAAAATATGCTGCCAACGGACAGTACAGGCTTTTATCCGGCGTCATAGCCCATCATCCCAGTTCAGCAGCGGAATCATGGCGAAGGTAACTGTATACGGTGACAATGATACTGTACTCTATACATCACAGGATATCCATTACAATGAAAAGCTGATGCATTTTGGCGTGGATGTGACAGGACAGAATGAGATCCGCGTGGAGGTTTCTCTGGTTACGGATAATGAGTGGGATGCTCCCATTATACTGATAGACGGTCTGTCGCTGTACAAGTAGGCAGGATGAGGACGCCTGGAAACGGAAAACCCAACAGAATGATAAGATAAGAAAACAGGCTGGGGACCGCACCCTTTGGTGCGGAGACCCGGCCTGTTATTTTTTTGTCATCTTTGTCAGCAGCCCACGGTCTGCGTATAGTCTCTTGTAAACTGATTTCCCGGAAGATGCGCCCTATTAGGCGGTTATACGGCAGAGGCGGCGGTATATAATGCCGGCATGGTGCGTGCTGCTTTCAGCGCTGCCTTTCTCTGGGGCTGGCTGCTGGAGGCATTGGCGTCACGCAGCACAAGATACATTTCATCCGCTGCTTCTTCCAGCCTGGAAGCCATCTCACAGAGAAGGCTGTCGTCCAGCCTTTTTCCGCCAGGGAACAGATGTACTCCTGCAGCCTTTCCTTTACAGGATTCCAGAGGGCGGTGTTGCGGGGATAGTCCTCTTCCAGCTCATAGGAGAGCCGTTCTAATTTCCACCAAAGGGAATCATCGCTGTACCGGGCGCTGCCCTGGGACACCTTCTGAGGAATGGCGGTTTCCATGGTAAAAGGCAGGAAAACCGAGATACAGGGATTGGACATACAGCTCCACCAGACAGGCGTTTTATCCTTTGACAGTTCCACCACGGAACCGGCAGCGGTTTTGCTGGAGGATTCATCCATATTGTGCATGCAGACAGATGCCAGGATTCCGTCTGCGGGACTCCAGCGGGCTCAATGATTCGCCTTCAAAATGGTCCTTCAGTATAGTTCCCATGTAGTCCGGCGTCAGGATGCCTTTTTCCTGTCCAGAAGCTGGTTAAGCCTTTTATAGCGGGGATAGGCTGCGCGCAGTTTGAGGTTTACGGCGCCGTAAGCCCTGGCAAAGTCAAAGGTCTGTCCTCTGTCCGCGTAACCCATCTCATAGGCATGTTCCTGGATGTCTCCGGAGTCCTCATCCAGTGTTCTCCCGTGCTGTAGCAGTTGGATATGCCCTCCGCATTTTTAACCCGTCTGGCAACCCAGCGTCTGTTAACCGTGTCCAGAATCCAGGCTTCACAGGTATCGGCAATCAGGAACGAATTGTGGTAGCGGAAATCCATGGTCACAGAGGTGTTGCCGCCCTGTCCGTAGGTTTTAAGAAGGTCTGTGATCACGTGGAGGGCCTCATATGCGGTTTTGGACCGTTCCAGTCCCAGGCGTACCAGTCCATGCCCAGAAGGCCGTTTTCGCGTTCCTCCTCCTCACGTGACCACACGGCTTCATTTCCAATGGCTACGCCCCACTCGTTCATGCCGTGTTCAAATCCCCATATCCAGTAAGGCTTTGAGCCAGAACCTTATAGGTGCGGCTCACCTGGGGAATGGATATGTAGGTGCATGATAACAGCTCCTGGTCCGGGTAGTCCTTAGCCTCAAACAGGCAAAGGGGCTGGGATTCCCCCAGGGGCCGGTCGCTGTTTTGGCAAATATTACATTGCCGGACTTTGTACTGTTCCCAAGGGCGACCATGGTATCACATGACAATAATTCATTCATATTTTCTTGCCTCCATCTTTGCGGCTGTCCCTGGCCAGGACCGTAATCAGGGTGGATACCAGTATGCAGCACAGCCAATCATTATTTTTAACGACAGTTTTTCTTTAAATAGTATGACGCCAAACACCACTCCGGTTGCAGGCTCCAGCATGTTGATGACGGAGCTTTCGCAGCTCCCAGAATCCGTACGCCGGTCATAAGGGTACAGAATGCAAAGACCGTGCACAGAAGCTGACAGCCATCAGGCATCCCCACTGGTATAGGGAGCAGGGAACCTGCAGTGTGCCTGTAAGAGTACAGCTCAGTCCGAAAAACAGACTGGCTGACAGACTGAACGCGAAGAGACAGAGCATAGGACTCAGACTGCCATAACAGGCCTTTTTGTTGGAGACCACGAAGGCGGAGTAGGTGACGGCGGACAGCAGGGCATATATAACGCCGCCCGGGGAGAAACCGCCTTTTAGATCCACCATCAGGCATATGCCTGCCAGGGCGGCAGCGCATCCCCACAGCCTGGCCGGAGCTGGCTTTTCACCATAAACAGCCAGCATGATAAGGGTTACGAACAGGGGGTAGGCGAAATGCAGCACGGTGGCCAGTCCAATGGGAATATACTGGTAGGAGATGGTCAGAAACTGCATGGTAAAACCGAAGCCCAGTATGCCGAAGAGCGCCAGCAAAACCGCCTGTGGAAGGGTCACGGCCCTAAATCCCCTAAAAGCAGCCAGAATCAGAGCCGAGAACAAACATGTGAGAAAAAAACGGTAAAACACCACACTCTCTGAGTTCATTCCCGACAAAAGCAATAGCTTGGATACCACCGGCATTACACCATATGCCAACGATGCCAGGATGACAGTTCCATATCCTTTGCGGATCTGCTTAGTCATTGGTTTCCAGGCGCCTCCTTACCTCCAGCTCGGCCACAATTTCATGCATTCTGCCTTCATCCAGTTTCCATAGCAGCATGAAGGCCGTCATGATGAGATAGATGGCAGCCGGTATCAGGCAGTATATATTGAGGATGCCCCGCAGTGCGGCGTCTGTCTGCTGCTGATTGGGAACATAGCCGGCCATGTCCAGCAGGATTCCTACAATGGTGCCGGAGAATGCCATTCCAATCTTCTGGCAGAAGGTGTAGAAACCATAGTTTACAGCCCTTACATTCTTGCCCGTGAGCCACATGCCGTAATCGGTGGTGTCTGCTATCATGGTAAAGAAGATGGCCAGGGTAGCGCTCATGACGAACATGCCAATCCAGCAGGTGACTGCCACCACGGCTGTGTTTAAAGGCATAAAATAACGGATGACGCTGGACAGGGCAAAGATAACGCCGCAGCCATCAGGGCCTTTTTCTTGCCCATGTACCTGGACACAGGAGTCACGCAGAGAGCCGCCACCGCGGAGATGGGGGCCGATATGCCCAGGATAATTCCCATCAGCTTGGCAGAGCCCAGGTAGTAATTGAAATAATAAGCCATGGACGAGGAGTAAATATAATATCCAAGTGTCCTGCAGAAGAAGGCCGCGCTGACCACCAGGAGCTGGCGGTTTTTGAGGATGGCCTTAAAATATTCTTTGCCCGAGGTGCGCTGTCTGGCAGTGGGGGCCTTGGCACGCTCCACGATACCGGCAACGCAGATTAAGGTGCAGACGGTCGCAATGACTGCGAATACCAGCGCGATATTGCCATAGGTGCTGTTGCTTTCCTGTGTGCCGCTTTTCAGGTAAGGCGTGGCGAGGATATAATCAGGGACGGAACCGCCACAATGGCAAAGCGGATA
>ENA-OQIC01000564-OQIC01000564.1-human-gut-metagenome-genome-assembly--contig:-NODE-564-length-15920-cov-2.605268_pt1 | contig 15920 bp, 16 predicted proteins | sample MGYA00242572_ERZ504736 | MGnify/ENA primary metagenome ERZ504736 (study PRJEB26092, sample SAMD00036201) | human gut metagenome | host: Homo sapiens | study: EMG produced TPA metagenomics assembly of... | reverse complement strand
ATGAACTATTTTAAGCCTAACTTTTGTATTTAGGCATGACTGCTACGCCCGAACGGTCGGCAACTTTAAGTTTATGAGTTATTTGATTATAATATTGCCTATGAAATACGTTTACAACATGCATTAGAAGATAGACTTTTATGCCCGTTTCATTATTTCGGCATTGCTGATTTAAAAATTGATGATGAAAGTGTAAAGACACAAGACTTTAGTCGGCTTATAAGCAATAACCGTGTAGAACATGTAATGGACTATGCCAAATATTACGGCCATAGTGGCGACAGAATTAAAGGCCTCATCTTTTGCTCAACTGTAAAAGAGGCTGAAAAATTATCAGAGGCATTTAATAAAAAAGGATGGCGTACGTTGGCGTTGTCTGGGGCTAATACGCAGCAAGAACGAGAAGATGCTATTAAACGCCTTTGTGATGATAGTGTAGCCGAGTCTGAACGACTAGATTATATTTTGACGGTTGATATTTTTAACGAAGGTGTTGATATTCCTGACATTAATCAAGTTATAATGCTTCGTCCAACGGAATCGCCTATTATATTTGTGCAACAATTAGGTCGTGGTTTGCGTAAGGCGAACAATAAAGAATATGTGGTAGTGCTAGACTTTATCGGCAACTACAATAATAACTTTATGATTCCGGTAGCGTTGTCCGGTGACCGTACTTATAATAAAGACAATATGCGCCGTTATGTAAGTGAAGGGACAAGCGAAATTCCTGGGTGCTCAACTATCCATTTTGATGCGGTAACCAAAGAACGAATTTACAAGGCAGTTGATACGGCAAGGCTCAATGTAACTAAATTTTTAAAAGATAAATATTTTGAGTTAAAGAATAAGCTTGGCAAAATACCAGCTCTTGCTGACTTTGATAAGTTTGGCGGTATTGATGTGTCTATGATTGTCAATAAGTTTGGTTCATATCACGAATTTTTGAAACGATATGATGATACCTATAAAGTTAGTCTTACTGAGGCAGAAGAGGCATTTTTAAAAATTTTATCGCAAAAATATATGCCGGGGAAACGTATTCATGAGTTGTTACTTTTAGATACAATTGTTAATAATGGCGCTATTAAATGGGTTGATTTTGTAAATAAACTTGAGACAGACTATGATTTAGATGATTCAAAGTCTTTACATGATAGTGTTGTTAATGTATTATCTGGCGATTTTTATACAGGGTTTGCTGCTGAGTCATATAAAAAACATCCATTTATAGTGGAAGATAGAGATGTGATTGATAAGTCGGCATTATTTGCTAACGCTTTGAATAAAGATAAATTTAAGAGCATGATAAATGAACATATTGCGTATGGCATTCACAACTACGAAAAAGAATATGGCCGATTGTTTAAGCACAGACCGTTTCAGTTATATGCTAAATATACCTACGAAGACGTATGTCGTTTATTAGAGTGGCCTGAAAATGTAGTTGCCCAAAATATGGGTGGCTATAAATATGATGCCCATACTAATACGATGCCGGTTTTTATTAATTATGAAAAAGAAGAAGCATTGCCGATACAATTAATTACGAGGACCGATTTGTACATCAACGCCATTTGATTGGCTTATCTAAATCCAATAGAACGGTGGCTTCGCAAGATGTAATTCGGCTGTCGAATAGCAATAAAGATAATGTTGTAATTGATTTATTTGTGCGTAAAAATAAGGATGATGAAGGTTCTAAAGAATTTTATTATTTAGGAACTATGCAATCAAATGGTGTTACAGAATCTGTTAAGATGAAATCTGAGACGGGTAAGAATGTAAATGCTGTAGAGATTCACTATATTTTAGATCAGCCTGTTCGTGAAGATATTTATGATTATATTACAACGTGAGATATGAGTTTAGGATAGGAGATAAAATGAAGCAAATTGAAGTGGTAGCGGCGATTATCCGACATGGAGATAGATTTCTGGCTACACAACGCGGCTATGGTGAGTTTAAAGATGGCTGGGAATTTCCCGGTGGTAAAATTGAAGCGGGCGAAGAACCAAAAGAAGCCTTAAAACGTGAGATTAGAGAAGAATTAGCCGTGGCTATTGAAGTTCAAGAGTTTTTATGTACGGTGAAGTATCAATATGAAAACTTTTATCTTACGATGCATTGCTATATTTGCGAACTCGTTGATTCAGAGATTACTTTATTAGAACATGAAGCTGCTAAATGGTTGACTGTTGATTCTTTGGACAGTTTGGATTGGCTACCGGCGGATGTAGAGGTTGTGGAAGAGCTGAAAGTATGGCTGTTCAATAAAAAGTAGTGGGAATAGTATCTATGGCGTGATTTAAAAGAAAATGTCGTTATAAAATCTTATAATGCGGCTTGAAGATATAATTCGTATCTTTAAGCGCATTTGTTGTTATATTAAAATAAGGTATTAAGTTAGTTTAAGTAAAGAATTACTATATATGGGGAAAATTAACTAATAACTTAAAGTGATTGCATGGATTCGGAATATGAAAAATAGATTAAAATGTGATATTATATTAATATAGGTTTTCATGCTAGACATTTGTATATTTTAGATGATTGGGGTGCCATGATTAAACTAGGGGTAAAAATTATGGGAATAAAAAATGAGAAAAAATGGTATTTTGAAGGTGTAAATAAATTATTATCATTTCCTGATGAAGTCATTGATAAAGAAAAATATATAGAAGAATTTATTCAAGGGTTCTTAGAAGGACATAATGATTATATTACGCCTGAAATGATGATATTTTACATGAAAGATCTGACTTTCTTATAGGATATTATAATGGCAAAGATGAGTATTGTTGCCAAGGAAATTCACTTTTGTCAGAGATATGTAGGCCAATAAAAATTAAAAGAAACGGAAAAAGTTGGTGCGATGACTATTCAGTTTACGACTATGGAATTGATATTTATTGGCAAGATAATATTTTATTAGGTAACTAGTTTGTATTAATAGTTTAAACACAGATACGTTAAAAAATCCATGTGATAATACCCGTCAAAAATAAAGAATAGACATTATTATGATATGTATGTTGAAAACTTGGCAAAACTTAAATCTATACTAGATGATAATAAAAGGGATTTAGATAACACAATTAATTATAGACAACTTAAAAATGCTATACAAGATTTAGGCAGCATAGAGAATTTATATAAAGTAGAAGAAAGTATTGTTTGTGAAGAAGATAAATTTTTTTTATTTAATATAATACAGAGTTTATTGTGTATTGCTTATGAATGGGATGATAAGCTTGGAATTAATAGGTTGGAATCTATTTTTACGTGTCTATTTACAGATGCACCACCAGCGTTAATAATAAATAAAAAAGGGATGAGTATATGCTGTGTTGAGTGTGGATAATATGGTGATTAGTGTAGCATCTTAGTTTATTTTATTTTATAACAGTACCAATTAGATATTTTTAGATAAATGGAACGCTAATATGATGAATCCAATTTGTTATGAAACACAACTACATTCTGAAGTAAGAGGGTACATAAATCAATATAGAATATCAGAGGACTTGACGTTACCTTATGACTGTCAATTTTGTGATTCTGTTTATACCATTTATAAGAAAAAATGATTATTGATCTCTTAATAGAGCAATATAAAAAGTTAACTGTCGGCCTTACTGAGGTTGATATTTTACAAATTATACTATGTTATAGTAATGAATATTTCTTTGAACAGATTAGTCATTGGACGTGGGTTTCTTTGTACAGTGATATAGATGTTTTAAGAAAACAAGAATTTCATATTATTTTAATGCAATATGAATTATTAAACTACTGTTCTATACCATTAGGGCGTAGAAGACGTAGTATATATAGATATTTTCGTAAATTTTTTAAAATGAATTCATCTGATGTAAATATGCTTATATATGAGTTATTTAGACGTGATGATATTTTGATGAATAAAAACTATATTGAAACAAATTCAAAAACTCCAGAAGATAAATACTATTATTTAGTAGAGACTTATTATATTCCAGATCGATGGTTGAAGGAAATTTTTGGGCTTAGTAATGACAGTTTAGATTATATTAAGAAAAAGTATAAGAAAGGAGTAACAAGTCCAAAGGGAATATTTAGAGATGCTTTTTTATCTTTTGAAATTAAACGACTGTTTATTGCTTATGTGCCAGATCAGGTATGTGTTATAAATGGGCAAAGACTATTGAGTACTAAGCCGGATATTATATCAGTCTTATTGAAATCATATTTAATGTTAGGGACAGATGTTAGGAGTTTGTATCTAAAATATAAAGCAACTATTGAATTTTATATAAATAGTGATGAGCTAGTTTTTGTTGATATGTATGCATTTAAGATTTTCTTGCGAAAATTACCATTCGTACTTTGGCTGGGACCTGATAAGTTTAGGTATTGTGAGTTAACTATAGGCGCGATTGACTCGATGTTTTTGAAAATTAATTTTGAAAAATATCATAATACTGAAATTTCTAGTAAGTTGTTGTATCAAGATAATAGACCATTATTTGAGAAATTAGGGTTGAGTGATTATGTAGAGGTATACTACTTATTGATGAATCATAAAGATAAAATCAAAGCTGTAGAGGTTGCTTTTAAAGATAATTTTATTATTTCTTTTGGAACCGTAGATATAGATAGGCAAATACTTTTTATACTTCGATTGTTTAAATCGCTTGAAGTTAAAGAATTTTTACGGCTTTATGAAGAATTTTATGGAGTAGATATTCAAACCTTGTCATTATATAAGCTTGAAATTGATAAATATCGTATAAATGATAAGCTTTATTGGGAAAAAGAGGAAATTCTTAATAGGGAAGAAAATAAAAATTTAGTAATAGATAGAGAATATAGTGTAAATTTAACTAATGAGGAAATAGACAAACTTGAGCCAAAGCTTGATGCATCTATTTATAGTTTAGATTGGGTTAGAATGCTATTCAAATCTGTTGTTGGATATCCTTGGCCGTCTAAATTAACAGTTGCTAATTTAGAATTATTGGGATACGAGATGATGGAGGATTTTGTTTATAAAGCAAAATTTAAGATAATAGATGAGGCAATATACACTTATTTAGATCAAGTTAGAATATTAGACATAACACAAAATGATAAAACTTTATTACAACATGATAAATTTCAAGAGAGCTTGAAAGAATTTTGTAGTAATTTTAGACTTATTGAATTTGAACCTGATTTATATATTTCATTGCGGCAACTCGAAGAAAATGGTATAATAAAAGATGATTTATACAACTATATTGATTCGGTAGAATTATTTAGTAATAGAAATTGTTTTACTATAGATTTTCAAAAGCGACTTGGTTTTAAAAACAAACTGAATTCTTTGGGATACTCTAATTATTTTTATGAATCTATTTTGAAATGCAGTAAGCGATTTGAGTACGCTCAGATTGGTAATACAACATTATTTTGTAACCGAGATGAGTCAATTACGCTATTTAATCTTATTGAAGAAATAGTTTTTTCTTTCAAAAGTATTACCATATGTGACTTGGTAAGATTAATTCGTCAGGGATATGGTATAGAAATTACTGAAACACAAGTGGTTGCGTTGCTTAAAAGAAAGCGAAAAACGGATATTTTTTATAGCAAGCAAAGAGAAAAATTATATAGAGATTTTGATACTTATGATGATGAGGTTTGATATAGTAAAATTCACGGGTATTACTGATGAATATTCTATTATGGATGTGTTTAAATAGATTAATTAGAGTAAGTTTTAATTTTAGTTAGGAGTTTTATTATGCGCGCATTAGCACTCTGGCCCATATACGCCACGGCTGTAGCTATCGGTGATAAGAAAATTGAGTATCGCACTTGGAAAACTCCGTATAGAGGTGATATCCTTATCTGTGCTACAGCTAAAAATCAAGGTAAGGATTTACCGCGGTCCATGGCCATCTGTATTGTTGAGTTATATGATATCAAGCCGAATAAAAGAGAACGTGGCTTGTACGATTGGCATTTGCGAAATGTAAGATTGATTGAGCCATTTGAGACTAAGTGCAAGCTAAATCTTTATAATTTGGAGTGTGAGCCTAAAATCGTAGATATCCACGGTGCAGAAGCTATTGCTGAGTATTGGGAATCACTCGGTGTTATTGACTTATCAGATTATAAAGAAAATTAAAGCTAGAATAAAACACATTACAGTAACCTTAGAGCCCCCTCGAAATTGTCGAGCGGGCTCTCTTTTATTATACTTATATTGGTTTAATTTGATATACATAATCAATAAATATATTCAAAGATTCAATCTAAAGGAGTATTTCATGTCTGCCACGACTTCACTATATATGCGACTTAAAGCTTTGCCAACGGGGCGATAGATCTTCTATCAGCTGTTTTTACCGATTATTGCCTTACTGGTTTCGACCGGTATTTTAAAAGGAATTTTTATTCTTCTCACTGTAAATCACTTGGTGCCGGAAGGTCGAGTACTTATGTAATCTTGAACGCCATGAGCGATGCATTTTTCTATTTTATACCGGTTTTCTTGGCCTATACGGCGGCGAAGCGGTTTAATACGGATCCGTTTACGGCTATGTTATTAGCCTGTGTGTTGGTGTATCCGGATGTGACGCAACTCATGAAAGCGCCAGGCGCCGGCGGCATGGAGTCGGTAGAGGCATTAGTCCAGAGTTTGGCAAACGGTGTGGGGAGCTTGGGTGCTGTGAGTGATGGTCAGACTGCAGCGGCGGGGACTACCGCTTCGACCTGGCAAGGTCCTGATTTATTCGGCTGGCCGGTGGGGCAGGTTATGTATCCATCGTCGGTAATTCCGATTTTGCTGGCTGTATATTGTTTGCAATATGTAGAAAAGTTGGGTAAAAAGATTTTTCCTGAAGCGGTGCGTGGGTTATTTACGCCGCCTCTTTGTATTATCGTAATGACGCCGTTTACCTTGGTTGTTTTGGGACCTATCGGTACCTGGTTAGGAGCCTTATTGGGCGACGGTTATGAATTAGTTTACGGACTCAGTCCGTTGATAGCCGGACTTATTGTGGGTACGGTGCAACCGTTTATCGGCATGTTGGGGCTCCAATGGGGCTTTTTCCCGATTGCCATTAATAACGTGGCCGTATACGGTTTTGACACGTTGATGCCTTTATTTGGTACGGCTATGTTCGCTCAAGCCGGTGCTGCCCTGGCGGTAGCGGTGCGCAGTAAAAATAAGGTATTTAAGACAGAAGCCTTTTCAGCGGGGCTTATTGCTTTGCTCGGGGTTTCGGAACCGGCTGTATTCGGTGTTACCTTGCGTTTGAAACGACCTATGGTTTGTGCCTGTGTGGCCGGTGGTTTAGGCGGAGCTTGGCAGGTTTCTTTAAGGTAAGTGCAGCGGCTTTTGCCATTCCGGCGGTCACTACCTTACCCGTGTTCATGGGACCATCTTTTATGTGGTATTTGACAGCATTAGGGATTGCTTTTGGGCTGAGTTTTGTACTGACCTTGTTGGTCGGATTCAATGATATCAAGGATTCTGACGCAACGATGATAGAGGAATAACTGAAAAGTAAATTTAACATTCAATTGATGAAGTAAGTATCTGTGTTTATCACTACTTTTACCCACACTTTTTGTCCACCTAAAGTACTCTGATTTTTGATAGGCGATGATCCCAGTAAATACCTAGATTCATCGCCTCTAAAACCAACACATTTTGTCCTATAACCCTTTTATCCTAATAAAAAGACTTATCTCGAAGCTGTAAGAAACTTAGCAATTAAGTTCGGCAAACAGCTGAGATAAGTCTTTATTTGTTTTGTATAATTTTTTGAACTCAAGGTCTGCAGTGAAATCTTTTCAGATTTTTCACAATAACCTTCGTCTTAGTACCAGATGTAACGAATCAATACGATGATGGCCAACGGATACATAATCCAGTGAACTTCTTTCGTACGGCCGGCAACGATTTTAAGAAGTGGGTACATGATAAGACCGGCAGATATGCCGTTAGCGATGCTGTAAGTGAAAGGCATCAAAGCGATTACCATGAAAGCCGGGAAGGCTTCGGTCCAATCGGAGAAATCGATGTCGCGAATCGGTTCCATCATCAAGGCACCCACTAAGATTAAGATTGGAGCTGTTGCACAGTTTGGCACGAGGGTGATTAACGGTGCAAAGAGTAATGCCAAGAGGAACAAGATACCGCAAGTAACGGCGGTTAAACCGGTACGACCTCCGGCGCCGACACCGGCCGCACTTTCTACGGAAGCGGTAATGGTGCTGGCCCCTAAAAGGGCACCGAAGCTTACGCCGACGGCATCGACGGTCATGGCTTTGCCAAGTCCCGGGAATTTACCTTCTTTAGGATTAGCGATGCCTGCTTTAGTGGCTGTTCCGATTAAGGTACCCATGGAGTCGAATAATTCAACGAAGGTGAAAGAGAAGATAATGGTTACGAGACCCATGCTCATGGCGCTGCCGATATCTAATTGGAAGAAAGCGGCTTTGCTGAAATCAGGCACTGCGATAATGGAGAAGTTTTCAGGTAATTGGGCATTACCGGTTGCATACGCCAAGATGCTGGTAACAACGGCGCCGATAATGAAGGAGCCTTGTACGTTGCGGGCCATCAAGAGGGCTGTAAAAACGAGACCGAAGAGGGCCAAAGCTACTTGCGGATCCATGAGGTTACCTAAGGTAAGGATGGTTTCCGAAGAACCCGGTGTGGAATGGCCTTTGGTGGCAATCACTTGGGCCAAGCTGTCCGGGGACAAGGATAAGGTAATGGCCATGAGACCGGATAATTTCAAACCGATAATGGTGATGAAAAGACCGATACCGACGGTAATGGCAATTTTCATAGACGCCGGAATGCCTTCAACAATGTGTTGACGCACCGTAGTGAGGGTCAAAATGAGGAAAACAATACCGGAAATAAATACGGCCCCCAATGCGGTTTGCCAAGCGACGCCCATACCGAGTACGACGGTAAAGGTATAAAAGGCGAGCAGGCCTACGCCCGGTGCCAAGCAAATCGGATAGTTAACGAGGAGCCCCATGGCAATCGTTACGATACCGCCGCCTAATGCAGTGGCGATGAGGACCGCGTCTTTATCCATGCCGGCGATGCTGAGTAGATTCGGCGCCAAGAAAAGAATATACGCCATGGTGATAAAGGTGGTTAAACCGGCGATAATTTCACCTTCACCGTTGTATTACGCTCGCTGAGCGCAAACAGTTTTTCTAACATATGTGACCTCCTATATGTTTTAGAATTATAAATTCACCCCTATTGTATCATGGTAAATCAGAAAAGTAGAGAGGTAAATAGAGAAAATTCACAAAGTAAATAGACGTAATTAGCAAGATAAATAGCGATAATTAGCAAGGTAATTCAAAAAAGTAGGAAGTAAATCAAAGAAATGTGGCGAGGAATTTTAATTCCCCTCTTTGATAGGGGATAAATCTTGTGATATAATGAATTTAGTAATTCCTACTGTGAAAGAGGTATATGAACTATGAAAATTTCAACTAAGGGTCGTTATGCTTTACGCGTATTAGTTGACCTTGCAGAACATGGTACTAAGAAGAACGTGTCTATCCGCGAAATTGCGGAACGTCAGCGTATTTCCGATAAATATTTAGAAGGCATTGTAGCACGCTTGAGCGCGGCCGGTTATGTAAAGAGTGTACGTGGTAAATACGGCGGTTATCGCTTGTCGATGGAGCCGAAAGATTACACGGTTTATGATATTTTGCGCGCTGCGGAAGATTCTATTGCTCTCGTAGCTTGCTTGGAAGATGAAGTAAACCAATGTCCACGCAGCAAGACTTGTATGACCTTGCCTTTATGGGAACATATGCAGGCTCAATTCAAAGAATATATGGAAAAGTTAACGTTGCAGGATGTGTTGGACAAAAAGTTTGATGTATCTGATGATTCAGAAGATGATGAAGAGGCTCACTCGGCCGAAGGCAAAACTGCCGATGAGACAGCCACTGACGACACTTCCGCTGACGTAACCGGTAAGAGTACACCGGCCTAATTGAAGACAATGGTAACGGACGGTACTGTAGTAAAAGTAAATAGCGATACGGTATATCAAAAGAACGTTTGAAGTTATAAAACACCTTTGAGTGGTACAATCTGCATTTACTTTTTATGGTAAAAGTGCGGGCTGATGCTAAAAGGTGTTTTTCTTTTTGACACAGCCGGATGTATGGGGGCGAAGCACTAGACGTTTGGAAGATGAGCAGGTTACTCTCTTCAGCCGAGGCACTCACCTTGACAGGGGTTGTCGCATTGTATAGAATTATATTGTGAACTAATTAATTGAGATAAGGAGAAAAACCTTGATAGATACAAATATAGAGGAACTGGCTCTAAAGAATCAGTTGTGTTTTCCCTTGTACGCCTGTGCGAAGGAGATTGTAAGAGCTTATCAGCCGTTATTGGAACCTTTAAATTTAACATATACGCAATATATTGTGATGATGGTTTTGTGGGAACACAGCCATTTGAATGTAAAGTCCCTGGGCGAGTATTTATATCTCGATTCGGGAACGCTTACGCCATTACTGCGTAAAATGGAAACTAAAGGCTTTTTAACACGGACGCGCTCCAAAGAAGATGAACGAACCGTCATTATTTCCATTACGGATGAAGGCCGCGAATTGCAACAGCGGGTAGCCCATGTGCCGAAGGCGATGGCGCAGGTGGTAAATTTGACGGATGAAGAATTCACTACCATGTATAAACTGTTGTACAAATTGATTGCGCAGCTAACCGGACGGGAACAAAAAGTATAATTGTAGCTATTTAGTGTGAGCTCCTTGAGTATGATCAAGGAGCTTTGCTTTGTTTGAATTAAAATTATAAGTATATGACAACAAATGTTGCCTTAAAATTGTGAAATGAATGGCCGAAGGGCAAGTTTTGAAGAAAGAAGGAATCATATGGCAGATGCGAGAGGCGGAATGCGCAACGTATGGCTGTTAACCGGCTGTATGACGGGTTTATCCATATGTTACACGATGTTGATACCGTTTTTGCCGGTATATTTATTAGAATTAGGTGTAGGTCACGATAGCGTCGCTATTTGGTCCGGCGTTGTCTTTTCCATTACGTTTTTTGTAGCCGGCGTCATGGCTCCGATTTGGGGGCGTATGGCGGATACGAAGGCAAAAACTCATGCTATTCGTGCCGGTATTTTGATTGGTATTTCTTATATTTTAACGGGTTTCGTACAAGATGCGTGGCAATTGTTTGCGACACGTGCTTTGATGGGCTTTGCCAACGGCTTTATGCCGGCGGCGATGACCATGGTATCCCTCAGTGTGCCGAAAGAAAAAACCGGTACGGCGCTGGGGATTTTTCAGACCGGTTTAATTGTAGGTAACGTTATCGGGCCGCTTCTCGGAGGTTTGATTGAAGCGGTTGTGGCATGAGGCCGGTATTTTTCATTGCCGGTGGCGTTTTATTCGTGGCCAGTGCGGTGGTATTCTTCTTTGTAAAAGAACCGCATATGGGCGATGCGCAGCCGGTTGAAACGACTTCGTTCCGAGAAGATTGGAATTTTGTTAAAGGTCGCAAAGTATTGACGGATTTACTATGGTTGTATTTCATTATGCAGGCCGCTATCTTAATGCTGCAGCCTATTTTGGCGCTCTATGTAGGGCAGTTGCAAGGCACGATGGAAGGGGCCGCTCTCTTGGCCGGTACAATCTTGAGTGTCGGCGGTTTGGCCGGTGCGGTAACAACCAATATTTGGGCCGCTTTCGGGCAGCGCAAGGGCTATTTTAAAGCCGTATTTTATGCCCTTTGCGGTACCGGTATATTCTTGTTTTTACAAAGTATGCCGTTTGGCATTACCTGGTTCGGCAGCTTGCAGATTTTGGTAGGCTGTTTCATCGTAGGGGTCAACCCGTTGTTGAGTGCGGCCTTAGCTCATTATACAGAACCGGCATTTCGCGGTCGCGTATTCGGTATGGCCACGACGGCCAACCAGTTCGGTTGCATGGTGGGGCCGCTCTTTGCGAGTGGTGTAACCACCTTCTTTGGGATTCAGTATGTATTCTTGGTAACCGGCGTGCTCTTGATGTTCGTAGCATATCAAGTGTATCAACGCCGTGTTAAAGCGGCTGATGCCTTCTAATATATATTTAGACTTTTAATATTTTCGATTTAATGGTATAGTGTTATCAATATGGTGTAATATGATGTTAAATCAGAGCATTATATGAGATGAAATGAGAGATAAAAGAGAGTTAAAAGAGAAAGTGAGGTCAATTTATGGCTATTCAAAGTGTTTATGCAGATAAACGAACAATCTATGTGGCAGGTGGCTGCTTCTGGGGTGTAGAAGCGTATTTTAAACGTGTAGCCGGCATTTTGGGGACTGCCGTAGGTTATGCGAACGGTAAAACGGAAAACCCGACGTATGAAGAGGTATGTCATAATGATACGGGCCATGCGGAAACGGTGCGCCTCGAGTATGATCGCCACATTATTTCCTTGGAAGAAATTCTACTGCATTTGCTCAGAATTATCGATCCTTATTCTGTGAATAAGCAAGGCGGCGATGTAGGCACTCAGTACCGAACCGGCGTTTATTATACCGATGAAGCGGATAAAGCCGTGTTGAACGCCTTTTTAAGGCCGTTGATCCGTACGGTAAATTTGCCGTAGAAGTATTGCCGTTGGAACAATTCTTTGATGCGGAACTCTATCATCAGGACTATTTAGATAAAAATCCGAACGGCTATTGCCATGTGCTTTATATAAAGCGAACGAACCATTGGTGGATTTACCGGCTTATGTGAAAGAAGATAAGGACGCCTTAAGAGCTCGTATCGGTGATGATGCGTACGCCATTACCCAGGAAAGTGCAACGGAACACCCGTTTACCGGTGAATATGACGACTTTTTTGAAAAAGGCATTTATGTGGATATTGTAACGGGGGAACCGCTTTTTATATCCGCGGCTAAATTTAACTCCGGTTGCGGTTGGCCGGCATTCTCGCGACCTATTACGGCAAATTCGGTTGTATATAAAGAGGATCTTTCGATTCCGGGCCGTCCTCGTGTAGAGGTGCGCAGTGCCCATGGCGATTCCCATTTAGGCCATGTTTTCACAGATGGCAAAGAAGATTTGGGTGGTCTTCGTTATTGTATTAACAGTAAGTCCTTGCGCTTTATTAAGGCTGAAGATATGGCCAAAGAAGGCTATGGCGCTTGGTTGCCGTTATTGGATGAAGAAGTATAAAATGTAATACGAAATAAGGTTTTGGGTCGTAATCAGCGACATAATGTAAAAGTCGGTACAGTCAGTATAGTCTGCTGTGCCGGCTTTTTATATGTTTGGTAAAAGTGAAAATTTTCAAAAAAACACTTGTAATATTTTATATTACATCTTATAATAGAGTCGTACGATGAAAGTGAATGTAATTCCCATTCAGCTGGAAATTTCTGATGGCATAGATGTTTGGGAATAGTACTTCAGATATGATTAGTTTTCCGTTAGCCCCTTAGGAACGCATTGACGGAACGTATCCGATTGCGAATTAGGGTCTGTAAGAAAGGGAGTTTTACTATGAGTGAAACAATTAATATGTCTAAAATGCCGGTGCTGTTCATTGGCCACGGTTCACCTATGAATTTAATTGAAGATAATCCTTGGACAAAGGAATGGGAAGCATTGGCTACGCTTATACCGCGTCCAAAAGCTATTTTAATGATTTCGGCACATTGGTATACGGCCGGCAGTTTTGTACAAGTGGATGAAAAACCGGCTATGATCTATGACATGTATGGTTTCCCTGATCCGATTTATCAATTGCAGTATCCTGCAGAAACCTCCAAAGCTTTGATTGAGCGTATAGAGGAACGTTTGGGTGCGCAGGTGGCCGCCAAAGAAGACCGCGGTTACGACCATGGGGCCTATGCACCGCTTTTGAAAATGTATCCTGATGCAAAGATTCCGGTAGTGCAGTTATCGGTTAACTATAAAGCGGATGCTCGTGAATGGTTTGCTATGGGGCAGGCGTTATCCGTTTTGCGCGATGAAGGTATCTTGATTTTAGGCAGTGGTGACATTGTTCATAATTTGCGTTTAATCAATCCGAATATGGGCAATAAAGGCTTCCCCGAAGCGGAAGCGTTCGAGGAAGCCTTACTTGCTAAGATAAATCCTGAAAAGGAAAATGATTTAGTTGGCGCTTTAAAATGGGAAGCCTTGAAGGGGCTCGTGTAGCCGCTGAATCACCGGATCACTTGGCACCGTTCTACTACTGCTTGGTGCCGTAGTAGGTGAAGGCGATGTAAAAGAGCTTACTTTGCCACCGGTTGATATTCATACCCATGATTATGTATGGGGCAGCTTAAGCATGACCAGCTTGGCTTGGGGGCTGAAGTAATTAATGCGCCGCAGCACGCTGATTTAAGGATTGCAATGCATTGACGATAGCACTTCCGCTGCGGATAAGATGACAATCATAATGAAGTCGGCCGGAATGTCGAAGGCAAAGGCTACCCAGAAGATATCGCTCAATGGTACACTCTGGTTCAAATACCAGGCCAGAATGGCGATTTTGTAGGATAAGCCAAAGATATAGGTGATGACAATGCCGATAGTATTCAGTGTAAAGTAGCCCTTGAGCGTGTGAATTTTATAACGGTGTTTCAATTCAGCCAACACACCGGCTGTAATGATGAAGCCAATGAGGTAGCCGAAGCTTGGGCGTACAACGTAACCGAGACCACCGCCGCCGGCGAAGATAGGAATGCCGATAAGGCCCATGAGTACATAGGTGGCAACGGAGCCCCCAGCGTAGCGGGGCGGCAAAATGACCGCGGCTAAGAGCACGAAGGTAAACTGCAACGTATAATAATCAAAATAAGGCAATGGAATTTGGATACGTGCACCCACTGTTAAGAGCGCAATCATTAAAGCGGCGCGAAATAATAAACGTGTTTTCATTTGAAAAACCTCCTCTACTATACCTGTTCTAAGTATACTAGGGGAGGTTTGTTTTATCAACCCACACTTTTAGTGGGGTTTACAATGTAAAGCGTCAATACATAATAGTTGACGAAAAGTATTTACCAAATTTAATCTATTGCTGAGTCTAAACCGTTTTACATGATGGTGGCCATGATGGCTTTTTGCATGTGCAAACGATTTTCCGCTTCGTCAAAAATAACATTAGCCTGCGCTTCAAATACTTCGTCGGTAATCTCTTCTTCCGGTGAGCCGGCAAGCAGTGCATTACAATCGGATCGGTGTTAGCCACGCTGAGCAATTGACTGTTAACTTGGAAGCCTTTGAAAATCTGTAGCCGTTCTTCGTATTCCGATTCCTGGCCCATGCTGGCAAAGACGTCGGTGTAGAAAATATCGGCGTTTTTAGCCGCTGCCATTGGATCGTTTAAGATTTCAACAGAGCCGCCCGACTGTTTGGCATCCGCTTCGGCTTTGGCAATAATGTCCGGATTCGGTTCATACCCTTTAGGTCCGGCAAAGGCAAAGTTAAGCCTAATTTGGCACAGGCGAACATGAGGGAGTGGGCCATATTGTTGCCGTCACCGATAAAAGTGAGTTTTTACCTTTTAAATCTTTCCCTTTGTATTCGATGGCCGTCATCATATCCGCCATGGCTTGGCATGGATGGAGTAAGTCGGTAAGGGCATTGATGACCGGCACACTGGCATATTCGGCCAGTTCGAGTACCGTATCATGAGCAAAGGTACGAATCATGATGCCATCCACATAGCGAGAGAGAACGCGGGCTGTATCTTTGATGGGCTCGCCACGGCCGATTTGTAAATCGCGACCGGATAAGAAAAGTCCCTGACCGCCCAGTTGGTAAATGCCGGTTTCAAAGGAAACACGGGTACGGGTAGAGGCTTTTTCAAAAATCATGCCCAAGGTTTTGCCTTGCAAATAGGGTGAG
>ENA-OQIC01000562-OQIC01000562.1-human-gut-metagenome-genome-assembly--contig:-NODE-562-length-15924-cov-1.345762_pt1 | contig 15924 bp, 26 predicted proteins | sample MGYA00242572_ERZ504736 | MGnify/ENA primary metagenome ERZ504736 (study PRJEB26092, sample SAMD00036201) | human gut metagenome | host: Homo sapiens | study: EMG produced TPA metagenomics assembly of... | reverse complement strand
CCCGGTATTTCACTCCAAAATAAAGCTTTGCTATCCGCACCGTGTTCAAGCAAATATCGTACAAATTCTTTTTCACACAAATCTTTTTCCGTTTTCATTCTGTCATATGTATTCTTTAAAATTGTACTGATTCGTTCATAATCTCGGAAAAACACTTTAACAGGTATTATTTGATACTTTTCCCATAACAGCTGATTAAAAGATTGTATGGTAGAAACTTTCCATGAATATCCCGCTTTGACTTCAAGATATTGCCCCGTCATATAAAATATTTTTACGGGTGTGATATCTCTATTGTTGAGACTTGCCGCAACCCATGCCCTTCCAATAATCGTCATATTCTTTGAAATAAATTTTCCATGGATACAAAACCAATTTTTACTTTCCAATAAATCCAGACTATTTAAAGGATTTTCCATACTGCCTGTTATTTTCTGAAACACTTCTCCCTCAAACAGTTCTTCCAATTCTTTTTTTGTAAAAATTTGATTAAAAACCGGTACGCAATGATATCTTGTAAAAAGATAGTTCTTAACCGGCAGAAAAGATTTCATAAGTACCGCACCGTCTAAAATGATCACAACTATTGTTTTCAGATCATGATCTTCTATCAACCCCGGAAGCCTGCATATAATATGACAACTGCAAATAACCATACCGATACTATGATTCCCTTTTTAATCGGATATAGCTTTTTCCATTCTGTCGTCCGGATTATATTTTTTCATAACAATCCCCTTTCCCCATAATCATACATTTTTACTACATCCTCTTTTCAAATATTGATATAAGTTTTCCCGCAAAACAGGTCTTGCTATAGCAACCATACTGGATAATGCAATCATGCTGGCTAAAAACAGCACTAACAAAAGAATGAGGTTCGTTATGTAAAAAGCGAAACAGAGAATCGCAGAGATGAAACCCATAGATACATGATCGTTTTTTGCGTCTTAAAATCCTTTTGCCCTTTCTGCAGCAATTCATCAGATAGTGGATATGGCACTTCTACCCCGTCTTTTTTTCAAAATTCTCGTGATATTATTTTCAAAAAACAACAAGCAAATGCCGCCGATACTAAGGCAGAAAAAGACAAGAAAATATTTCAAATAGCCATTTTGAGCCAACAGTATATAAGCTTTGTCATTTAATAGGTATCCCAAATACAGCGCCGCTAAAATACACAATTGATATTTTAAGGAAAATGAAAATTTACTTTCTTTTTTATATCGCAATAGTTTCTCTTCCGCTGTGTCATAATAGAAAGCTGAATGTTCATTTTCTCTGCAGAGCTGAATGTACCTGTTTCGCTCCCTGAATCCCATTTTTGATTCTCTCCCTCCTGATAAAATCAATCTCACTCTTTCCGTTCCCGGAAATATTTTTTACTTGTGAAACTTCCGAAAATTCTCCGTAATGAAAAAAAATCACTCCGATTATCCCACCCAGTAAGAGCAGAACGATTCCCGTAAGACGAGAGACTCGGATCATAAAAATCATACCGATCAAAAAAATGACCACACCTGCAAAAACAATTATTCCTAATACTCTTCTGTTCCATCTCCCCCGAAGATATAGATTGAACAGATCTGATTTTCCATTTCAATCCCCATCGTATGTTCCTCGATATATCGATACTTTTCTGCAAATGATTTTTTTACCTTTGATCAATCAAAACCAGAATTCCAATTACCAAGATCATCGATAAAATTCGAACATTCTCAGATAAGATTATTTGCTTTGATACCTCTTCTAAAAATGTTGCTGCCACTCCGCCTGAAATCAAAAGGAACAGGATTCCTTTCGTATTTTGCTTTGCATAGTATGCAGACAGACAAATCTGATATACTTTTTGAGATTGTAAGTCAAAATAATATTCATCCGTCTTCTTATCATAAATTTTATAACATAATTTAATCATCCGCTTCCCCCACTCTTCCTTCCGACAGTATCATCGATAAACGATCGGTTTTCTATATTCTCTTCAAACTCTTTATACAAAAATACTCAGCACATACAGCAGAATGAAAAGTATTGCGAGACACACTCCCGCAAACACAACTATTGTAGTTTTGACTAGATGCTTTTCTTTGATTGTCAGGATCATCATGGAAAATACATCAAAAGAAAAAAGAAACTGGCAGATGCCGGACAGAATTACCACTGCCTTTGAATGCCTTCCTTCTTTACATGATTTTATAAGGTAGGCGATTGCATATGGCGCCGCTCCCAACAAAATCCCATACCCAAAAATCAGGAAAACAACTGTGACCAGCCCAAACAACACCATCAACGGCAGCGGAAACAGTGCAGCAAGTGTCACGCTGATGGTAATACATCCTCCAATCAAATAGAATGGAATCAATCCATATTTAATGATCAATGTACAATTTAACAATGTTTTTCTTGACCATTTTCTTCCTACCGTCAATACAACGATCAAATTGACGACTCCCATGAGAAAAGGCAGAAGTGCTGAAATAATCTGTAATTCCACTACCTGATCAAATAAGCCGGGCAAAAGAAAAAATGTATAAGAGACGATCACATATAAAATTGGAATCAAATATGGCATTCTCCTACTCTCCTTTCAAGATTTTACCTGCAATTTTCCAGCCTTTTAGCGGATGATTTCCCACGAAACCAGTTATCAGTAAAATCGTTATCATACACATGACTGAGTTAAAAAAAGCATATACCAGAACGGATGGCACAATCCAAACCATCAAAAATCGGATATCCCACACATACTCCTATAAAAATAGCAATTAATACCATATGTTGAAAAAGCTTTTCCGGTTCTGCTTTGCCAATTTCCGTTTTTCTTCCAGTCTGCAAGGATACACTCTTGCGTTTTCTTCCACTTTTCTTTTTGCACGTCTTAACAGATCATCCAGAAACGATCGCCCCCACAATCACTCCCAGTCCCAACGAAATCCAGTACAACAAATTTTTGTCAAAAGGAATTGGTTTTTCTATGTTCCGTACAAGCGCATAGATTATCAAGGAAATTCCCGAAAGAACTCCAACCACAAGTCCGTTCCCCCCTTTTTTATTATCAAATACAAAAAATTCCTCCGTCTGCTCATCATAATAGTAACTGCTCCATGTGTTCGCTTCGCTGCACATCCATATGTATTTCATCAAACTCACATCCTTTTCTTATTACTTTTCTTCCATTCATTTCCCTCTTCTGTCCTATTTTTAATTGCTTTCCTGCGAAACAGTGATTTTCTCTAATATCCACCAAATGATTATAAAACACCCAACATATACGACTGCTCCAACCGTTGTGGAACGTCTTCCAAGCATTGTAGTCAAATTCCAAATCGCATTATCCAACCCTATTTCTTGAACCATCGAAGAAGTTCCATATCTTTCAACAACATAATTTACTTGTTTCAAATAATAAATAAAGTTCCACCATAAAAGATCAATAAAGAAACAAATATCGTCACTAAAGCATTTATCTCTTTTCCCTCTTGTTTTATCTTTCTTTTTCCAACCTTTACGAATAGAAAATAGTCTAACCCTGCTATGTAAAGAATCATAGACATCTCCATAGCAGCTACAAGCAGCAACATATTCGGTTGACGAGCGACCGTCAGATCAATACACGTATCAATTCCAGCCTTTATTAGCGTTGCAAGAAATCCAAACAAGACTATTTTTCCTATTCTTTTCTTGCCTCCATCGCCCATCTGCATCTGCTCTGCAACAGAAAACAAAACAGAATTGTAAATCCACCACGTCACAACAGATATCAAAAAGGAAAACGAAAAATCTCCTAATACCATATACGGAATCCTAATCAAAATACGATTCATGAAACCAAATACTACCGTTGCAGCTATTACAACTGCCAATTCATTCTTTCGTTGATCTTCCATACGATTTCCTCCTTCATAATTCCATCACTCTTTTTCTGGAAACATTTCCAAATTCTTTTGTACAAATTTTATAATAAGATTATATATTACCAATCAATTCTTGTATATATTTTTTTGCATGTAGAGAATAAAAATTTTAGGCGGGGACATAGAAACGCAGTCTGATCCGCGACCAGACTGCCTCACTCATTGATTCCAATATAAATTTTCAGTATCTTCCGCTTCCCGGAAGTTTTTTCTTTTAATCCATCTATATAAAATCTTTCTTTTCCACTCCGATCACAGATAGAACAGCAAACAGAAGGGAAATGATCGTCAAAACAAGAGGGAATACGGCATTATTTGCCAGTGTAAGATCTCCAATGTTTGCCTGCGTCAAAATAATCAGCAGAAAAGAGGATATAATCGTCGCTTTTGTGGACTTTATTGCCAATCCGATAAATAATGCAATAAAACTCATGCTAACAATAGAAATCGATTTTACAATAAGCTGTACATAAAATATCAGACTTGCCATATCATAATCAATTGGAAATGATGATACCATAAACTGGGACCCCCACAAAATACAGCCATAAATTACAAGTTTTGTTATTACCAATGCCAGGAAACAGAAAATCCAAACCGAGAGCATTTGAGAAATAAGTATTTTCTGCCGCTTAATCGGGTAAGAGAACATCAATGCCATTGTTTTATCTTTATAGGCACTTACAATAAAAGATGAAAGCATCACACCGGTAAATACTAGAAATGACATACTGCAAAATAATTCAATAGGTGCTGAAATTGTACCGTTTCCCGGCGCTGCGTCCGGAATCCCTGTATCCGGATCATTTGCAATACCAAGATAGGCCAGTGCAAACAGAAACAGACAAAGAACACCCGCCAATATCATTGCATTTCTAATATACTTTCCAATATTGTTTTTCCTCCATTCTAATTGAATCAGCTTTAACATAATCTATTCACCTCCGCAGTTAATTTAAGGAAGTAATCTTCTAAAGTTTCAGCTTGTCTGCCAAGCGCAACCACTTCAACATCATTCAATGCTAACACCTTAGACAATTCCTTTATTGAAACGTGCTGGTCATAAATACGGATCGTATTGTTTTCAATGATCTTAAAATTGTTATACCCCAGTTTTTCACTCAATACATAGGCAGCTTTTTTAGGATCTGCTACTACCAGTTCCACATATGCAAGGCTCATCCTCTCTATTTCTTTCATGCCGATTTCTTTCACCATCATTCCGTGATGAATGATACCTACCGTATCAGCAATACTTTCAACTTCTGAAAGGATATGGCTGGAAATCATAATCGTTGTTCCATATTCTTCGCAAAGATTTTTTAGCAAATCACGGATTTTCTTCATACCTGCAGGATCCAGTCCATTTGTCGGCTCATCAAGAATTAATAATTCTGGCTTGCAAAGAATTGCACGTGCGATACCAAGTCGTTCTTTCATACCAAGAGAATAATTTTTACAGCTTTTTGTGAGGCAGCCGATAATTCCAGCAGATCAAGCGCATTTTCAATGCTTCCATGTTTATAATACCCCATGTACTCACAATGAAGCTGCAAATTTTCATACCCGGTCATGTGATTATAAAAGGTAGGAAATTCAATGATACTTCCTATTCTTTTTAAGATTTCACAGGACTGTGGAGTAAGTATTTCTCCGAAAATTTCAATACTTCCACTTGTCGGCTTCCAAAGATTTGTGAGCATTTTTATAACAGTAGTTTTACCTGCACCGTTCGGGCCAAGGAAACCATAGATTTCCCCTTTCTTTACGTGGAGATTGACATTCTGAACAATCTCTTTCCCATCAATGATTTTTGCAAGGCTATTTGCTTGTACAACATATGACATATTCTATTGCCTCCTTTCTAAATTCCATTGTAACGGCTCAGATTTTCAAAACTCTTGAATAAATATTACAAATTTCTTTCGAACATCTTAAAGTAAGATTTTTTTCAACTGTATTGTAAAAGTCGTTTTGACATAAGGAATACTTTCCAAAGTAATATCCCCACCAAGACAAACAGCTAGATTTTGGCGATGGTCAGACCAAGTCCGTTCCCTTGTATCTTACGATTACGAGAGTCTTCCATTGTAAATAATCTATCAAATATGCTGTCTGCAAACATTTGATCAATGCCTTTTCCCTTATCTGTTACCTCCACATATACGTTTCTTTCTTCATTTTTCAATGAAAGCCCAAGGTATTTTCCGTCCGCCCCGTATCGGATGACATTAGAAATCAAATTAAACAGAATACGTTGTAAAGCTTCTTTATTCCCTTGCACAAAAACAGGCATTTCCGGAATATCAATATTTACTTGAAAGTTTTTACTAGAAAGCAACTTATAAAAATCCAGTACACTTTCTCGACAAATTTCGCAAATATCTACCTTCGAAAGCGCTATATCCATATCGCCTGACTCAATTTTTGATAGGGTAAAAATTGATCGATCATTCCCATGACCCTTGCGCTTTATCCTCTACCTTTTTCAGCATTTCAGCAGAAATTGTTTCGCTTAACTGCATGATTTCCCAGATACCCCAAAATAACAGTCATAGGCGTTTTAATATCGTGAGAAATATTCGACAACATTTTTTTAGAGGCTATTTGAGAATGGCGATAATCCGCTTTTATTTTCAAGTGTTTCTCCAGTAATTCATTGATTTGTGCAGCCAATTCTATTAGCTCTTTATTGTCCGTAAAAACCATTACTTGCTCATCACTGTGCGTTTCTATGATTTTTTTGAGCTTATCACTGATTTCCCGTAATTTTGCTTGTGTTCCTGTGCGGAAAGTAAATTGCTGATAAAATACAACACATACCAAAAAACGATACAAATGCACAGAAAAAAAATAATCGTTGTATCCTTCATACATTTTCCCCCAATTTGTATCCAATCCCCCATACGGTGATGATATACCGGGGATTGCGAGTATCTTCTTCGATTTTATTTCTAAGACGACTTATGTGCACATTCACAGCATTTTCATCACCAAGATAAGCATCCTTCCAAACAAGAGCATATATTTGTTCCTTTGTATAAACCTTTTCGGATGTTGCATAAGCAGCTTCAAAATTTCGTATTCTTTTGCAGTGAGTTCCACCCGTCTTCCGCTCTTTGTCAATGTATAATCTGACAGGTTCATTACTAATTCTCCGGCAGTTAATCGTTTCGGAATATCCTCTGATCCTTGATCATATTGATTTCTCCTGCGAATATTTGCCTTAATGCGAGCTAACACCTCCACAACAGAGAACGGCTTTGTAATATAATCATCAGCTCCTAAACTCAGCCCTAATGTTTTATCGATTTCGCTATCCTTTGCAGAGATAATAATCAGTGGAACAACACTATGTTCTCTAATATGCTGCATAACATCCATTCCACTGATTTTAGGTATCATCAGATCAAGAAGAATCATACTAAAGTCTGTGCAATCAAAATAGTCACATGCCTCTTGTCCGTCGTATGCACAAATCACCTCATAATTTTCTACGGTTAAATAGTTTTTTAACATTTCGCTGATTTCTTTATCATCTTCTATCAATAAAATTTATTCTGATTCATAGATTAGCTGACTCCCTTTTGTAATAAAAATTTTGCTTATATTATACACTATATACGCCCGCACCGACAAACACAAAAAATAGTCCTTAGGTAGCTTTCCCATCACTGAAATTCCAGATAATCTCCACATGCCGCTCATCCCACACTTTTACCTTTCTTATGAAACTATCCACTGTTTCCTGATTCAGCTCATGGATCTTACATGCTTTCCAAATCTTATGGGCATCCGGCAAGTCTGTATGCTTCTCAGCCTCCATCTCTACCAGAAGCATCTTCTGCCTTTGGAGTTCATTTTTTATCGCATCTTCCTTCTTCTGTAACTTTTCTTTGCATGCCAGATATTCTTCTTTCAAGATTTCCTTCTTTTTATATCGCTCATAAAGTATGATCTGCTCTTTTCCTGTAATCTCCAAATTTTTTCGGGCTTTTCGCAGCTTAGCCATCTTTGCATCGTACTGTCTTTTCTGTACCTCCTGATACAGCTTCCACACTTCTTTCAGTTCAATCTGCCTGCAGATTTCTTTTTGCAAAGCGGATACAAGTATCTGCTCTAAAAGGAATATGTTCACTTTTTCAAACAGTTCTCATTGCCGGTCGCATAACGATCCTTGCAATAAAAATAAGGATGTTTCGCATTCCGATAGCACAAAGCCCTGCCACACTCTCCGCATAGTACCTTTCCTGTCAACATGTGTGCCTTTCGTGGCTGATAAGGTTTTGATATTCCTCTCGTCCGCTGTACTTCCTCAAAAATCTCCCGTTCAATGATCGGTTCATGATGATGATAGGTAATCTTCCACTCACTTTTTGGTTTTAAGTGATTTTTTCCTCCGACAGCATCCTTTTCATATTTCCCATATACGACATCTCCGGCATAAAAATCATTTCGCAGTATCTTGCAAATGGTCGTATGATGCCATGAAAATTCCTTCCCCAAAGGGTTCCGATGTGTTACTCCTCTCGCCGCCAGATATTCCACCGGTGTTTTTATCTTTTCCTTGTGAAACTTCTTTGCAATATCCACAGAAGAATAACCCTCTAACGTCAATCGGAAAATTTCCCGGATTACTTTCGCCTCTTCTGGCACAATCTCTACTTGATTCTTATCATCTGCTTTCTTACGATATCCAAACGGACAGTTTGCACTGCAATAGATTCCCCGCTCTTTTTTAGAATGCAGAGAAGAAATTACTTTTCCTGATAAATCCTTCGAATAGAGACGTTTCACCAGCGCTTTAAATGCCAGATCATACCTATCATTTGATTCTGAACACTCTACTGTCATAATGATCATTCACAGAAATAAAACGGATGCCCAAAAACGGAAAGAGCTGTTCGACATTAGAAACCCATTTCTACATAGTCTCTGGAAAAGCGGGAAAAATCCTTTACGATAACACAATCTACCTTCTTCTGCCGGACACATCTTAGTAATTCCTGCATGGCAGGTCTGTTCATGCTAGTTCCGCTGTAACCATCATCTACAAACTCGAAAATCTCACACCCATACGGGCATCCCGTAATACATGCCTTCGGCTGGCAGACTTCGTCTGATAAAATTTCCCCTCTAAAATTTTGCTCAATATATTCTTTTAGCAATAAACGTTGACAAGAAATACTGTTACTTTCCTGGGTATTCCGGTCATCTTCCTTGGACAATCGCAGATACATTGCGATGTTCATCCTATTTTGCATCGCTTATTCCTCCTGAGACTTTTACAAATTTTTAAAGTTTTTTTCTTTCCCATGACCTTCGGGCAAGAAATATCTCACGCTTTCTATTCCATCCATATATCCTTCCATTTCCAGAGAACCTCGATCCGTTTTCCAGGATACACATAGATTTTCCCTATCAGGTTTTGTACCAGTTCCGCATTCAACACAGCGCCACCTTGACATTTCAAAACCGTGCAGAGAGCTTGATTCTGCTTATCTACCAGTCTGTCAACCGAAGCATATTTTAGAGATAACTCCCGCAAAAGCCGCTGATTTTGTTCCTTTTTTTCTTTCCAGTTTCTTTTTGATTTCCAGAAATTGAGTCTGTGAAGTGCTCCCGCTTCGATACTCCATATAACAAAAACTGATCTTCCTATCTATGTTCTCTACCGATTTTGCAGCTCTTTTTGTGTTTTCTCTATCTGTCCTTTTGTATTTCTCCAACCTCTCGATTAAATCTGTAAGTTTTTTCATCTGTATATCACTGAGAAGAAACTCTTTTTTCAACAGATGCAATATCACTTTCTGAAGCTGAAGAACTGTAATCGATTCATTTTTACATTTGTCTTCATCAATGCGTTTTCTATTCGGGCATCCATAAGAAACAAAAGTCCTCTTTTTGTTATTAGAAGACTCTCTTTCTGTCACCGTCCGGCTAAATTTATGTCCACATTCTCCGCAATACAAAATGTCCCGGAACACCTCTTCCATCGTATTATTCCGAAGTGATCTGGACTTTGGATCTTACGGTTTCCCTCCAGCCTTTCTCCTACACGACAAAAGACTTCTTCCGGAACAAGAGGTTCATGGACATGTTCTGCTATGATCGGTTCTCTTATATGCTTGCCGGATTGCGCAAGATTTCCTATGTAAACGACATTACTCAACAAATACCGGATAGCTTCTCTCCTCCACTGCCTCAGTTTCTGCCCCTCCTGCTGGTAAACAGTTTTGTATGCTTTGTAATCGCCCGGGCAGTGAATCTTTTGCTCATACAGCCACTTTACAATAGAAACAACGTTTTCCCCGGAATCATAACGCACAAAAATCTCTCGAACGATCTCACTGGTCAAAGATTCACGCACCAACGTCCGTCTCCCATCCATTTTTTCGATTCGAAACCATACGGCGGAACACTGCTAGATATTCTCCCTGCTTCCTCTTTGTCTGCTTGCTGGCTTTTACCTTTTCTGCAACGTCCCTTGCATATAGTTCGTTGGCTATATTTTTCAAATGCATGGAAAGCGCTTCATTACAATCTCCTTGTTTTGCGCTGTCATACTGATCTGTAATAGAAATAAACCGGACACCCATGAAAGGAAACATCTTTTCCACAAAGTTTCCCACCTCAATATAGTTTCTTCCGAATCTCGAAAAATCTTTTACGATCACACAGTTTATCTTTTCCTCTCTCACATCCTGCATCAATCGCTCAAAATCACTCCGCCAAAATTCGTTCCCGTAGCCCCTAGATCCGAATAACAGTCATACAATAGAATATCCTTATGAGTCTCTATAAACGTCTTCCCCATCTCAATCTGCGTTTCAATAGACACTTCGTCGCCATCCTGATGATCTACAGACAGCCTTGCATAAACGCCTGCCACATATGCTTTCTCTGTTTTCTTTTCAAAAAGTTCCTGACTTTCCAGCCGTCTTTTGCGTTTTGATGTTCTTGCCACTGAGATCACCTCCTGATTACGAGCCTGCCATTCTTCTTATCTCTTCCTGATACCCAAATTGTATCACAATCCGTTTCTCCTCATAAACTTCTATCCGCTCCACAAACGCCAGCAGTGCCTCCCTGTCTAACGTCGTAATCTGCATCGTCTCTTTTAGCCGCTCCAACCTGACATTAGAGTGCACTCCCTTGTAAAACAATTTCTTTACCAGTTCCTCCTGCTTTGCAATCGCCCATCCCGTTTCTAGATACTGTTTTCATAAATTGCGCTAAATTTTTGAAAATCTGCCTGCGTGATCACTCCTGCTTTCCAGTCTTCATAAAGCCCTGCGCGAAGTTTCTGATAGTTCTCTTGCTCACCGCGCAGACGTATCATCTCCTGCTCAAATCCAACAACATCTTCCAAATGCATTTCCCTTGTCCGAAGATACTGCATCTGTCTGTTTTCATCGATCAGAAGTGCTGCTTGCAGCGGATGATCTGAAGTATGACTCTTTTTAAATCCGCTTCCAAAATACGGTGTCTGCTGCAACCTTCGCTCCGATTTCTCGTGGAACAGATATAAGATATTTTTTCTGTTCCCTTGTATCTGTTCATACGTCGGACCATCGGCTCTTTACAGTCTCCGCAAAACAGAATCCCCGAAAACATATGCGCTTTTTCTTTTCCTTTCTCGGCTCTGGTATCTACTTCCAAAAGTCGCTGCACCTTTTGGTAATCCACTTTGGAAACGATCGCTTCATGAGTTCCCTCTACTTTACACCATTCCGACTCCGGCTTTTCTAAAATCTTTTTAACCTTATAATTGACTTTCTCTCGTTTTCCCTGCACCATCGTTCCGGTATAAATTTCATTGGTCAAAATTCGCTTGATGCTACCGCAGACCATTTGGATACGATTCCTGCCTGAAACCCTGTGGCATAATGTTCGCCATGGGATTTCTTATATTCCAGCGGGGAGAAAATTCCATTTTCATTCAGTTTGTTCGCAATGGCAAGATCGCTCATTCCATCCAGTTTCCACGCAAAAATCTTTTTCACAATTTCTGCCGCATAGGTATCTATAACAAGCTTATTTTTATCCTCTCGATCTTTCTGATATCCATAGACTGCAAACGCCCCGATAAATTTCCCCTGCTCCCGTTTTATTTTCTGATGTGATTTTACCTTTTCTGAAATATCCTGACAGTAGAAATCATTCACAAAATTCTTTACCGGTATTACAAAAGATGTTGTATTCTTATCTGCAGTCAGACTATCGTAATGATCCGTAATCGCAATAAAACGCACAGAAAAAGCCGGGAAGGTCTTTTGAATGAACCGCCCGGCTTCAATATAATCTCGTCCAAATCTAGATAAATCTTTTACAACAACACAATTTACCTTCCCATTTTTAATGTCTTCTATCATTCTTTTAAAATCCGGTCGATCAAAATTCGCCCCTGAATACCCATCATCCAATATAAAGATCAAACAACTCCATATCCGGCTGTTCTCTTACAAACGAACAAGCAAGGGCACGCTGAGAGGAAATACTGTCACTTTCTCGTTTTGCACCGCAATTCATATCTCCATCCTCCCTCGATAAGCGAAGATAAATCGCCGTATGATAACATACATTTTTTTGCATCTTGCTTCCTTCTGCCTTTTAATATTTTGTTTCTGCAATTTTTGAAATATACTGTTTCAACCGGTCATTCAAAGTCTCTGTACAGTCGGAATATCCAACTTTTACAATATATTCTCCCACCCGTACAAGATAAGGGTTATGTACCTGTTCCACATACCCCTTTACTCTTCTTTGTACCGACTGTTTCGTGTAAATTTCAATTTCACTAATATCTACCAATCATCAGTATTTACATTTTTTATATCGACCTGCTGCATTTCTCGCAAACTCTTTTCCTCCAAGTGATAGCCCCCTTTCTACTTGAGATTGTATGCACCTGGGGACTTGTCTCATTCTAAAAATGTTCTTCATTTCTTAAGGTTCATTCTTACATAAACTATCTCTGAACAAAAAAAGTCTCGCCGGTCTTTTTGTAGACCGAGAGACTTACTTTTCAAGAAATTTGTTCTTATTTATTGATGCCCTTTACTATTTATATATCAGCTATTTTCCTCAACTTTGCAATATAATAACTCATTCCCCGGTATCAAGCACCGCAACACAGATGCCCTGCCCGGAAACTTTTCTATCGTTTATATCCTCACACGAGTAACGAATGGCTTTTTTACATCTTTCATATGCATATCCCTTTTTCATTAGGATATTCATTTCTTTAACGGATAGTGTGTAAATTTTCTGCACAGACGTTTCTCTCTTCCTGTTCCGCTTATTTATGATCTACAAAAATAAACTGCAGAAAGCGAATGAAGGTATAAATCATAAACAATACGGCAATCACCGTTTCTATCAGAACAACATATCGGAGCATCGGTATCGGCTGCTTCATATTCGCAAGACAGACCATTGTCTGCTTTGTTGCAATCGCGCTGATAACAAATGGGAAGGTAAATGCCGCATAGCTTGGATAGAATTTCAGCTTCAGATAACTGATCGCTTTCACAAGCGCCAAAACATATAGCACGGTTGCGACAAGCAGCATCGCCAACAAAAATTCTCTTGATTTTGGTGTTACTGACTGTACATATCCGGCAACACAAAGGCTTGTAGGCGCTGCATAAATACAGAAAAGCGGCTTTGCAGGTTCTGGAATCTCTTTGTATTTCATATAACGGATTGTCACAAGAACTAATAAACCGATTAACGTCAAAAATCCAAACCAGAATGCACCGGCACCTATTGCAAGCTCTTCAAAAGCTGGAGCCGTAACTGCCGCAACTGCAATTCCCACATATACAATAAAATAACTGGCAAATACTTTCGGCATCTGAAGTTTAAGCAAAAACTTTATTGTGAAATAAACAATCAATATAATATGTAACCCAATCGCAAAATACCAGATATATTTTGCTCCCACACCAATAAATGGCTTGATATACGTGCTTAATAGCATCAGTGCCATCGGAAATGTCGCAGCCACACTCGCCAAAATCGGATTTTTAAAATCTTCTTTTATCATCTCCGGAAACATTATGAGTTTCATCAGAACAAGTATCAGTAGAAATGTAGCTATTCCTCCACAGACATATCGAATTCCCTCACCATAACTCTGCAAGAGATTGCCGAGAGCGGCGAATCCAAGCATAACCCACAAAGAGGAATTGGAACTTTTTGTATCATTTTTTCATGTCAATCTCACCTTTTGTATTAAATTTCAGCAACCGTACGTCTTGGAGCCGGTTCATCCACCTCATCTAGATTCTTCATTCCCAATTCACGGCAAATCATTTGGGCAACCTTCCATGCACAAAGTCCCGTAAAGAAAATGCATTGTTCCTTGTGTTCCCCACGTCCTTTGTCAAACTCTTTTGTCAGGACGCGACAGCAGATTGCATTTTTACCATTGGCCTTTTTAAACCAGTCATGAAGCTCTTTTGTCAGTTCCATACATTTGACACTTTTTGGATTTGTCGGTCCATCCTGCTCTGTGCGCCCAAAAAATAGTCCAAGTGCAAGAATTCCTCCATTAAAAGCACCACAGACACACCCGGATTTTCCTGCGCCGACTGCCATACCAGAAGCCATTGCAATCACTTCCTCTGGAACATCCAGCTTAAATTCATCGCGGATTGCACTGACTAAAGCCTCACAGCAATAGTATCCTTCCTTAAATTTTTTCTCAGCCACTTGCTGCACAGTTCTTGGGCTAATTTCAGTTACTCCAATTTTCATATAGATTTCCTCCTCAAATATAAATTTTGCTGCTTTTAGTTTAACATATCTGAACAGAATATCGTTATCATTTATTTTTATATAACTATAGGCATATTTTATAAACAATCTAAAATGCAACCAACATTGCCTCTGTTTTTACTAAAATCTTCCTTTTTAAATTTTTTCTGTTTTTTGGGAAACATGAATAAGCCTCCCACATAGTATAGGAGTGTAAACAATCTCAAATGGAGGATTTAACATGAGTGATTTAACAGCTACTAACTGTGGATGTGGATGCGGTGGAGAAGACAGATGCGGAAATAACAATTCTTGTCTGTGGATCATCCTCTTATTATTCTGCTGTGGCGGTTTCGGAAACGGACACGACAACGGATGCGGATGTGGTGACAGCTGTATCTGGATCATCTTATTACTTCTCTGCTGCGGCGGATTTGGTAATGGATGCGGATGTGGCGATAGAAATTCTCTTTGCTGCTAATCTCTTCTGCAAGGCGGGGCAACATGCCCCGTCTTTCTTTTGGAAAAAACTCGACTGCCTTGCTCCATTCTTTCTCACAAAATCATTTTTCTAAACATGCTTAGATGTCTTCCTTGTCATTTTCTTCTGCGTTTGCTCTCTCCTCCTGTTGTTTCCTCTGTGCTTCCATCTTCCTTTGAAAACATTCTTCATCTAATTCATATACTGCATTTCTGTCAATGATTAAAATTTGTTCCATCTTTTCCTCATTTCCATTTCTCTTTCCTTTATTATATGAAGGAAAAAGAAAAAGGTATATCTTTCTCAATCTGCTCATATATATTGATAACGCAATGGAAGGAGTTCTATAGACGATCAATCAAATTCCATGACACATTGACACACTGATCTCGACACCCGGTCTGCGGATGATGAACTGATGATTCCCTATCTTCCCCCATCCAACCAGCGGATGCTCGCAGTCTATGTGAAGTTTATGGAATTACAACAGACGTTTTCTTTTTTTCAGAATTTTCGCTCAGATTTACATAGCTGTGCTTTTGAAAAGGAAGTGTCTTCGCCATCTGACATTCTGGAAGAACTTCGCCCATTCCTGAGAAAGAGCGACTGTGAAATGATCGACCAGATACAGAATATGCTAAGCGCAATGGAAATCGCTGCCTCATTTCAGAACATGACAAAGGAATCCTCCTCAAAACAATCTTGTTCCGATGCCTCATCTGACAGCTCATCTTCCACTCCCGCATTGACCTTTCCATGTTGCTT
>ENA-OQIC01000561-OQIC01000561.1-human-gut-metagenome-genome-assembly--contig:-NODE-561-length-15952-cov-2.213965_pt1 | contig 15952 bp, 25 predicted proteins | sample MGYA00242572_ERZ504736 | MGnify/ENA primary metagenome ERZ504736 (study PRJEB26092, sample SAMD00036201) | human gut metagenome | host: Homo sapiens | study: EMG produced TPA metagenomics assembly of... | reverse complement strand
GAAAAATATAAAGCGTATGTATCTGGAATGCCTTTGCCCTCCAATGTAGCGGTACATATTCCACAGATATCACCGTAGAGTTTGAAAATCTTCCGGAGGGAACAGAGGTGTTCTATACTTAAACGGAAAGACACCGGATAAACACAGCAAGAAATACAGCGAAGCTATTGTTCTTGAGGAAGAAGAAACGGTAACCCTGAAATATATCGCCTATAACAAAAAGGGAATTCCAAGTAAGGTCGGCACAGAAACTTATACCTTGAAATTTGAGGCACCGGAAAAGCCTCAGATTTCTCCAAGCTCTGACAAATACGATTATGCTGCCGATATTATTGTAACTGCACAGGAAGGCTGTGATATCTACTATGCATTTGACGAAGAGCCTACCACTGACAGTCAAAAATATACAGGCCCTATTGCCATGCCTAAGGGTGAGCATACTTTTTCAGCTATTGCCGTGGACAAAAGAGGAAAGGTCAGTCCGGTAAGCAGCGCTATTTATGTTTATTATGGGTAATAAGTCAAAAAAAAGAAATAAATAACAGCAATGTGCACAAAAATGAATTTTATACAGTAAAAGCAGATTGAAATTTTATTCTATTTGTCTTATACTGATGGTTAGCAATTATAACAATATATCGACATAAGATAATATCGATGGAATTCATCGCAAAACTGCTATGCGGGCAGAGAAAAGCCGGTATTTTGTGAGAAATATTGAGGAGGACATTATGTATAAAATTCTAAAAGCAGAAAAGCTTAATGAGATTGTATATCTCATGGTTGTAGAAGCACCTATGGTTGCAAAGCATTGTCAGCCAGGCCAGTTTATCATCGTAAAATTAGATGATGCAGGAGAAAGAGTTCCCCTGACAATTTGTGATTACGACAGAGAGGCAGGAACCGTAACAATCGTATTCCAGCCAATCGGAGCATCCACAGAAAAATTCGCAAAATTACAGACAGGAGATGCTTTTGAAGACTTTGTTGGTCCTTTAGGATGTCCATCTGAATTTGTAAATGAAGATATTGAAGAATTAAAGAAAGAAAAAATTCTTTTCGTAGCCGGCGGAGTAGGTACTGCACCTGTTTATCCTCAGGTAAAATGGCTTCATGAGCATGGTATTGATGCTGACGTTATTGTCGGAGCAAAGACAAAGGATTTAGTTATCCTTGAAAAAGAAATGGAAGCTGTTGCAGGTAATCTGTATGTTACAACAGACGACGGTTCTTACGGACGCAGCGGTATGGTAACAAAAGTCATTGATGATTTAGTTGCAGAAGGCAAAACTTACACAAGATGTGTTGCTATCGGTCCTATGATCATGATGAAATTCTGTTGCCTCACAACAAAGAAATATGATATCCCAACTATCGTATCCATGAACCCAATCATGGTTGATGGAACAGGTATGTGTGGAGCATGTCGTGTAATTGTTGGCGGAGAAGTTAAATTTGCGTGTGTAGATGGTCCTGAATTTGATGGTCATTTAATCGATTGGGATTTAGCTATGAAAAGACAGCAGATGTATAAGACAGAAGAAGGTCGTGCATTATTAAAAGAACGCGAAGGCGACACACATCATGGCGGATGTGGAAACTGCGGAGGTGACGAATAATGGGTAACGTATTAGAAAAAGTTCCTGTAAGAGAACAGGATCCTCAGGTAAGAGCAACAAATTTTGAAGAAGTTTGTCTTGGATATAATAAAGAAGAAGCTATGGAAGAAGCAGCTCGCTGCTTAAACTGTAAAAATGCAAAATGCGTAAAGGGATGTCCTGTATCCATTAACATTCCTGCATTTATCCATGAAGTAAAAGAAGGAAACTTCGAAGAAGCATACAAAATCATTGGTCAGTCCAGTGCACTTCCTGCTGTATGTGGACGTGTATGTCCTCAGGAATCTCAGTGTGAAGGTGTATGTATCAGAGGAATTAAAGGAGAGGCTGTATCTATTGGTAAATTGGAGCGTTTTGTTGCAGACTGGGCAAAAGAAAACGGCATTAAACCGGAAGCTCCTGCTGAGAAAAACGGACATAAAGTAGCAGTCATCGGTTCTGGTCCTTCCGGACTTACTTGTGCAGGTGATTTGGCAAAAATGGGTTACGATGTAACTATTTTTGAAGCATTACATCAGCCGGGCGGTGTATTGGTATATGGTATTCCTGAATTCCGTCTTCCAAAAGACAAGGTTGTAAAAGAAGAAGTAGAAAACGTAAAATCTTTAGGTGTTAAAATCGAAACAAACGTAATTATCGGTAAATCTACTACGGTAGATGAATTACTGGAAAACGAAGGCTTTGAAGCTGTATTTATCGGTTCCGGTGCAGGTCTTCCAATGTTTATGGGAATTCCGGGAGAAGTATCAAACGGTGTATTCTCCGCAAACGAATACTTAACAAGAAGCAACCTGATGAAAGCTTTCCGTGAAGACTACGATACTCCAATCGTAACAGGTAAAAAGGTAGTTGTAGTAGGCGGCGGTAACGTTGCTATGGATGCTGCAAGAACAGCTCTTCGTCTCGGAGCAGAAGTACATGTTGTATACAGAAGAAGCGAAGAAGAACTTCCTGCAAGAAAAGAAGAAGTACATCACGCAAAAGAAGAAGGTATTATTTTCGACCTTCTCACAAATCCGGTAGAAATTTTGGCTGACGAAAACGGATGGGTAAAAGGTATTAAATGTGTTCGTATGGAGCTTGGTGAACCAGACGCATCAGGAAGAAGACGTCCGGTAGTTATTGACGGTTCTGAATTTGAAATGGAGGCTGATACTGTTATCATGTCTCTGGGAACTTCTCCAAACCCATTGATTTCTTCTACAACCGTAGGACTTGACATCAACAGAAGAAAATGTATTATCGCAGATGAAGAAAACGGTAAAACATCTAAAGAAGGCGTTTATGCCGGCGGTGATGCCGTAACAGGCGCAGCTACTGTTATTCTTGCTATGGGTGCAGGTAAAGCAGCAGCAAAAGGTATTGATGAATTCATTAAAAATAAAGCAAAATAAAATCGGGAAATCGTTGTGATATTCGATTGCAGAAAAGGTCCGTACAAAATGCGGACCTTTTTTCTATAAATGGAGAAAAGAATGTCAGATATTACGCAATGGATAAGAAATGAATTATATGAAAACAGTGATGAAGGCTACAAGGACTTCCACAGTTCTCTTGTTCCCGGTATTTCGAATATTTTAGGTGTGCGGGTTCCGAAGCTGCGGGAAATTGCAAAAAGGGCGGCAAAAGGAGATTACAGGGAATTTATTGAACATGTTGATACACAGGTTTATGAGGAACTGATGTTATGGGGAATGATTTTAGGCTATGCAAAGCTTTCAGCAGAAGAAAGGAAGAAGGAACTTGAGAAATTTATTCCTCATATCAATAATTGGGCAATCTGTGACTGCAGTTGTGCTACTTATAAGTTTATGCGTGATTTTCCAGAAGAATGGATGCCGTTTATTAAGATATATTTAGCCAGTAAACAAGAATATGAAATCCGTTTTGCCGTGGTATGTCTTTTAGATTTTTTTATCAACGAGACATATATTGAGCAAGTGCTGGATTTATTATTACAAGTTCATCATGAAGGCTATTATGTAAAAATGGCTGTTGCATGGGCGATTTCTGTATGCTATGTAAAATTCCCGAAAAAACAGAAGTATTTTGAAGAAAATCTTTTAGACGATTTTACTCATAATAAATCTATTCAAAAAATTCGAGAGTCCTATCGTGTACCAAAAGAAAGCAAAGAACGTTTACAGAAAATGAGGAGAAAATAGATGAAAGCAGGAAAAGGCGATAAGGTTAAAATTATAAAGAAAATGAATGACTGGTCTTCTGATTATCAGGAGGGTGATATTTTTACTGTGGAAAGCACTTGGTACGGTGGTATCAATGTAACCAGCAGTACAGGGATACCTTTGTCTATTGATGAAATAGAGTATGAAATTATAGGAAAAGAACCGTCTTCCCAGCCAAAGGGTAAAGTGATTTTTCATGCAGAAGATAAGCAGGGTCTGGAAAGAGCAGAACAATATGCCCAAAAGCTTTGTGAGGAAAACGCAGTATGCAATGTAGAAATTTTAGCAATAAATCATGCAATAAAAGGACTTTTATCCTCTGAAGATAATCAAACAGCTTTCGAGCTTCATGCAAAAGGTGTGAAATTTTTTGTGTGCGAAATTTCTATAAAGGAATTAGAGCTTACAAATGCAGAGCTGGTATCTTTGGCAACAACAGTTCCTTTTGGCGTTTTGACACTTATAGAAAAACAAGAAGAGGGATATGCCTATATACGTGTTTAGGAAGGATTTTTATGAAAATTACCATTATTACCGTAGGAAAATTAAAGGAAAAGTATTTAAAAGATGCTGTGGCAGAATACAGCAAACGGCTTGGAAAATACTGTAAACTGGAAATTATCGAGGTTGCAGATGAAAAGACACCGGATGCTGCCAGCGAGGTGGTCGAAAATCAAATTCGCCAAAAAGAAGGAGAACGAATTCTAAAATATGTCAAGGAAGACGCTTATGTAATTACTTTGGAAATCGGAGGTTCGATGCTGGACTCTGTGGAATTTTCGAAAAAATCCAGCAGTTGGGCGTTCAGGGAAAAAGCCATATTATTTTCATTATCGGCGGCTCTATTGGGCTGGGAACAGCAGTATTAAAGCGTTCCGATTATGCAGTTAGTTTTTCTAAGATGACATTTCCACACCAGTTAATGCGTGTGATTTTATTAGAACAAATTTATCGTGGTTATCGAATTGCAGCAGGAGAGCCATATCATAAGTAAAGAAAGCAGATACAAGTTGTATTTTAAAATTAAGTTATGTATAATAAAGGTCTTAATGGATATACACAGAAAGGTGGCAGATATTTATGTCAAAATTAGCAGATACCAGCAGAATACAATTAAAGAAATGGGATTTGACAGATGCAGATGATTTAAGCGCTATTGGCAACGCTGTTGACCGAACGTTTCTTTCTGACCGTCTGCCTTTCCCTTACACAAAAGAGGATGCAGATTGGTGGCTGAATATGATTGCCGAGCATGAAGGCAAAGACGGTGTTTTTCGTGCCATTCTCTTAGATGATAAAATCATAGGTACAATTTCCATTGAGCAAAAAAGTGGTGTATATCGCAAGGATGCAGAAATCGGATATTTCCTTTTGACAGATAACCAGTCAAAGGGCCTTATGACAGAAGCGGTGAAGCAGATTTGCGAAATTGCGTTTTCTGAATTAGATATTATACGCATTACCGGTCTTGTTTATGAGCCTAATATCGCTTCGCAAAAGGTTCTGAAAAAGAACGGATTTTCTCTGGAAGGAACAATGAAAAATGCAGTGATAAAGAACGGAAAAGTCCAAGATTTATGTATTTACGGAAAATTAAAAGAAACAGATAGTATGAGGTAAACCAAAATGAAAATATTAACTTCGGAGAAATAATGCTTCGTTTAAAAACACCGGAGCATTTGCGAATTATCCAATCCCAAAATTTTGAAGCCAGCTATGGAGGGGCAGAAGCCAATGTTGCGGTATCTCTGGCAATGCTGGAGGATACGGTTTCTTTCCTTACAAAAGTGCCGGATAACCCTGTGGGCATGGCTGCCTTAAAAGAAATTCGTGGTTATGGTGTCAATACAGACCTTGTTTTGAAAGGCGGAAAACGTCTGGGCATCTATTATTTTGAGAAAGGAAGTAACATTCGTCAGACGAATGTTGTCTATGACAGAGAATACAGTGCGTTATCTATGGCAGAACCGGAAGAATTTTGCTGGGAAAGCCTTCTTCCGGATGTAGATATTTTCTATTTTTCCGGTGTTACTCCGGCAATCAGTGAAAAGATTGAAATTGCCGTGACAGAAGCTTTAAAATATTGCAAAGAGCATAACATTCAGGTGGTTTGTGATTTGAATTACCGCAGTAAAATGTGGAGTACAGAAAAAGCGCAGAGCGTTATGAAAAATTAATGCACTATGTGGATTTATGTATTGCCAATGATGAAGATTTTGAGGCAAGCTAGGTATTCATGCTTTTGACGGAGACATGGCACATGGAATTGACCAGATTGAAACATACAAAAAAGGCATGGAAGAAATTATAAAGCAATATCCAAATTGTAAAGCCGTTGCCAGTGTTTTAAGAAACATTTATACCGTAGAAGACGGACAGTGGATGGGAATTTATCTGTGTGACGGAAAATTTTATGAAAGTCCAATTCACACTGTACACAGTTTAGAAGCGGTAGGGGCAGGAGACGCTTTTGCAGCGGGACTTTTGCATGCGTTGGCAAATCATTTTTCACCGCAGAAGCTCATTGATTTTTCTATTACAGCCAGTGTAATGAAATTAATGGTGCAGCACGATTTTAATGTGGTAAGTGAAGAAGAAATTTTTAAAATCATGAAATCAAAGGATATTAATCTTTCAAGATAGGAGTAGAAAATGGAAAATCAGGAACAGCAGCATAAAAGACGGGTACGCTATAAAGGTACACATCCCAGAAGCTATAAAGAAAAATACAAAGAATTACAGCCGGAAAAGTATGCAGATACCATTGAAAAAGTTATTCAAAAAGGCGGAACACCGGCAGGAATGCACATTTCTATCTGTGTGCAGGAGATTTTAGATTTTCTGCAAATTCAGCCGGGACAGATAGGACTTGACGCCACTTTAGGTTATGGAGGACATTCCTCCAAGATGTTAGGCTGTTTAGAAGGCAAAGGGCATTTATATGCCTTGGATGTAGATCCCATAGAGATAAAGAAAACAAAAGAGCGTTTGGAAAAATGGACTACAAAGAAGATATTCTCACAATTAAGCAGATGAATTTTGCCGATGTAGACCAACTAAAAGAAGAAGCAGGCGGTTTTGATTTTGTTCTGGCAGATTTAGGGGTTTCTTCCATGCAGATTGATAATCCTGAACGTGGATTTACTTATAAATTTGAAGGTCCTCTGGATTTGCGCTTAAACCCTGAAAAAGGAATTTCAGCAGCAGAGCGTTTAAAAGATATTTCACAGCCGGAGCTGGAAGGAATGTTGATTGAAAATTCAGACGAACCTTATGCAAAAGAAATTTCCAACACCATTATTTCTGAAATCAGGAGAGGAAATCCCATAACAACTACAACACAGCTTCAAAAAGCAGTAGAAAAAGCTTTGGTACGTATCCCTGAAAAAGAACGAAAAGAAATGGTAAAAAAATCCTGTGCCAGAACATTTCAGGCTTTGCGTATTGATGTAAACAGCGAATTTGAAGTGTTAGAAGCATTTATGGAAAAACTTCCTACTGTTTTAAATAAGGGAGCTCGTGTTGCTATTTTGACTTTCCATTCCGGAGAGGATCGTCTAGTAAAAAAAGCATTCCAGCGTTTTTACAGGGAAGGTGTTTACAGTGAAATTTCAAAAGATGTTATCAGACCTTCGGCAGAGGAATGTGCAAGAAACAGCCGTTCACGCTCTACTAAAATGAGATGGGCAATAAAAGCTTAAAGGAGATTATAAATTCATGAAAAAATTGACTCGCATGATTGCAGCAGCCAGTGTACTGGGACTTATATTAGCCGGATGTGGTGAAAAAGATAATAACGATAATCCTAAAGTAGAGATTAATATTAAAGATTATGGAACTATTAAAGCAGAATTGGATCCGAAACAGGCGCCAATTACAGTAGAAAACTTTATTTCTCTGGCAGAAGAAGGATTTTATGATGGATTGACTTTTCATCGCATTATGGACGGATTTATGATGCAGGGCGGCGACCCTCTGGGTAACGGCACAGGAGGTTCTGAGGAAACTATTAAAGGGGAATTTTCTCAAAACGGTGTAGACAATACGATTTCTCATAAAAAGGGAACATTATCTATGGCTCGTTCTCAGGCTCCGGACAGCGCCAGCTCTCAGTTTTTTTATCGTAGATGAGGACAGCACTTTCCTTGACGGACAATATGCTGCCTTCGGACATGTGACAGAAGGTATAGAAATTGTAGATAAAATCTGTAGTGAGGCAAAGGTAATAGATGACAATGGTACGGTGCTACCGGAAGACCAGCCGGTCATCGAAAGCATCAAAGTTGTAAAATAAAATTTGACAAACGTCTTTTCTAATGGTATAATGCCTCCCCGCTAGGTAAAATTATACAGAAAGGACGGGAGTCATTTTATGACAATTATCAAGAATTACAGCTCAATCAGGCGGGCTCCAAAGCGTGATTAAAAGTTCTCTGACCGGTAAAGAAAAACTGAAGCACACAGCTATTTATTTGTTCAAGATTTTCATTACAATGGTATTCTGCATGGCGTTTGTAATCGGGTACAGTAAGATTTTCGGTGATGCAAACAGCGTTGTAGGTGTTGTGATTTTGTTGTGCATTATGGTATTTCGCTTTGCAGATTTTGGTATTTATACCCCTCACGGTCTTAGTTCCCTTTTCATTATTTTCGGTATTTTAGCCTTTGGTCCAAGACTGGCAAATATGGGAGGGCTTTTTACAGAATTACTGGTAAATCTGGCATGTATTTTTGTTTTGATGCTTTTAGGTTGCCATAATGTTATTATGGGAAACCACTCTACCTTAGTTTTAGGTTATTTACTTTTATACGGTTATGATGTGACAGGTAAAATGTATCTTTTGCGTCTTGCCGGTCTTGCAGTGGGAGCATTGCTTACAGGTATTGTATTTTACCGTAATCATAAGCATGTGACTTATAAAAGAAGCTGGAAAGACCTTCTCCGTGAATTTGATTTGCATTCTATGAGAACCAGATGGCAGCTTTCTGTTACTTTTGGTGTATCTACGGTTATTCTTTTGGCAGGCTTATTACATATCCCAAGAGCTATGTGGGCAGGAATTGCAGCAATGTCTGTTATTCTTCCCTTCCATGAGGATGTTAAAACCAGAGTAAAAGGAAGAATTCCGGGAAATGTAATTGGCGGAATTGTATTTTTGCTTGTTTACCCAATTTTGCCAAAATCTTTCTATCCTTACATTGGTGTGGTAGGAGGAATTGGCGTTGGATTTTCTGCTACTTACGGTTGGCAGGCAGTCTTTAATTCCTTCGGGGCTATGGCGATTGCCGTAAGTATTTTAGGCGTTGAGGGCGCTGTATTTTTCCGAATTTTCAACAACATTTTAGGCGCTGTATACGGACTGCTTTTTAACCATGTATTCCAATATTCTGTTTCAAAGATAGACGAACCTGCTGCACAGGGTTAAAAAATCGTTGACAAGGTGAAACAGCAACGCTAAAATGAAATTATATTTAGCGGTTATAAGGAGGGTACATTATGGTACATCATATTGTTATGTGGAAGTTTAAACCGGAAATTCAGGATGCTGAAAAACCGGCACTTAAAAAGGCAATGGCTGAGAATTTAAAAAGCTTGGTAGGAAAAGTACCGGGACTTCTGACAGTGGAATTTGTAGAAGAACCATTATCATCCAGCACACACGATATTGCGTTGGTAACAACTCTGGAGAAAGCAGAAGATGTAGCTGTATACGGCTCACATCCGGAACACGTAAAAGTGGCAGATACTTATGTTCGCCTTATGTGACGGAAAGAGCATGTTTAGATTATGAATAAGAGAGTAGAAGTTCCAAAATCGTGACTTTGATAAAAGGAATTGTTGCTTTAAATGTTTCTGAATAACGTTTAAAATAACAGTTCCTTTTTGTTATTTATATTTAAAAAAATGATGCGGTATTAGTTTATTCATGGTATAATTTTATGAAAAGTAATAGAAAAATAAAAGTTGCAAATAATCACACTGAGGGGGAACGTATATGGATTATTGGTGGATTGTTTTCTTATATATTCTTAGTATTATGATGATTGTGAAACCGGAAATACTTTGGAAAATTGAGCATTTTCTCTCAGTAAAAAATGGTGAGCCTTCTGATTGGTACCTTGCTTTTATGAGAGTAGGAGGCACTTTTCTTCTAATAATAACTATTTTTTGTACGATTTTTGCGGTACTTTCTATGGTGAAATAATCATTTTCCTTTTTAGGAGGAGGTAGAATATGAATAAAGGTGTGAAAAGAATACGATTACAGCTGTAAACACACAAGGTAATGAAAAAACTAAAATTGAATTATATGCTCAAAATTTCTTTATAGATATGATTGAAATTGATAGTAAAGAATATTTTAAGGTATACTCTCTGTTTGGAACATGGTTTTTCTTTTAAATAAAAGCCAAAAGAATAAAAATAATGCAATATTTTACATGGAGATGATAAAAATGTGGTTTTGGTGGTTTATATTTTGTTTTAATCAATTAACGCCAATATTGATGATATTGGGTGGACAGATAATGTGGAAACATTCTCCTAAAAATATCAACAGCATAATAGGGTATCGAACATCTCGTTCTATGAAAAATATAGATACATGGCTTTTTGCTCAAAAGCACTGTGGTAAACTTTGGTGGAAAATAGGATGGATTATTTCTGTTCCATCACTTCTTATTCCAATTCCATTCTATGGAGCTTCTGTGGAGATTATTGGTAACATGGGTTTGCTTTTGATAATTGTTCAAACAGTAATTTTAATATGCTCCGTATTTCCAACGGAAAGAGCATTAAAAGAAAAATTTACTGATGAAGGAATTCGTAAATAAACTATCATGTCTTACCTTTATTTAAATTTAAGTCTCCCCAATCTTTTATAACATCTAATACACGCATAAAACTTTCACCCAATTCTGTTAAGTGTATATTCTACTTTTGGCGGAACTTCCTTGAAATCATGGCGGTGTATAAAACCGTCTGACTCCAATTCCCGAAGTTGTTTTGTTAAAGAAGACTCTGTGATTTCCCCTATATGTCGGCGAAGCTCGCCAAATCTGCGAATATCTTGTTTCCCAATATAATAAAGTATTTCGATTTTCCATTTGCCGCCTAATATTTTTTGAACGGTTGATATTGTCACACATCTTTGTATAGACTGCTCTGTTTTTTTCATAATCATTTCACTCCTTTTCTGTATTATATTGTAGATACATATCAAAATCAAGGTACGCTATTTTAGTATAGTGCTACAAATAAGTTCCGTACTATGAAAAATAATGTACAGCGATATAATGAGTATATGATTTACGAAAGGAGTAACACAATATGCACTATACAGGAACAGTATGGCGACCACCGTATGAAGCGTCATCATTGCTTTTAGAGGTTACGGCAGGTTGTACGCATCATAAATGCAAATTTTGCACCTTATATGATGATATACCTTTTCAATTTAAAATGTCGCCAATGGAAGATATTGAAGCAGATTTACAAGAAGTAAAAGGACAGTTTAGATTATGGAATGATAACAAAGTAACAAGAACATTTTTAGTTGGTGCAAACCCATTTGTATTGAAAGCAACACGTTTATTACAAATTGCTTCTCTCATACAAAAATATTTTCCAACGAATAAAAATATTGGCTGTTTTTCCAGAATTACAGATATTGCACTAAAAACGGATGAAGAATTACTTAAACTGAGTAAGGCTGGATATGACGGTCTTACAATCGGAATTGAGACAGGAGATGATGATGCCTTAAAATTTATGAATAAAGGCTATGAAGCAAAGGATATTATTACGCAATGCAAACGATTAGATAATGTTGGCATTACCTATAATTTCTTTTATTTGACCGGAATATCGGGCATAGGGAAAGGCGAACAAGGTGCAAAAGATACCGCTGATATTTGCAATCAGTTACACCCACAAATTATTGGGGCGAATATGCTTACGATTTATCCTAATTCGGAATTATATCAGGAAATTCAAAAAGGTAACTGGCAGGAAGAAACGGAAATTGAAAAATATAAGGAATTAAGAACATTAGTTCGTTATTTGGATATTCCTGTTTGGTTTGCAGCAGGCGGGGCTTCTAATGCAATTCCAATTCAAGCAACTTTGCCACGAGATAAGGAAAAGATTTTATCTGTACTGGATAAAATAATCCAAAGCGTGGATGAAAAGCAACTAAGAGAGTATAGAAAAAATCTTCGACACTTATAAGTTATATTTTAAGGAAGTGATTACATGAATTTTACCGGCAGAACATGGCGACCACCATACGAAGCAAGTTCATTTATTATACAAGCAACAACAGGCTGTACGCACAATAAATGTCGCTTTTGCAATTTGTATAAAGATGAATGTTTCAGCATGACACCATTAGACGAATGGAGAAAAGATTGGCAGAACTTGCCTCTTACCAACCGTATGCGAGAAGAATTTATTGGACGGGAGCTAACCCATTTGCTATGAGTTTTGAAAATCTGAAAGCCAGAGCTTTGGCTGTTTATGACTAGAAAGTAAAACAATTTAAAATATTACATTCTTTAGGGATAAACGGTTTAAGTATCGGTGTAGAAAGCGGTGATGACAGCACACTTGCTTTGGCAAATAAAGGATATACAGCAAAGGATATTATTGAGCAGTGCAGAAAGCTGGATGAAGCCGGTATCGAATATTATTTCGTATATATGACCGGACTTGCCGGAAAAGATAAAGGATATAAAAACGCTGTCAATTCAGCAAAAGTGTTCAGTAAGGTAAATCCCCGATTTGTCCATGTTGACTCTCTTACACTTTTTGAAGGTACAGAATTATATGATATGGCAAGAGCAGGAACATTTATTCCTGCCGGCGAAAAGGAGCGGTTAGAAGAATTAAAAGTGTTCATTAAAAATCTTCATATTCGTACCCATTTATTTGCAAATACTGTATCAAATTTTTATCCAGTCACAGCATACTTACCGAGAGATAAGGAAAATATATTATCTGAATTACAGTACATCCTTGATACAGTAAGTGAAGAAGAAATGTTAGAGTATCGACACAATCTAAAATCCTTGGGATAAAGATTTTGAATAATGTCAAAAGATAATTATATAGCAGGAGACTGTTATTTTAAGTGTATATCGAGAATATTCTGTATTCCCACTGTATGTGGTAGCCTCCTGCTGTATTTAAGACAGTTTTATTAGTGCTTTTATTAGAATACCCAACAATACAATTCCGTCAAATACAAAAAGCACGACTATATTCTGAACGTAACCGTGTATAAATAAAATGGTAAAAATTTCCGCTGACAACATAACAAAGCAAAATGAATTGCTTAAATAATCGGAAACAGTTTCATTTATATGTTGGTTATTAAACGCTATTTTCCATCTTAAACAAAATCGAAGACCAAAACGGGCAATAATGCAAACCAGTGGATAGAAAAAGATAAAGGCTTTTCCTGCCTGACTGCTTACCTGCGTTTTGCTCCATTGTATAGGAATATAATCCGGTAAATTCGGATACGCCAAAAGTGCGGTAAAAAGGGAAATGCCTGTAATAAGAAGCCAAATTAAAAAGCCGCCCCACAGATAGAAAAAGCTCACGGTATCTACCTTCAAGAACTGTTTATTTTGCTTCCCAATATTCTAATTTTTCAGGAGTATATGCTGTTATATCCAGACTTTCATAGGAAAGCTCTTTCTCTCTTAATAATTGTTTACAAATATTTTTGGCATTCTCGACATCAATGATATCTGTATCCAAGGCTTCTTTTCGTTTCTGAATAATCTCTTTTAATGATTTCTGTCCTTATCATATAGTATAAACAAGGTTTACAGTCAAGTATTTTTAGAAATACAGCGTAATAAGTATCATTTTTCCATTAAATCTTCTATGGTACAGCCCAATATTTTTGAAAGCCGATATAAAGTTTCTGCACTTGCTTTGTTAATATTTTTGTGTCGTTGTTCGTACATTTGAATAGAACGCAGACTAACTCCGGAATTATCTGCTAATTCCTTTTGTGTGAAACCATAAGTCATACGAATACGCTTTAAATTTGTTTCCGAAAAAAATTCTGTCATTCGAGAGTCCATAATATCAACAAATTTGGTAATGCCCGCTTCGTGGAGAGTATAATACATTTTCTCTAAGTTCTCATAAGATACAGCTTTCAATATTTCACTGTATTTTCTATCGGAATACCACTGATAATAAGCGATTGCCCATCCAATCCAATATTCTTTGGTTCGTTCAAAATGAACACATGGCTCTATTTGAAGATTTTTTCCCTTTGTTTCCGCTACAATTTCTGTAACCATTTCACCCCCGCTTTTTCCTGTAATATAAGAAATCTCACCGTTTTCCATGCGCTCGCTTGCTGAACTTGCAAGAAACAGCTTTGTAAAATCATTGCCGGAAATATTGCAGACATTCACTGCATAATCAAAGGCATCTCCTAACATAGCCTGTGCTTTACTTAAATACATTTCTTGGTATGCGTAAATCATCATTTTAATACCTCCTCTAATAATATCCTGCATATATAATCCGTCACTTTCTTGTTCAAGCATTTCAAAATAAAGTCGGTTAGCTTCATCATTTCTGGATTTACGGGAAACATAATATTGTTCTTTCTCTGCGACTGTAAATCTTCATATTTTAAATTTGAAAAAGCAAACGGCGATTTGATAACAATTTGTTCACCTAATTTTCCCAATCGCATAGCTTGTGCCAGTTGTTCAACAGTAATCCCGTTATTGAGAAAAGACTCTGCATAATCAAAATAGGAGTCATCTGCACGGTAACCAATGATTAAATCAAAGGCATTTATGTTGACACTGAAATTCTCTATCAAATATCGCTTTGCTCGTCCGGCCACTGGATTTTTTATGGAAAATAAACGATGTTCTACCAATATGGCAATCCAATTAAGAATAGTATAAGCAGGGCTGTTCAAATTTAAAATATTCAAATATTCTGTATTCAATGTATAACGATTAGAAAATCCATCACGCAATGAAGATACCGCCCATTCTTTTGCGAGTTCTTCGCTTTCTGTACAATAAAACCCAAACCCGAAATCATTATTTCTTTTCCCTCCGCCAAAAATCGGATTCTCTATGATTTTTTCTGAACCATGATATATTGTAATTTTTTTCTCCATTCTCATTACCTCCATTTATGTTTTATAATATCACTAAAGTGATAGTAAATCAATGGACTAAAAACATAAATCATATTGACTCTAAGCAATATTTGCAAACACACATTATAATGTAAGGTTTATAAAGTAATGAAAATATATCTATAAATTTTCATTTATTGTTGATATTTCAATACAGAATACATATAATAAAAGTAAGAAAACAGGGAGGTGTCATATATGGCAAATGTAATGGATTGCTTAGTGCCAATTTCTTTATTTAATAAAGGACAGGCAACGAAGATTTTTAACAGATTAAAAGAAACAAAGGAGCTATTTGTATTAAAAAATAATCAACCTTCTGCTGTTATTTTATCACCTGAAGAATATACACGACTAACTGAAATTGAAGAAAACTATACTTTATTATTAGAAGCGACAAGTCGTTTAGAGGCAAATGGAGATAAATCCGGGAATTCCATGGAAGCTGTCATAAAAGAACTGGGCTTTGACGTCAAGAATTATAAAAATCCAACAGACAGATGACGTATCCTTTATCCTATGCTATAATGATATTTTTAATAGAATTAAAATTATGGAGAACATCTATGAGTCAGGGAACGGAATTTTTAACGCTTATTAACGAAAAACTGAAACATAAAATTCAAGAAGTCAACCATGCTCTTTTAGAAGGGCAAAAAGAAATCGAAAGTATGCACACCTATTACTGGGATAATTATACAGAGATGGACCAGTATGGATACGAAAATTTTGATAACCAGCAGGCACTTTTTCAGCAGGTAAATGCCAATCAAGAGCAATTTATTTACCGCCAGCGTCTGGAAAAATGATAGACTCTCCTTTTTTCGGGAGAGTTGATTTCTGTTATGAGGGGGAAGAGGAACCGGAGCAGTTTTATATCGGAATTGGAAACTTTTCTGAAAAACAGGGCATGTTCCTTTGATTTATGACTGGAGAGCCCCTGTAAGCGGTTTATTTTA
>ENA-OQIC01000560-OQIC01000560.1-human-gut-metagenome-genome-assembly--contig:-NODE-560-length-15966-cov-2.053097_pt1 | contig 15966 bp, 21 predicted proteins | sample MGYA00242572_ERZ504736 | MGnify/ENA primary metagenome ERZ504736 (study PRJEB26092, sample SAMD00036201) | human gut metagenome | host: Homo sapiens | study: EMG produced TPA metagenomics assembly of... | reverse complement strand
GCAATTACGCATCCCAAAATTCCGGCAATCATACCATTTTTCATTGCACTCGGTCCTACTGGTGAGTCCGGAATATTCGCCTCATCAACCACATTAACTGCCTCTATGTTCATAACATTTTTAATGTGTTCTGCTGCTGTGTCCCTAAGAGTATTCGCAATATCTCTTGCCTGATAAGGATCTGCGTCTGTTACTTTTATTGTAACAATACGTGTGTCCGTTGTATTACCAATTTCCACCTTGCTTGCCAATTGTTCAGGTTTTAAATCTAAATCCAATTTTCCAATCACTGCTTCTGTCACTGTACGACTAAGAATTAACTCCGCATAGTCCTTTGTCAGCAATGTACTGGTCTGCATATCCATACTGGTAAGCGTTGCATTATCTTGTTTAGATAATACATACATTTTTGTCACTGACTGGTATTGAGGTGTCATAAACAGCTTTGTACCTGTTACTGCCAACACTGCCAATAAAACCCCTGATAAAAGGATTACTCCCATCTTTGATAGCAATGCAAAAAGATTTCCCTCACATTAATCTGAATCTCATTATCTTTGGGTTGATTCATTTCCATTTGCTCTTTTTCCTTTCTCTAACTACATTCTTCAAAATTTCATGTCAAATTTTTTATTTATTCCCGATTAATTCCCAATAACCGACATGATAAATTATAACTGATTTGTTTCTAAGATACAAGTTTTATTTCCTCTGTACTATAGCGTTATTTTCTGTCTTTTCAACAGGCTTTGAGCCATTTCCATAATAAATTTTCTAAATACAATCACTGCACATAAAAATTCCAGAAATAATATTCCGTATCCTTTCCAATCATTCCAATATACGGTTACAGACATTAGAAGAAGCAAAGCATATCCTGCAACATCTCTCTTATTCATAACTGCCAGCTTTAAATATTTTTGTGTATCTTTTACTCGATAAAAAAACACAAAATATATCCTATGGCAGTTGCAACCCCTGCTCCGTTTATTCCTATTTGAGGGATTAATATTAAGTTTAATACAATATTTAATACAGCTCCTAAAATAGCTCCTTTTAAAAATCCCTTGCTGTCTTTATATACAATATATGTAGTTCCTACAAAGGTACTCAGTGTTATAAAAACAAAACTTATAATTAATAATGGTGCATAGCGCCACGCTACAAAGTACGACTCTTCTACATAAAATCTAAAAAATGGCTTTATAAACAAAATCATACCACAGCTTAATAATAAAACTACTGCTACTAATCCCTCATAGACCTTATTACTATAATCGTCTTTATCATCACTTTCTGCCTCCCGAATGGCTGAATAAGACCACGCCTGTGTAAATGTATTTGCAATTGTAGTTAATAACGTGGGTATCTTGTATGCGACTGCAAACAATCCATTTGCTGAAGCTCCTAAAAATGCTGTTATCATAATACGATCAGAAGAATTCATGATCCACCACATCAGTGCATTTGGCATTAAACCAAGAGAATATCTAAACATCTCTTTCACCAAAGACCTTTGAATCTGAAATCCCTGAAAAATATCCTTCATATTTCCTTTGAATAACGCATATACTGTTGTTAAGCAATTAGCAATAATATAAGCCCATAAATAACCTTCTACCTTTTCCTGAAACCTTGAAAGAAATATAATATTAAGCAATGCAATTGCAAAAGATTGAATAATATTCCTATGGAATATTGTAACAGCTTTTCCTGCCCCCGCAAATTAGCTAAAGCGATCTGGCTATATCCCAGAGTTACTGTAAATACACAGACCAATACAGAATAATCTTTCAAAGACTCCGTCATTCGAAAGAAAGGCATCAGCAGAAAAATTGCTGCTGTGGAAAATATCATCATAATAATGCCAATCCCTGTAATCTGTGTATAATCTGCATCTTTATCTAATGCAAATCGCATAATACCATCTGCAATATTAAATGTTAAAAACGGGATCAATACAGTACCTATCGTTAAAATTAAATCGACAATCCCATATTCTCCCGTCGATAGTAAATTTGTATATAAAGGTACCAAGAAAAAACTAATCATCTTTGTCCCAAAATTCCCTATAGCAAAAATAATTGTATTTTTCATTAAGTATTGGTTTCGTTGTTTCATTTACTTTACCTCAATTTATGTTTTAAATTAAATTTTATGCTTTCTATAATTGGCAACAACGGTCAAAAATATACTCCTATATATATCTTTCTTTTTAAACACCAATGAAATATCTTTAATTTTAGTGGATTTCTTTCATATGGATATACAGAAATTACTGTCCTTACATCAACATCCTGTACAATTTTTTAACACTATTAAATTTTTTCCAAAATTTATCTTTGCAATAAAAAATTTCCTGCACAATGCAAATTCTTACCCTACCCAAAAATAATCTATTTAAACGCAACATACCTTCTTCATCTAAATGATCTTTCATATCTTCTTGAATTTTATAATATAATGTTTTTTCTTTTTCTAAACGATTTTCAATATATCTGTGTGTTAATGAACCTTGATTTTCACAATAATGATAAAAACATTTCTTTAAATATATGACTTTCTCAATTTCCAACAAATATCCTATATTAAAAATCATATCTTCACAAATCATTTGTTTCTCCGATAAAAATCTCAGTTTTTTATCATCTATAATTTTTTTTCTAAAAATCACTTTACAAACAGACATTTCAAAGTCAAAATCTCTTTTCTTCTCAGGCTTTGCCCCTATAATACTGTAAAGGATCTCTTTACCTGTATAAAGACCTTCTTCTATATCGCTAAAACAAGGAGTTTGCGTCCCATCTCTTTTTTCCATGGAAATCACAATACACCGCCTCTGCATTTTTATCTAATAAAGCTTCAATCATTGTTTCATACATTGATGGCTCTATATAATCATCTGAATCTAAAAATGTAATAAGCTCCCCTTGTGCATATTCAAGTCCGGTATTTCTGGCATAACCTAATCCTGCATTTTTTTATGAACCACCTTTATATTAGGATACTGTCCTACTAACTGATCACAATATTTCTCACTTCCGTCTTTAGAACCATCATCTACTAAAATAATTTCTAAGCGCAAATAGGTTTGTTTCACTAAAGACTCTTATACATCTTTCAAGATATACTCTAGTATTATATACAGGTACAATTACACTTAATAAAGGTTTGTTTCCCATTATCTTACTCCTCTAAAATATCCGCAATTCGTTCGCTTGCAAATCCATCTCCATAGGGATTACTTGCCTGACTCATTTTTTATATTCTTCTGGATTATCTAATAATTCTGTAAATGTCTTATAAATTGTTTCAACCTCTGTACCAACTAACTTCAAAGTTCCTGCCTCTATCCCTTCCGGTCGTTCTGTAGTATCACGCATTACTAATACAGGTTTCCCAAGAGAAGGTGCTTCCTCCTGTACCCCGCCAGAATCTGTCAATATGAGATAGCTTCTCTTTTGAAAATTATGAAAATCTAATACATCCAACGGTTCTATAATATGAATTCTATCATCTTGCCCGAAAACTGCTTGTGCAGTCTCTCTAACCAAAGGGTTCATGTGAATTGGATATATAGCCTTGACATTATCATGTTCATCTAAAACACGTTTAATTGCCTTAAACATATTTTTACATAGGCTCTCCCAAATTTTCTCTGCGATGGGCAGTAATTAAAATCATCCTACTATCTTTAGCCCATTCCAATTCTTTATGAAAATATTCCTCTTTTACTGTAGTTTTTAGTGCATCAATTGCAGTATTCCCTGTTACATATATACTCTCTGGGGTTTTTCCTTCCTGCAAAAGGTTATTCTTTGCTTTTTCCGTAGGTGCAAAATTATATTTACTAACAATAGAAATAGCTTGACGATTAAATTCCTCCGGAAAAGGAGAATATAAATTATACGTTCTTAATCCTGCCTCTACATGTCCCACTGGTATTTGCCTGTAAAAACATGCCAAAGCAGCGGCAAATGCCGTAGAAGTGTCCCCGTGTACTAAAACCACATCCGGTTTTTCCCTCTCTAAAACCTCACCTATCTTGTTTAAGATGTTACATGTAACATCCTCTAAGGTTTGACGTTCTTTCATAATTTTTAAATCATAATCCGGTTTCACATCAAACACCTCTAAAACCTGATCCAAAAGCTGTCGATGCTGCCCCGTAACACAAACTATTGTTTCTATTTTTTCCCTCTTTTTTAAAACATTTACCAAAGGACACATCTTAATAGCCTCCGGTCTTGTTCCAAATACCAACATCACTTTCTTCATATACTTTTCTCCAATTCATTATAAATATGCAATACTTCATGAATATGCTTTTCCAAGGAAAATTTCTCCTTTATTGTTTCAAAAGACTTATCACTTTTCTCTTGCCTTATTTTTTCACTATCCATAAGTGTCAAAATAGCCTGTTGTAAACCTTGTACGTCTCCCGGTTTCAGCAAAATCCCATTTTCCTTTGAAACCGCTTCGGGAATTGCTGCAATGGATGTTGTAATATTGGGTATTCCTCTCGCCATCGTTTCCAAAATTGTCATTGGCAAGCCTTCGTTATAAGATGGCAATATATTTATAGCTATTTCATCCATCACTTTTTCTTTTTCTTCTTTCTCCAGCCACCCCTTATAGTCTACTCTATTCTCTAAGCCACTTTTCTTTATTCGCTGTTCAATTCCATAAGAAAAATCCGGTCCATATATATACAATTTTATGTCTTCATCTAACTTATCATCGATGTTCTTCATAGCTGCAAGTAAGTCATCCATACCTTTTCTTTTTCCAACTACTCCCAAAAACAATAATTTCCTTGCTTCTATCCGATACTTATTTTTTCCGGTACTTCCACCGCATTATATAAGACCTGTATTTTTCAGGCTGCTCTACCAATGAACATAAAAAATCTTTCCAGTATTTTCCAAGTATCAGTATTCTATCTGCTTTATTTACAATTTTCCTAATGTACTTTTTCTTTTTATCCGAACAGCTTCTATACCAAACCTCAAATTCCGCACCATGCATATGAAAAATTATCTTACATTTCCAAAGACGTGCCATTAAAAGAACGATATATTTTCGGTAAATACTTCCTCGTTCTGACACATGTATATGAACAACGTCATATTTTTTCCTACTCAATTCAAAAAAGATTTTGATATATGAAATAAATGTAAAAGAGATCTTTTTTATAAAGCTTCCGGTAATTGATGTTGGAATATATTTTAAATTTGTTTTTTTACAAAATTCAGCATTTTTCAAATAATTTTCAACAACAGTCCACATTCCTCCCTGTGTTGATTGGTCCACTCCAACCATCAAAATTCTCATTTTAATTTCCCTTTCTTTTTTCTTTCACTACTGCCATAATAAATTTCCAATTTCCCACAAAATATCTCTTAAAAAGACGTTTTGGCTCTTGCATCACTCGAAACAGCCACTCTAAATTACATTTTTGCATCCATATCGGTGCTCTTGGAATAGAACCGGAAATCACATCAAAGCTTCCACCTACTCCCATAAAAACACAGTTCAAATGCTGCTCTTTCTGAAAATTTTCTACAATATATTCTTTTAAAGGAGAGGTTATCCCCACAAACACTAACTGTGCACCACTTTTTCTAATTTCCTCTGCAACCTCTCCCCAATTTTCTTCTTTGAAATATCCGTTTCTTATACCGACAATTTCCAACCCTGGATTATTCTCTAAAAGTACAGCTTTTGTTTTTTCTACTATCTCCTGTTTTGCTCCCAGCAAAAAACCTTATAATGTTCCCTTGATGCTAATTGAACTAAGTCCAACATTAAATCAATACCCGCAACTCTCTCAGGCAGCGGTTTTTTTAAATATTTACTCGCTAATACTACAGATGCTCCATCTGCATTAATAATTCCACAGCCATTTACAATCGTCTTTAAACGCTCATTTTCATTGAGCATATTAATTTTATCAGCATTTACTCCCATTAAATGAAGTCCGCAGCCCTCATCTATATATTCTTTTACTCTTTCTATTGTTTCTTCTACGGTTAATACATCAATTACAGTATGCAATATCTCAATTCTTTTATTTTTCTCTAACATCTCTTATTTTCCTACTTTTCTTTTACCTTACTCAGAATTATATTTCCTATATACTTTGCACCCCAAATAACAACGAAACAGAGTAAAAAGGTACACACAGATAAAACAATATCAATCCCCATAACTCTCAACGAGTCTTCTTCCTTTATAACATATAAATTTAATACTTTTCTCACAAACGTCAGAGCCAATCCATGAAGGCAATATATATGCAGAGTGTTCCGACCCATGAACCTCCAAAATTCACTCTTAGCGTTTTTTAATATACGTCCTAAAACAATGCTTATAACCCCAATACCTGCCAGTGCCGACAATACATATAATATTGCATTTCCATATCTTAATGAATACATATCTGCATTGTCACCAATCAGTTTCATATTATAATTATTAAGAATACCATTGACTAATAATAAAGCTATTCCAACAACTGCATATTTCAGAATATTGTCCTGTTTCGCATTTGTCCATGAAGATAAGCATACCTGTTGAAACACATATCCTGCATATAAAAAGAAAATCACCACAAATGCAGCATCTAATCCCCATGGCAATGCTTTTCCTATCTTATCTGCATACAAAAATCCTATTACTGTAATAAAAAGAACAGTCCCAGCTCGCAAATTTTTATTTCTAATCCCCTTACATACTGCCATCAATAGAACTTCTACTAAAAAAAGCAATGGTAAAAACCATAGTCCAATCGTCGCCTGCTCTCCTCGAATCCAAAAAGCATCTCTTAGAAAATATTTCATTGTCCCATCTATATTTCCATTTAAAGCTCCTTTAACTACTTCCAATATAATATAAACTGCGGAATACAAAATATATGGAATTAATAATGCTTTTACACGTTTCTTAAAAAACTCTTTACAGGAAATTTGTTCTATTTTTAAAGTTGTTCCTGATAAAAAGAAAAATAAAGGCATATGAAAGGAATAAATCCATCCAATAAATGAATATCCTTTATATGTATGTCCCATGATAACTAAAAATACACCTAAGGCTTTTGCATAATCTATCCAATCTATTCTTTCTTTTGTCTTGCTGTTAAATGTCATTGTTTCTACTCCCTATACTGAACCCTTGGCACCTAAAACTACTCTTATCGTCTTTAACATTATTTTTATATCTAATTTCAGACTCCAATTTACAATATACTGATTATCTAATTGTACTACTTCCTCAAAATCTGTAATATCACTACGACCGCTTACCTGCCAGAGACCTGTAATTCCCGGTTTAATACTTAAACGAATTCTATGATGTTCTTCATACTGTTCAAATTCATCCACTGTTGGCGGACGTGTTCCTACTAAACTCATATCTCCCTTTAAAACATTCCAAAACTGAGGAAATTCATCTAAAGAGAACTTTCGTATAATATGCCCTGCCGGAAAAATTCTGGGATCTTCATCCATTTTAAACATAAGACCATTCATCTTATTTTGTGACATCAATTCTTTTTTTCGCTCCTCTGCATCTGTATACATAGAACGGAATTTATAAATCTTAAATCTTCTTCCATTCTTTCCTACACGCCACTGAGAAAAGAAAATCGGTCCTGGAGATTGAATATAAATAATTGGAGCCAATATCACACATAATACTGCTGTAAAAATCACTCCAACCACTCCCCCTACGATGTCTATTAAGCGTTTCATAGTGACCTGATAAATACTTGCCGTTTTTACACTGGTAGTTAAAACAGAAGCTTCTCCTAATTTTTCCACAATATGATTTGGAAGTTCCTCCTGCTTCCATGAAAGATTTACATGAACTACAATACCCATATCTAAAAAACGCTCAATAATTTTTTTTCTGATATTCATTTTCCTCAGAAATATGTAAAAACACTTCGTCTAATACATTACTTTTTGCATATTCGAAAATTTCTTCTGTATTTCCAACCACAGGAATACCATTTATCTCTCTTCCCTTTAAATTCTCATCATAACAAATAATTCCTGTAACTCTATATGCCTCATAATCCCTTTGAAGCTTGAGTAAATCTTCCTCTAACACATTTTTTTCTGATATTATAAGCAGACACGCTCTTTCATCACTTTCTTTTATACGTTTTCGTAAAATATTTTTCCATATAATATGTTCAAGATAAAGTACTGCTAAACCAATCCCCCATAAATGCAAAAATACTGCTCTTGAATATTGCTCCTGAAGCTTTGTTACAAACATAAAAGCAAATACCAAAAGCATCATTATAGTATGTTGAAAAAATACAGCTTTCATTTCTTCTAAATAGCCTCTTTTTACAATATCCTTATAACTCTCTTGAAAAGCAACCACTATAATTTGAATTAATGCCATAATACCAGCCATCTGCCAATAAGCGCTGCTCATTCCTCCACATTTAAATCCATGTCGGATGAAATATGATACTATATATGTAGCCTCTACGATGATTAAGTCTAAAATCAAAAAATCTAAATGCTTTAAAAATTTCCCTTCATTTTTCTGATACATATTCTTTCTCTTTTCTGTTATTTATTTGATAATCTCAAAAGGATTATCTATAAAAATCTTTTTCATGTACTCTTCGCCCATTACTTTTTCTACGTATTTTGCACATTTTCCTATAAGCGGCTTTCTAGTTGTTAAATTATGGACATCACTGCCCACAAAATGCAGCAAGTCGCTCTTCATCAATTTTTTGCAAAATCGCTTCATATTAAATCCATCTAACCCTAAAATACTAGACGCATTTATTTGAATATATACTCCCATATCAACTATCTGTTCTACATATTCTATCTTTTTTCGCAATATAGAATAACGTTCTGCATGTGCAATAATCGGAATATAATTATTCATCAATAATTCATAACACTTGTTTTGAATATCTCGATAACTAAAAGTATCAGAAAACTCGAGCAAAACAAAATTTGTATTCCCCAACGTCCTGGTCGGCTCATTTTGTAAGACTTCAATATCTCCTGAAGCATAGAATTCACAGCCTAAATCAATTCAAAATCTTCATCTATCTCTTTAGCAATTTCTTTTGCTGCCTCATACTGTTTTAAAATATCATCTTCCGATGTTTCAAACATCCCTTTTCTATAATGTGGAGTCAAAAAAAATTTTTCGTACTCCATCTGCATATTCCAGCTTTAAAATCTCCTTGGTTTCTTCTATATTTCTTGCCCCATCATCTACATCTGCCAGTATATGAGCATGCATTTCATATAATCCTTCCAAATTATCACCATTCCTCTTACTACTATAATCGCAAAGAAATAGCTGACACTACTTATTTCATTCACTTCAGTCCATAAGCATAGTCAGCTTTCGCATTTCTATAATACTCTATTTTTAAAAAATTTGCAATTATTTACAGGAAAACTTTAATACTTCTCGATAGATTTCTTCATAAATATTCAATTAGGTTTCTAATCTATAATTTAGCTTGTGATTTCCACTAAAAATCAAAAATTTTTCTTATACATTTCCCAAATTAGTTTTTTAAATTTTCTAATAATTCACATTTTTTAAATACTCATATCGTTTCAAAAACATATCATAAAACTGAGGAAGGTTAGAAAACCATTCTTTTTAATTTCACTGATTTGATTCATTCCAATTCTCTTTACCGCTTCTTCTGCTGCTTCCTTCTGGTTCTTCTTTACACCAAATGTAGTCTGACAATTCGCTCCTTCCAAAGTATCATACGAATAAAATGATTGATTAAAATCCATTAATTTATGAAGTGATACTGGTTTGTTATTAGAATTTTTTACCAATACTCCCCAATTTCCCCAGTGCCTGTCTGTATTTCCAACAAGATAATCAATAATGTTCATCATATAATAATTATGACGATCCAATGATAAAATATATTTTCTTATATCACGATTATGATTCTGAGAATATATTTCCATTAACTCCATAGAGGCAATGGAATACTCTTTTGATGTAATATTTTCACTTCGAGTTACTTTCTCATTATCAAATATGTCTTCCATATAGACAACCTGGGAAACATTAAAACATTGACAAATTTTACTAGCTAACAATTCTCTTTCTACCGTTTCAATTCCACCATCTTTTAATAAAACAAAACCATTTTCTACACGCTTCCATGCCTTTGGAAAACATCCATTCGTCGATAAGTCTTTTGCAAGGTTTTCATTATCTACGGTATATTGTTTTCCTTTTAATGCTATATCTATAAATGTATTATCTAAATGATTTTCATACAAGTTCACTTCTTCAAAAGATACTTTTTCACCTTTTTTACGCACCCAAAAAGGATCTGTTAAAGATGCACAACGATAACTCAAAGCAATCTTTGCTCTTTCCTTATCCGTTACCGCCTGAGTCATTCCTATACTATTTAAAATTTCTTTCGCATAAGTCCTGTCTAAAGTGAGTACTCTGGTCGCACACCAATAATTAAAGTTTGTAACATTATTAACCAACGTATCTATATCTTCCTCTTCTTCAAGATAAAGATTATAAGGCATAAAACTTTTGTAATAAACTTTGGAGAACCCTGTCTCATCGATTTTTGCTACTTTTCTATTTTTATGCATAATCTCATATACAGTTTTATTCATTACAAATCACCTGTCCTTTTTGATTGATATCCTTATATTAGCATATTTTAGCTCTAGAAAATAGCATGCAATTCACATAAAGCTCCTGACATTAATATTTCCTAAAGTATCTTCGAAAATATGAAAATTATTCCAGTTTCCACAAAATATGACTGCATTAAATAAACTTTACCACTTCTATATAGACAAGGGATTTTGGATACAGTAAAATATCCGTAGACAACACTCACTTCAAACAACAATGAAATATTTATAATTTTACGGTGAAATAATGGATAAGATAACAAAGATATTAATGAATTTAATTAAATGTTCGATACATAAAGAAAATATTGATGTACAGCAATATTGTGCATTATCGCAAGAAGAAAAAGAACAGCTTTTTCAGCTATGCTCAAAGCACTCTATCAGTGTAATTGTAGGAGATGTGTTAGGCAAATCCAAGATGATAGAGAAAACTCCAGATGTAAAAAAGCTAATAAATGAATCTTTTATGTCTGTATACAGATATGAGCAATCACAAACGGAAATCAAGAAAATCACCCATGTTTTAACTGAGTTAAAAATACCCTATATCCTGTTAAAAGGTCCCAGAGTAAGAAAATATTATCCAGAACCATGGCTCAGAACAAGTTGCGATATTGATATATTAATTCATGAAGAAGATCTTGACCTTGCAATTAATGGCTTAATGGAAAAATATTCTTATAAAAAACAGGAACGAAATTATCATGATGTTCCTCTGGTTTCTCCTAACAACATTTTGCTTGAATTACATTTTAATATAAAAGAAAATATGGATAATCTCGATAAAGTATTGATAAAAGTATGGGATTACAGTTCACCTATGAACAAAGATAATTGCTTGGAATATGAGCAGTCCAATGAATTCTTTTTATTCCATTTACTAGCACATACGGCATATCATTTTCAGCATGGCGGTTGTGGAATACGCTCTATTTTAGACCTTTACCTTATCCATCATCAAATGCCATATAATAATGAAAAGCTTAGAATGTTATGTAGAGAAGCAAAAATTGAAACTTTTTATGAATATGTAATCCAATTATCTGAAGTTTGGTTTGGAGAATCTTCATATACCCTGTTACATCAGCAATGGAAGAATATATTTTACATGGGGGAACATACGGAACAAAAGATAATAGCATTGCTATGGAGCAAACAAGACAAGGTGGCGGACATGTCAGATATATCAGAAGTCGTCTTTTCATGCCGTACAAAGCTTTAAAAATGAAATATCCTATCTTAAAAAACATAAATATCTCACACCTGTTTATCAGATTGTGAGATGGTATAAAGCTCTCTCAAGTGGTAAACTAAAAAAATATACTGCTGAACTTCATCTCAGCAAACGTATTAATCAGGAACAATTGGATAGCGCAGAAAAGCTATTAGAGGCTTTGAAATTAAATTTATAGACCAGGCAGGCTGCCTGGTCTAAATCATTTGATATTATTTTCTCCAAACCATCTTATTTACAACATTCACGTATCCCTGAATAATGCGAACAACCTTCATAGATACTGTCTCGTCTACATAATCCGGACATGGTTTTCCAAGTACACCCTTTTGTTTCATTTCAATTGCCATATCTGTGGCATTTAAAAGTTCTTTTGTTGTAATTCCGGCCAAGATAAAATCTCCTGCTTCCAGAGCTTCCGGCCTTTCTGTAGATGTACGAATACAAACTGCAGCAATCGGATGTCCAATCGATAAATAGAAACTACTTTCTTCTGGTAATGTTCCACTATCACTTACAATGGCTAACGCATTCATTTGAAGACAGTTATAATCGTTAAATCCTAACGGTTCATTTACTCGAACTCTTGGATCAAGTTTAAATCCACTTTTATCCAGTCTCTGTTTGCTTCTTGGGTGACAAGAATAGAGAATTGGCATATCGTATTTTTCTGCCAATGCATTAATTGCTGTGAATAAACTTGTAAAGTTCTTTTCCGTATCAATATTTTCTTCACGATGTGCAGATAAAAGAATATATTTATCCTTTTCCAGACCCATGCGTTCTAATACGTCTGATGCCTGAATTTTATCTAAATTCCCACGCAATACTTCTGCCATAGGAGAACCTGTCATATAGGTTCTTTCTTTTGGAAGTCCTGTATCTGCCAAATATTTTCGTGCGAACTCAGAATAGCAAAGATTTACATCTGAGATAACATCCACAATTCTTCTATTTGTTTCCTCCGGCAGACACTCATCCTTACAGCGATTACCGGCTTCCATGTGGAATAATGGAATATGCAAACGTTTTGCAGAAATTGCAGAAAGACAAGAGTTTGTATCTCCCAATACCAAATATCCGTCTGGCTGAAGGTCACTTAATATTTCATAGCTTCTTCCCAGAATGTTTCCGCATGTAACGCCAAGATTCTCTCCAACTACAGGAACCAAAATATCTGGTCCAAATTCACCTTCGTTATTTTTTAACTCAAAATCCTCCCAAAATACAGTAGAAAGATTTTTATCCCAGTTCTGATTATAATAAACTACACATGTATCAAAATATTCCCTTGCTCGTTTAATCACTGCAGCAAGACGGATAATTTCCGGACGTGTTCCAAGTCCGATACACAGTTTTGTTCTGCCATTATTTTTCCATTTAAAATTATATTCCATTTTCTTATTCCCTTCCACTCTACGTTTTGAAGCTAGCTTTCTTACACACTTTTTTCTCTAATTATAATATTGTAATGGCACCACTTCTCCTGAGTCAACTTTCATTCCTTCCGGTAAATGATTTTCTCCCTTTACAATTGCTCCCGGTGCAAGATGACATCCTTCTTCCAGAATACAATCATGATCTACCATAGCGCCAATATTGATAATACATGCCTTTTTTATTTTTGTACCGGTATTTACAACTGCATAAGGCATAATCACACAACCAGATGCTACTTCTGCCAAAGGACTTACATAAGCCAATGGATGAATAATCTTTGCAAGGCTTATCCCTGCTTCCAGCAGCTTATTTTCCCACTGTATTCTTACAGTATTATTTCCAAATGCCGGATACATTTCTGTATCAGCAGACTGAAACTCTAAATACTGAGAACACTTTCCGATAACCTCTGCTTCTTGAGAATTATCATCTAAGAAACATATTTCTTTATATTTCCCAGTTTGCTTTGCAAGATCTGCCACTACTTTTCCATGTCCACCTGCGCCTAAAATAATTAATCTCACGCTTTCACCTTCTCAAAGAATGTATCAGGATGATTTGGATCAAAGCTTTCGTTTGCCCACATAACTGTTACTAAATTCTCTGTTTCACTTAATTGATAATATTGTGTGTATAACCCGGAAGCATGTGAATTGCTTCAATCTTATCTCCGCTTACTTCAAACTCTATTACTTCATCTGTACCAATTTTACGTTCCTGAATCAGTCCATGACCAGAAACTACAATAAAGAATTCCCATTTTGTGTTATGCCAGTGTTCTCCTTTTGTAATACCCGGCTTACTAATGTTAATAGATACCTGTCCTACTTTATCTGACTTCAAAAGTTCGGTAAAACTTCCTCTGTCATCTACATTCATCTTCAAAGGAAAACTTACTTCTCTTTCGGTAAATAAGAAAGATATGTAGAATATAATTTTTTCGCAAAAGAATTATACGGAATTTCCGGTACAACTAAGCTTTCAGGCTGCTTTTTAAAACTTTCAAGCAAATCTACAATTTCACCCAATGTTGCGTGATGAGTAATTGGAGCTGCACAATATCTTCCGTCTTCTTTTAATACTGTATCAACACCTTCAAATTCACAATGATGCTCTTTTCCTTCCAGTGCATCCAGCATTTCCTCTATTAAATCGTCAATATAAAGGAGTTCTAATTCTGTGCTTCTGTCATTCACTGTAATTTCAAGGTCATTTGCAATATTGTTACAAAAAGTTGCTACTGCACTGTTATAATTTGGTCTGCACCACTTACCAAAAAGATTTGGGAAACGATAAACCAATACTTTTGCACCGGTTTCCTTGCCATATTCGAAGAATAATTCTTCTCCAGCCAGTTTACTCTTTCCATAATCTGATGTTCCGTAGCGACCAATCAATGTTGCCTGAATAGAACTTGAAAGCATTACAGGACAGTTATTTTCATATTTTTTCAATGTTTCTAAAAGTGTAGAGGCAAAGCCAAAGTTTCCGGTCATAAATTCAGACTGGTCTTTTGGGCGATTTACACCGGCAAGATTAAATACAAAATCACATTCTCTGCAATATGTATCTAATTCTTCTGCGGTAGAATTAATATCATATTCAAAAATATCTTCAATGTTTAAATTTCTTGTACGATTTTTCCCCTCTTTAATATTATAAAGATTGCATACAAGATTTTTTCCTACAAATCCCTTTGCTCCTGTAACTAAAATTTTCATATTCTGCCTCCTACTTTGCCTGTTCCTTTTTCCATGCTTCCAGTTCTTCACAAACATAAGCAAGAGACATTAATTTCTCTTTTACCTGCTCTACATTCAACAATTCTGTATTACTTGAATTAAATTCTGTTAATGTATTACGCTCTTTATCTCCATCTTTGAAATATTTATCATAGTTCAAATCACGTTTATCACATGGTACTCGATAGAAATCACCCATATCTACTGCATTGGCACATTCTTCGTTTGTAAGAAGTGTTTCATACATTTTTTCACCATGACGGATACCAATTACTCTAATCTCATGTCCCGGAGCGAATAATTCTGTAACTGCTTTCGCAAGCACTTCAATTGTACATGCAGGAGCTTTCTGCACAAGAATATCACCACTTGTTCCATTTTCAAAAGCGAAAAGTACAAGATCTACAGCTTCATCAAGACTCATAATAAATCTTGTCATAGTTGGTTCTGTAATTGTAATTGGATTACCTGCTTTAATCTGGTCAATCCAAAGAGGTACAACAGAACCTCTGGAACACAATACATTGCCATAACGTGTACAGCAGATTTTTGATTTTTCCGGTTTTACTGTTCTGGATTTTGCAACAATTACTTTCTCCATCATTGCCTTACTTGTTCCCATTGCGTTTACCGGATAAGCTGCCTTGTCCGTAGACAAACAAACGATGTTTTTAACTCCGGCATCGATAGCTGCTGTTAAAACATTTTCTGTTCCAATGACATTTGTTTTACAGCCTACGTACGTCTGAGCATCGATCGATGTACAGCTACGTACGTCTGAGCATCGATCGATGTACAGCTACGTACGTCTGAGCATCGATCGATGTACACTACGTACGTCTGAGCATCATCGATGTACAGC
>ENA-OQIC01000559-OQIC01000559.1-human-gut-metagenome-genome-assembly--contig:-NODE-559-length-15970-cov-2.608660_pt1 | contig 15970 bp, 18 predicted proteins | sample MGYA00242572_ERZ504736 | MGnify/ENA primary metagenome ERZ504736 (study PRJEB26092, sample SAMD00036201) | human gut metagenome | host: Homo sapiens | study: EMG produced TPA metagenomics assembly of... | reverse complement strand
ACAGCGTACATGCATGTACGACGTAGTGATCGTCATTTTTTAGAGTTTTAGAATGTAACGTTAACACCAAAGGAAATTGACTTGGAGATGGGATATGCACCGCCCCACGGAGCTTCGGGATCAAAGTTCTCGTTAATACCGGAGAAAGTCAGCAGGTTATCTCCACTGAAGTAAATGCGTACTTTTTCCAGCCCTACCTTATTAATAATAGCTCCCGGTAACGAATATCCCAACTGAATGTTCTTCAGGCGGCAATAAGCACCAGTATCCATGTAACGGGTCTGTTTCTGCAAATTCTTACTGGTGCTCCACAAATAGAGTCTTGGTAACCATGGATCCGGATTACTTCCATCCTCACGCCAGCAGTCCAGTGTGTTTTTCCATACATTGGAACCCCATTGCCCACCTCCGAGTCCAAAGGCAACAGGACCTTCCAGCCATAAGTCACGTTTCATGGTTCCTTGTAAGAACATCGAAAAGTCGATACCGTTCCAGTCTGCATTGAAGCCAAAACCAAAATTATAGCGGGGAGTATCATTACCAATGATAGAGAGGTCTCCATGGTCTTCCAGCGTCTGATTTCCATCGTTAATGTTAGGATCATCATCCAGATTCACATACTTGATGTCACCTACAACCCAGTCACCACCAAACTTGTTCTGTACGCCAGAATCGTTAATGGCTTTCGCTTCAGCAGGATCGGTCATTATATGATCGGTGGTATATCCCCATATGGTCCCCATCTTCTTACCTACGTAGTAGTCATATATCAGCCCTTGGGATTTGAATATTTCAAAACAGTTCCTTGGTAATCTGAAAGATTGAACGATACACTGTAGTTGAATGATTTGGATGCCAGCGAGAACTGGTCTCTCCATCCGAGTGTCAGTTCCCAACCCTCATTACGTATATCGGCATTGTTCGTATCAGGAGAGTTTACACCCAGCACGGCAGGCAAAGTGACACCCTTTGTAATAAGTCCGATAATATCTCTTCTGTACCAGTCGAACGACATAGTAAGCCGATTGTTCAGTGCGGCGATGTCAACGCCAAAGTCCAAAGTACGATTCTTCTCCCATGTATTATAGGCAATCATATTAGGAGCACCAAAGGCACTGATTCGTTTGTCACCCATAATATAATCGGTCGTAGCGTTATAAGGTACGGTAGAGATATATTGGTAATTTTTTCCCCGCATATTGCCCAATTCTCCCCAAGATCCTCTTAAACGTAATTCGGAAAGTATCGAAGTATAAGGTTCGAAGAAAGCTTCCTTAGCCACATTCCAACCGGCGGAAAAAGCTGGGAAAGTTCCCCACTGGTGTCCTTTGGCATAACGGGAAGAACCGTCTCTGCGCAGGTCGAACTCAAAGAGATAGCGGCTCTTGTAGTCATAGTTGAAACGACCGAAGAAACCGAGAGTAGCATAATGATCCAGAGAATCCCAGGCCTCTATCTTTCCTGTACTGGTAGAAATGGACGGTTGGCCCGGTAATACCATCCCCATTTTATTGGCATAAAGACCGAAGTTCTTCTTATATTCCGACTGCATACCGGCCATTATCTTGAAATTGTGTCCCTTGAACTCTTTTTCATACGTAGTATATGCATTCATTGATGTGAAGTCATCATTGTTAGATTCCTGCCATACACGCGTATCTTCAGTTCCAAATCCACCTTCAAGGTAAGGCTCGTTGCTCACCGAGTAGGAATAAATGAGACCTTTGGAGTAACTACGTTTGTTCATCCATTTGTTGTAGGTAAAGTCGGCATTGATAGTCCAACCTTTCAGTGGCTTGATGACTACGTTAGCAGTGCCCCAGAAGTTATCGGTGTATGAGGTCTGAGGATTGGCATCGGCAATGAATACCATACGTTCGGCCGGAGAGAAATGTCCATTGGGATCACGCACAGGAATAGTAGGCCACACTACTTGTGTCCAACCAATCATATCGTTGACACTGCCACCCGGATTCATGCCGTAAGCGGGAGATACACTCTTTTCGTGTGAATAACGTACATTCAAGCCCACGGTCAGCCACTTCGTCACGTCAGTCGTAATTTTGGCCAACGCATTGTAACGTTGATAATGATCATCGTAATATCTCAGTTTGCCTTCGTCTTTCAAATATCCCAGAGACATGACGTATGTATCTTGTCGCTACCACCCCGAATTGAACAACGGTCCGGATTATCTCGTTGCGGCACGTTGTTGGGAATACTGGTCGGATCATAGTAATATTTTTCAATACGCTCCATCGTCTCCAGGTCAATAATACCACTACCGCCTCCATTGATGTCAGCTTCTCTAAAAAGTCTGGAAAACTCCAATGAACCGGCAGTTTTGGGTAGTACGGTCGGACTGTTGAACGAAAAATTATTGTTATAATTGATGACAGTCTTTTCATTCTTCTTACCTGACTTAGTGGTAACCAATATCACACCGTAGGCAGCTTGTGCTCCATAGATAGCACTTGCAGCAGCATCTTTCAATACAGTCAACGTCTCAATGTCATTGGGATTCAAATCATCGAAATAACCGGTTACACCGTCTATGATAACCAATGGACTGTAGGTTGCGTCCAGTCCGGCATAACCTCGGATATTGAACGATGCCTTCTTACCCGGACCACCGTCTCCATTGGAGATATTCAAGTTGGCTACCTTACCCTGAAGTGCTGCGGCAGCATTAGTTACAGGACGGTCCTCAAGTTCCTTCGCCCCCACTGTGGCAATAGCACCCGTAAGGTTGGCTTTCTTTTGTACACCGTAGCCCACTACCACTACTTCGTCTAACAATTCCGTATTGTTCTCTAATGTAATATTTAGAAAATTACCAGTTACTTTTACTTCCTGAGATAAATAACCGATAAAAGATACCACAATAGTAGAACCTTTTACAGCGTCGATGGCAAAACTACCGTCTATGCTAGTAATCACTCCGGTCGTGGTCCCTTTTACAACTACATTAGCACCAATTACAGGTTCGCCAATATTGTCTACAACCTTACCTTTTACTTGTATAGCCTGCTCTATGGCGGCCATCGCGTCCATACTTCCAAAAAGTAGCAATACCATTAGAGGTATTAGAATGTGTTTTTTTATTTTCATAATACTAACTTTGATTAAAAAGACATTTATTTTTCAACATCTGATAGTTCCTTGTTTATGTAAACAGGAAGAATGAGCTAGGAAGAGTTTTCTTTTGTCATACCAATTCTTTTTTAATAAGTGTTTATATTTATTTAGTTACTGCTAACCGAGCATACATCTCTACCATAGCAGCTTGCGTTAACAGCCACTTGCGGTCATCATGGGTTCTTCCACTGAAATCGATATCAAAAAGCCCCTTCTCATCACGCACATGTTCCCATGCATAATCCATGTTTTGATTGAAAGAGTTGATATATGTTTTATTATGGTCAGTTTGGTAGAGTTCAATGAACCCTCTCAGCATAACGGCAGTAAACCATACATCCCCCTTTTTAAGGAGTTTGAAAGGTTCCCCTTCTTCAGGTATAAAATTTATAAAAAAATAGTTATAACACGCTTTTGCTATATTTTGAGCATCCTTCAAAAAATGGCTACGACCGGTAAGTTGATATAATAAAGTGGCAGCCTGCATCATTTGCCCACTATTGTAGGCATATTTAGACTTATCAATTTCCCATCCAAAGAGATATTGTCAAAGTATAAATAATCGGTCGAATCTTGCAGTCTTTTTTTAGTCCACTCATATAGTTCCTGCCCTTTTATCAGGTAAGAACTATCTCGGATAGCTTTGAACATTTTTAATGCGAACACTGATGCCGGTGCGTTAGAACATGTATTTTTAGATACTTTCTTTTGCTCACACCAATAGATACCTCCACCTAATTTGTCATCTGCTCCACTCTCTATAAATTTCCAGATAAGCTGGGCTTTCTTCAGGTATTTTTCTTCTTTTGTATTTAGATAAGCATCTGTGAAGTCAATACCCAACCAGATATTATCATCGTAGAAGCGGTCGGATTGGGAAGCCGTGTTTATGTACGAGGCATAACCGACAGGGCTTCTGCTGATATCTAAATATTTTTCAAGTCCCCGCAATACCTTGTTATCGAGTAATGTCTTATAGCTCTCATCCCCGGTTGCTGCACATAGTGCATTTACAGCAGAAAATGTCCCGGAATAAGGCCATAAGTAAGAATATTGATTGGGGATTGCTTTTTGTTCTTCAGAAGCCAGATACGTGGCTGTGTAATTTCCTACATTAGAAGGATAATTCTCTCTTAACAAACAGGTTCCTGATACAGAATAATTTGCATATAAAGAATCAAGTGTTTGTGTAGCCCGTATCAGAGTTAAGCCACTATCTATAGTAGTTTGTTCTTGTGTATCGCATCCGGTCACAGTCAATGCACAAATGAAGATGATGAAAAGTACTTTTTTTGAGTTCATTGTCGCTCTGTTAGATTATTATTGTGTATCATTACTTTCTTTTAAAGAGGATATTTTTAAGATATCCTCTTTTCCTTTGTTTATAAAACCTCTTTCACCTAATCAATTTCTCTAATAACTACTGAAATCTGCCTGCAAAAGTATAAGATACACTGAAAGGTGCTTTATAAATCCATGACATAAAAGTATAGCTGTATCTTATGACATAAATTTGGATAATTATGTCCCGAAATCGTATAAGAAAAAGTGAGAAAAGAGAAAAAAAGATGATTTATGAAGAAGGAAAGAGAAAATTATATATTATCCATCAACAACCAAAGTACAATTCCGTCAAACTTTGACGATTGGTAGAGCATCACTTTATCTCTTCCCCCGGTAGTATAATTAAGATCCGAAAGCAATTCATGTTATTTTGATCGCATTTCTTCTTTGGTAACGGGGATTTATTACATCGATTCCTGTTTTTTGCCTCAAATATGATTAAGCAGATAATAAAAATGAATAAATATCACCCATTGGAAATAAAATGCCATATTTGCACAATATTATATTCATTTTACCTAAAACAAATTATCAAATCCCATGCATACCACCATTTTAGAAACCGAACGTCTCCTTCTTCGTCCTTTCCGGGAAACGGATCTGCAAGAGCTCTTTGAATGTTGCCAAAACCCAAACTTAGGAAATAACGCCGGCTGGGAACCACATAAAAGTATCGAAGATTCCAAAGAGGTCTTACATACTGTATTTATGGGAAATGAAGGAGTTTTTGCCATAATTCTCAAAGAAGATAATTCACTGGTGGGTTCTATCGGTATTATTACTGACCCCAAACGGGAAAATACCCGGACACGTATGCTGGGATACTGGCTGAAAGAGTGCCATTGGGGAAAAGGTATGGCCTCGGAAGCGACACGAACCATATTGGATTATGGATTTAACGTACTGGGATTGCATTTGATTTCAGCGAACTGTTATCCGCATAACACCCGTTCCCGACTTTTATTGGAACGGAACGGATTTGTATACGAAGGTATACTCCATGAAGCAGAAATGACTTATGACGGACATGTATACGACCATTTATGCTTTTATCAGAAAAAAGGAAGAGTGCCCATGGACTAAAAAGATCTTACGATGATATCCGCAAATAGAGTACGGACTGAACAGCCAACAAAATCACAAAAAGATATTCCGCTGTCAGATATACTGCCAGAGAGGCGGTATAATGACTTAGCAGATACAAATAGAACAAATAAATAACAATCGTTATCAACTGGAACCAAAAGGCAATACGGGTTTTACCCGTACCCATCACCGCATTAATATACACATATCCAGGCAAAGCAAACACATAATTCAGCAACATCACTGCAAAAGGGATACTTGAAATATTAATAAGTTGAGAACTGTCCGTATAGAATCCAGTAATCTGCCGACGAAAGACCATAGCTAATACTACCAGGGGAAGCCCAATTGCATAGCCCAACTTTAAAATTTTCCTACAAAGCGGAAACAGGTATTGCCTCTCTCCTGCTCCGATCAAATTACTGACTAATGCTCCCGTAGTGGCAGCAAACGAATTGACAATCACAAAGAAGATTGTAGAGACACTTCGAATAATATTAGAAACAGCAAGCTGAGCTTCTCCCAGTCGTTCAATAACCACGAAAAAAAGAAACCACGGAGCAACACTGATAAAGGCATGGAGTATACTCCATACGGAGAGGTGCCATAGCTCCACTAACAAACATTTGTCAAATATAAATTTTAGTCCAAAGTCTGTTCTATCGATTTTCAGCCAAGTATAAACCACAATAATCAGAAGAGAAGCAGCTTCGGACAAAGAAGAAGCTATCGCCGCACCCGCTATTCCTCTATCAAGAACAAAAACAAACCAATAATTACAGGGAATATTTATTAGAACGGCTGCCAGTGCCGCCCATGACAAAGCATTGGTTCGGACAATACCAATATAAAAAGAACGAAATGCCAGAAAGGGAAAAGAAAAAAGCAAACCGAAACATCTCCAATCCAGATAATCAATCACGGCACAATATATCTCAGAAGAGTGCACAAAATATCTCAAAAGAAACGGAGAAAAAAATAAGAAGAGAGGCTAAGCAAGATAGCAAGTACACATAGAAAGACTAACCCCTGAAAGAAAGTTCCGCCTGTTCCGGTATAATGTCCCTTTCCATTGTACTGTCCAACCATCACTTGTACTCCCAAGCTAAAACCAAATCCTAACATATAAATAGCAAGATAATAAATACTGCCAAGAGCGGAAGCACCAAGTTCCACCTCACCAACATGCCCTAGAAAAACAGCATCGGTTATATTGATTAATTGTTCCATCAGAATGCTCAACATCACAGGATAGTTGATAAGCCAAATTTGTCGATAAGTTATAATTCATTGCTCAACTTTATGAATACTGCACATTTATGACACAAGGAAGATATCCTACCCAACAGTATCAACATGATACATACTGATAAATAAATAATAGACTATGAAACTCAGGGAGAGAAGCGAGGCATCTATCCTTATAGCATGATAATTTTATTTAGAAAAAATTATTGTCGAGCTTAGCTATATACAAAGTTTCATGTAGGAGATTAATGACTTAATGATGAATACGGAACAAAAGTATAAAAAAGAAGCGGATAAACAATTTTCTCCCTCAAACGTTTTATTTTCACATAGAATGAAAAAACAAATAAGAATATGGAACAGTCATTCAAAAAGGGAATTGTACTCCATCTAGCCTCATTAGTAGAATATTCTGAAGGTGGAATTATCAGTAAGCAGTTAATCAAAAGCCCTGCCGGAAACATTACTTTATTCTCATTCGACAAAGGCGAAGGACTTAGCGAACACAGTGCTCCATTCGATGCTTTAGTACAGGTATTGGAAGGATCTGCGAATATTGTTGTAAATGGACAAGTTTTTACGGTAAATGCAGGAGAAAGTATTGTATTTCCGGCTAATGCGCCGCATGCATTGACAGCTATTGAAAGATTTAAAATGTTACTGACAATGATTAAAGAGTAGAATCCTCTGATACAACATTCTGGATTGAGATAGAAGAATAATGTATTAGGTAAGTTTATTCTTGATTTTTTTAATATCTTTGTTGAAATCAAATCTTACCTCAATACGATGAATGTCAAAATAGAAAGTAGCTGGCAACAGCGCCTGCAAGAAGAGTTCGATAAACCCTATTTCGAAAAATTAGTGAACTTTGTCAAGAATGAATACGGGAAGGCACATATACTTCCACCCGGACATCAAATTTTTCATGTATTCAATTCATGTCCTTTTCAGAATGTAAAGGTAGTCATTTTAGGTCAAGATCCATATCCTAATCCGGGACAATATTATGGTATATGTTTTTCCGTACCGGACGGTGTCGCTATTCCCGGTTCACTTTCCAACATTTTTAAAGAGATACATCAGGATCTAGGCAAGCCGCTTCCCAATTCGGGTAATCTGGATAGGTGGGTCAAACAAGGAGTATTCCCCATGAATTCCGTACTTACCGTACGAGCTCACGAAACAGGTTCACACCGTAATATAGGATGGGAAACTTCACCGACGCAGTCATCAAAAAATTAAGTGAAGAACGTGAAAACCTGGTATTCATGTTATGGGGATCATATGCCAAAGAAAAAGCATCACTAATCGATACCGATAAACATTTAATATTAACCGCCGTACACCCTTCTCCCCGATCCGCCGATTATGGATTTTTCGGTTGCAAACATTTCAGTAAAGCCAATACCTTTTTACGAAGCAGAGGCATAGAAGAAATTGACTGGTAGCATTTTTATTTGCATTCAGCAACATCGGACAAGTGCCCTCTTTCTTTTCACCCTATCTTTGCAACATTGAAATACCAATTGAATCATGGAAGGAAAAAAGACAACGCAAGAAGAATATCAGAAGTGTGTAAATGCAGTAGTAGATTATATTAATCTCCACTTGGGTGAAGAAATTGACCTGAAATCATTGGCCAGAATTTCCCATTTCTCCCCCTTCTACTTTCACCGCATTATGAAAGCGTTTTTGGGTGAACCCATCGGTACCTTTATTGTCCGGACACGAACTGAAGCAGCGGCACGCCTATTACGTTATTCATCAACTTCCATATCCGATATTGCCTATCGGATCGGATATGCTTCTCCATCGTCTTTTTCCAAAATATTCAAACAAATGTATGGTATCTCTCCAACAGAATATCGTAATAATAAAAACTATGTAATTATGAAACCAGCAATTATTAAACCGGATCTGGAATTGAAAAAGGAAATCAGAGAACTCCCCCAACGAAATGTAATTTATATCCGCCTCTTTGGTGATTATAAACTAAATGACTATGCAGGCACATGGATGCACCTCATTCAGTTTGTGAAAGAACAAAATCTTCCGATGGGAGACCCTTCTCCACTCTGTATCTACCATGATGACCCCAAAGTAACCCCAACCGATAAACTTCGTACTGACGTATGTATGTTGTTACCATCAAATGCAAGGCCGAAAGGAAATGTAGGATTCAAGCAATTGCCTGCCGGACGTTATGCAACCTTCCTATACAAGGGTTCATACGATCAGTTGCAAGCCGTGTATGACACAATTTACGGCAAATATCTACCTGAAATGGAGTGTACACTAAGCGATGAACCAAGTGCTGAAAGGTATCTTAATGATCCATCATGTACTCCTCCCGAAGAGTTATTAACCGAAATCTACATTCCAATCCGGTAAATCTTCAAAAGAATATAGCAGGCAAGGCATTTTCTCCTCTTGCCGGCCTATTGGTACTACTGCAATAAATATATTCAATACAAATAATACATACTAATCTCTCCCCCAACTACCCTTTCTCTTATATAATAATGTAAGCATCGTATCCAATTAAACAATTATTATATAAATTCAAAATATTATCGTAATTCATAGTAATAATTATATTAATAATACTAGTTTTGTTATCACATAAACCAAACGACTAAAAAGACAAATAAATAACCCCAAAACTAAATCATGAAAAACAAGTCAATTGCATCTTTTATGATAAAAATCGTAATGATGCCTCTACTCTTTACAATCTCATGTGTAAATGAAATTTCAGAAGATCCTGTAGATATTCCCGGAGAGATACCCATCCGTCTTTCTACACAAATTTTATGTAACCACACACGTGCTATCAATAACGAATTTCAGGAAAAAGATGCCATCGGTCTGTATGTATTGACACAATTATCAACCATCAACCAGAAACGATACATTGACAATATGCGTTTCACATGTTCCCAAGCAACCGGTTTCGAACCAGAAGAAACAATCTATTATCCCAAGGGAGACGGTAAATGTGATTTTATAAGTTATTACCCTTTTCAAGAAACAGGTATTAACCAAGACCAAGTATAATGCAAGTCCAAATACATACCGACCAAAGTTCTGTAAGCAAACACTCGCTCTCCGACTTTATGATCGCTACAAACAGTGATATTACCCCCAGTCAAAATATGGTATCTATGGAATATAAACATAAACTCTGCAAACTGAAAATCACTATAAAACCAGCTCCGGGAGAAGATATAGATGAACTTTTAAATGACAATCCATCTCTATCATTAAATGGATTCCATTCGGACGCATCATATGATTTTCTCACAGATCGATTCGAGCCATCGGGACAAACAATTAGTGTCACACCTCATGGAGAATGGAAAATAGAGAATAACGCTCTGACAGGCAAAGAAGTCATATTAATACCCGAAAAAATAGAATCTGACAATCACTATATAAATATAGATATAAACGGTAAAAGCTATAGTTGTCCATTTCCTGATAATTTTCAATTAGCCAGTGAAAAAAATTGTTCTATAGCCATTATCTATAAATCATCCGAAGGTATCCAAATCAACAATTTCGATCATAGCATTACAGACTGGACAGAAGGGGATTCTGGTGAAACGACAGCCCAGGAAACATCAGGCGTAATTCATCTCTCAGCTCTAAAATTCAGTAAAAGTAACGTTTATAAGGCAATTAATGAAGGAACTCAGGTAGCTGAAATATGTAAAGAGTATCTTTTAGCTGATAACATCGACGCACAAGCCATTGTCGTCTATCCCGTTCTAAACGGAGCAACAGATCTGAATAACGGAACAGTAATTTGTTTACTTGACGAACCAGCATCCATTCATGGAGGTAAAGTCTCTTGGAACAAAGTTAATAACGCATTAGACTACACGCCAGGCAATCAAAGCATCATCAGCGACTTCTATATAACCCAAGACAACTCAATATCAATTTCTAAGCCGGAAAACCCTCTACCGGTGCGATTACAAGAAGAGGTCTTGACAGATATACGAAATACGGAAACCCAAACTTACCCTATAGTCAAAATAGGAATCCAATATTGGATGGGACGTATCTAGAAGCGACACACTATACTGACGGTAAAGCAATTACTTTAAAAAAAGATTTTACAACAACAGCAGGCTATTACACCGGCAAATTTAAAGATGCACCTCAAGACTTTTACTTTTACAATTCAGAAGCTGTTATTTCAGGCAAGCTATCACCTCAAGGATGGAGTATTCCTACCGAAACCGAGTGGGAACTATTAAAGCAATATATAAACAACGATGCTTCTAAACTGAAATTCGGACCATGGTCGAGCGATGAAAATGGTGACAAGCTTCCCATACTAAACATTACGGGATTCAATGGAGTACCAGAAGGATATATTCTAAAAAGTAAGAACGGATATACCAACGGCTTATATACGGTGGTATACTGGTCTACCAATTCATCTGGAAATCAAACAAACAGAGCAATCTATTTGCTGCATACCACAAATGAAATAAAAGATGGTAATATAACAGACAGAGCTCTTTCTGTCAGATGTATCCGTAAATAACAAGCATTTTGCATAGCATACAGAATCTAAAGTTTAGGTCAGTAACGGTGATAGCGATCTATCTAAACTTTAGATTTTATATTTTATCGTAAAATTATTCTTATCATCCGAATAGGGAATCTTCTTATTTTTCTGTCTTTATAATCAAGAAATCAATTATAAAACCAAAACAGAAAACATATGCAGAAAGTACTCTTTATCACCACAATCCTACTTACATTATTCGCTCTTTCTATCCGTGCCGAACACAATCCTCGAAAAAGGCCCGATGTATCTGCCCAATTCCAAACCGTCTCCGGTCACAGCATCAGTTTAAATGGCATCGGACTAGCTATAGTTATGAATATGCTTTTGCCCCCAAAGGTACTATTATTTTTAGCGCAGGATCTTCTTATGCTTTTGGAAGAATACTACAGCTCAAAATGGAATCACTCCGCGAATTTCATATCGACACCAAAGACTATCATTTAGTAACCGGAGATTTAGCCATAGAACCACGCTTTTATTATAACCTGAAGAAAAGACATCGCAATGGCAAACGTACTTGGGGCAATTCCGGCGGGTATTTATCTGTTAATTTCGGATATTCTTTTCCAATAACCATTACCAGTGGAGTGAAAGCAGCCCACATATATGTTATCACCCCCTATTGGGGATTCCGTCGCGTATGGAAGCATTTTCTATTCGATCTATCGGGTGGAGTCGGCTATATCGGATCCTCAAATGGAACTTCTGCCGTTTATCCGGGTTTAAGAATAGGTTTAGGATACAGATTCTGATCCTCCTATTTTAATTGTAGAATAAGCAACCAAAGTGTCTTATACAAAAAATGGCTACTCATCCCGAGCAACCAATCTTTTGTTAACCTTAAATCTAATACTTATGAAAAAAACACAATAACAAATATACCGAATTTCAATCAATTAGCAAATATCAGATCAAAAATATTCCGTATTATAACACCGTTTAATATTCACTCCTATTTTGTTAATACTTCGCATTAAAAGCGTTAACAATTAACACATTCGTTCACAATTCTCTTGTAACTCTATAGCCTTTGGGAAAACAATATTATTCTCCAAATGAATATGATGGTGCAAATTATCTTCAAACGTCCTCAACATCTCAAGTAGCAACCTATAACTACTACAAGCATCACCAGGTACCAGATATCCATGAGTTAACCCGGAAATCCTGCGAAAACGTTCTCCTTCGGCATCATGTTCGCTCATCATTACCGAAATAGGGCTACTCACACTTCCACAATGGAAAGCCGGAATAGGACGATGTTGAGCCACCGCATCAAATAAATCATATATATAAGGAAACAAAACCATCTCCTCCTTAGTAAGATGATTGTTCAAATCTATCCAGGATTCCTGAAACAGTTCACGCACTTCATAAGTTCCGGGTGCTTTCCGGCATGTGCTTCACAAACCCTATCAAGCAACTGGAGAATTTGCGGTCCCTGATAACGGATATTACGATGATGGAACTTCAAAATGTAATCTACTAATAAATCTATAGGCCAACTTTTAAAGTCAAGAGTTAAGGACTGTTCCGATTTTATTTGCTTCAATTCTTCAAGCAAACAATCTGCGTCTATCCCCATTTTCCCGCAAGCATCAGCCAGGGAAACATCTCCATTACAGCAAAAATCAATACCATACTTATTGAAGACCTTTGCATAATCAAACAATCGCTACAATTTGTCCAACCGCCATTAGTTTATAATCTTTCATAACTTTCATCTTTTATTATTCAGTGGGCAAAGGTCGGAAATGAGATACAAATAATTTGTAACCAATGTTACAGGATGGATTTTCTTTCGTTTTTTAAATAAATAGAGCGAGTCCACCAAATGAGGATGTGTCAAAACCCGGATACGCCACAGATCAGCATCGTTAGTTATCAATAGATTAAGTTCACTTTGTGGAACCCTGTGTTACTCTGTAGTGAGTTATGACACACCTTCAGTACTACTCTCAATTAAAATAATACAAGAAGATAGCGATACCTTCAAGGGCTTTCTTTGGCTGATCTTTAATCTCAATCGCAAATTTAATCTCGGCTTTAGCCACACCACGCAGATTAGTCAAAGAATGGAGACTTGCTTTCAAACGTACACTTTGGCCTGACAATACAGCTTGTCCAAACTTCATCTTGTCCATACCATAATTGATCATCATTTTTAAATTATTGACCTCAATAATCTGATTCCATAAATGAGGAAGCAATGACAATGTCAAATATCCGTGAACAATAGTGCTATGATAAGGACTCTCCACTTTAGCACGTTCCGTATCCACATGAATCCATTGATGATCCAATGTTGCATCAGCAAAAAGATTGATACGTTCCTGAGAAACTTCCAGATAGTCAGAGACTCCAATCTGCTGACCTATCAACTTCTCAAAATCTTCATAAGAATTAATAATCACTTTATCCATATTTCTTTATTTAAAAATGTACATCTTTGCCACAAAGATATATTTTTTTAGATAAGTTAAAATTAATCTGATCTTTTAGATTCTTCCGAAGAAAACCAAACGGTTTTATACATGAATCTGCTTTCCCAAATATTCTATACCGATATTTCGAAACCAATAAATAAATCGCATCCCTCAGCTTAGCCGGAATAAGAATTAATGGATAAAGACACTGCCAGAATCCCCCCAAATCTTTTAAAATATAGAGTATAGCTGTAGATTTGGAATAACAACGATTATTCCGAAAATAATAAAGAGTTTTATTAGTACTTTCAACAGCATATCGTTTCAAGAGGGATTTCCCCGTTTCGGACTGTAATGAAACAAAACGAAACAAGCCTTTTCTATCCCTCTTTACAACAAATGTAACCGCACCATTGCAAAGGTTACATATACCATCGAAAAGTATAACATTCATTCTAATATTCTAAATGATGGAAGTCTCGAATGCACTGGTCAGCATATCATAATCAGCGTCGCTGTATTCTCCTTTTTCCCTTACTTTCTTCACCTGTTTTATAAATGTTTCCACTTGTGAAAGGAAAGCCTGATAAGACTTCATTTCGCCTTCATGACCATTCACAACAGGAAGTTTTTTCGCCGCATCCAGTTGTTGGGTTAGCTCGGCTACCTTCAGATCAATACGTGGACCGTCCATCCTATGTTTACGTGCATAAAGATTCAGAATACTCTGCATTGTGGAAGACATTTTTCGGACAGACATAATTTGTGCTTTTAACGGATTATCCACCAAAAGTACCAGCTCGGCCTGTTCGGTGAACGGACTCAGAATATCAAAATATTCTGTTTATATTCGGACATCTGCGTGCTTAACTGATAATTCACATCCAACAATTTCTTCGCATTCGTTACATCTTTCTTTTTCAAATAAGAAAGATAAGTATCAAAGTTGGCATAAAATTCTGTCCTTGCCTGAAACAATCCGGTATAGTTCTGTTTCAGATTCCGGCGGGTCTCCTCGTTGAAACAGTTACCCGGATTCAACACTATTGCCGAGTCTTTTGAAACAACGGCCGGAGGAACAATGGCAGAAAGAGCCGGGGTTTTTCCTTTTTGTTCCATATAATCCAATACAGCATTTACATCTTTTTCCTTCACCATATCTTTCAACACCCCAAGCGAAGTATTATAATACTTGATTACTTCTGCCGCATTTTCAATATCTGCCGTACTGACAACAGGAGCTTTACTCTTATCCCCGCCTGAGCAAGAAGCTAACAAAAAAGCACTTACAAGTGCTCCAACTAACAATAGATTTTTTTTCATAATGTTTCCTTTAATAATTAATAAATAGAACAAGCTTATAGAACGTTGATATTGCACTAATAACAATATAAAAATCATTTTGCTTTCAAAATCATCTATAAATTATAAAGGAAACCAATCGGATGGAAGAATAAAGATTAATATAGGGAAACCATATAAAACAAAAAATGGCTACTCATCCCGAGCAACCAATCTTTTGTTAACCTTAAATCTAATACTTATGAAAAACACAATACAAAAATACCGATTTCCAACTAATTAGCAAATTTACAAGCCATATCCAGTCATAATATAACATGGTTTAATGTTGTCGGCAACTTATTAACATTTCACATTTATACTGTTAACAATTAACAAGTTCTTTTTTACCTCAACAGATATAAAGAAGGCTAATCTATCCCAAACTATTTATTATATCCTCCCAACTCACCGAATATAAAACATCATCCAAAAGCATCGAGTAAAGAAGCACGTATAAATCTATAAAAGCACGATTAATAATCAGATTTCAGCAATTGCAGAGATATGCAATCTGTTACTTCTAAAAGTAGAACAATGAAGTCAACACTGTATTTATAGTCTCTTCATATATGGGCATAAAAAAGGCTATCCATCCCGGACAGCCAATCTTTTGTTAACCTTAAATCTAATACTATGAAAACACATTGCAAAGATACGGACTTTTATCAACTTTGCAAATTTACCAAGCGAAACGGACCATCTTATAACATGGTTTAATAGAACGACCGACCTGTTAACATTTAGGCTTTCTTTTGTTAACATTTAACGGATTTATAAAGATTTGGCGGAATAAAAG
>ENA-OQIC01000558-OQIC01000558.1-human-gut-metagenome-genome-assembly--contig:-NODE-558-length-15979-cov-1.940449_pt1 | contig 15979 bp, 15 predicted proteins | sample MGYA00242572_ERZ504736 | MGnify/ENA primary metagenome ERZ504736 (study PRJEB26092, sample SAMD00036201) | human gut metagenome | host: Homo sapiens | study: EMG produced TPA metagenomics assembly of... | reverse complement strand
AGCGCAACGAATGACGGAGGAACCGGTATGTTGCAGGCCTTGGGTTTCGTTTTTCTTGATAGAAAAGGGAATGAGCTGGGATTGGGTGGGCAGATCCTTAATCAGATTTATGAGATAGATTGCTCAAGGGCATTATGCAATTGCGGGAAACTTCATTTACCATAGCCTGCGATGTGAATTAACCCTTTTTATGGTGAGAAAGGGGCGGCTGTATGCTCGTTCGAGCCCGCCAAAAGGGAGCGGACGACGCTATGGTCCGTTTGCTGGATGAGGGCTTGCGAAATTTTGCGGAAGTCATAAAAAGAACGGGACGAATAGAGATAGACGACATTCCGGGTGCGGGAGCCGCAGGTGGTTTAGGTGGAGGGTTTGTCGCTTTCCTAAAGGCTGAACTTAAACCCGGTATCCAGATGGTTCTGGATGCCTTGCGTTTGATGAATGTATACGGGGGGCGGATCTGATTATTACGGGAGAAGGTAAACTGGATAAACAGACTTGCATGGGAAAGACCCCATGCGGAGTATTGCAGGCAGGCATGAGACAGGGTATCCCGGTTATCGTAATGGGTGGTTCCGTAGAGGAGGTAGAGGCGCTTAATAAATCCGGGTTTCTGGCGGTCTTGCCACTTCTTCCTTATCCGGTTTCCTTGGAGCAGGCGATGGATAAGGATTTCACCTGCCGGAATATTGGGCGTGCCTTGGAACAACAATTGCGTGTAATCCATTACTATATGAATCACTAACACATGGGTATAATGAGTGCATGGGGAGCTTTTATCGGATTATTAGTGTCGATTTTCTTGATTATAAGAAAGGTATCGCCAGTCTATAGCCTTATTTTAGGGGCATTAGTAGGAGGATTATTAGGGGGTGTGTCGTTGCCGGAAACGATCTCTTTAATGATCAGTGGAGTAAATGACGTAACTCCGGCCGTCATTCGGATCTTGACGGCGGGAGTATTGTCGGGGATATTGGTGAAGACAGGTGCGGCGGCTTCTATCTCCAATACGATCATTTATAGATTGGGAGAACGGCATGTGTTTTTGCGCTCGCTTTCGCTACGATGTTGCTGACGGCTATTGGAGTGTTTATTGATGTTGCTGTTATTACGGTGGCTCCGATTGCGTTGAGCATCGGCCGGAAACTGGCGGTTCCCCGGGGTAGCTTTTGTTGATGATGATCGGTGGAGGCAAATGTGGCAATATCATTTCTCCAAATCCGAATACGATTATCGCCGCTGAGAATTTTCATGCGGATTTGTACTCTGTCATGTATGCGAACTTGATCCCGGCGTTGGTTGGCTTGTTGTTTACGGTATATGTCATAGGCCGTTTCTTACCCCGGCAAAATGGATTTTATGCGAACGAGGAGATAGATAACCTGCAAGCGGATCTCCCCTCCTTCGCCTCTAGCATGGTCGCTCCGGTAGTGACGATCCTACTGCTGTCGTTTCGCCCTTTATTCCATGTGGCGATCGATCCGATGATAGCCTTGCCCGTTGGAGGAATCGTTGGGATTCTGGCGATGAGGAAATGGTCATTGATTACGGACAGCCTCTCGTATGGACTCAAGAAGATGTCGAATGTCTCGATCCTGTTGGTCGGGACAGGCACTATAGCGGGAGTGATCAAGGCTTCCTCTATCAAGGATGTTTTATTAGATGCGTTATCGCATACGAATATGGGAGAGCTTTTATTGGCTCCGGTTTCCGGCGTATTGATGTCTGCCGCTACAGCCTCTACTACAGCCGGAGCGACAGTTGCCTCTTCGTCATTCGCGGATATTATTATCGCCGCCGGTATCAGTGGTGTCTGGGGAGCCGCTATGATTAATTCCGGTGCTACCGTGCTTGATCATTTGCCGCATGGATCGTTCTTCCACGCTACTGGTGGGGTAGCGGATATAAGCATTCGTGAGCGGTTGAGGCTGATTCCTTATGAGACCGCGATCGGCGCTATTTTGGCGTTGGGTATAATTGCTTATCTTACCGTGAATTAATTCTTTTCGTGATAAGGCTTAGTGTTTTCGTTTTGGAGTTATTCCCGAGTGTATTGGTCTACCTTGGATTTACGGTCATACAGATCGCATTTAGCCAGCATGGGTTGTCCGGCTTGCGCTATGTCTCGAAGGAGTGGTTACAGCGGATCGGCACGTATATGAAATGGCAATCCCTTGCACGCTAGTCTCTTTGGATATACTGATATACGATCCGGGATATATCCGCAATGATTGCCGCAGTTGCTTCCGGGCTCTCTTCCGAGTCTTTAGCGAATACCGCAATCGTATATCTTTCTTCATCCGGTAGGAAAACGAAACCTATGTCGTTCGTACCGATCAGTTGCCATCGGGCATTCAGGTCGCCCGTTCCTGTTTTATGCCCGATAATGGCATCGGTTGCCTCTAGCGGTTGAGCCAGCCGATCTTTTCCGGTCTCACATTCGATCATAGTCTGTTTGATGAACGTTTGATGAGGTTCGGTAAAGAGAGGGCGGGATACAAATAGGTCTAGCAGCTTGGCAGCATCCAGCGGAGAAGTCCAATTCTGATAGCATAATCGCAGGTCACGGTGCATATCTTCTTCTGTTTGGGAAATATATAAAGAAGTTGTGAGTGGTAATTTGTTTTGTTCCAGATAATGTATCACGGATAACGTACCTTATTATTCAGTGTAATCGTATCCTCGCCATTGATAATAACTGCGATTCCTACTTGGGCTTTTTGTTGGCTATAGCTTCTCTCAATAATTTCTTTAATTCTCCTTTCTTGTCTTTGGCTATGACAGGTAGTGCGAATACAAGTAAGATTGAGAGAATCGTGCTAACGTATTTGTTCATGGAATATACCGTTTTTACGCGAAGGTAGGAAATTTTTCCATGTTCGGCTTGCCATTGGGTTATTGTATATTTTTCCAAAGGCGTTTACGATCTCATTATTTGTTTCTCAAAACACGTACGTGTTTTCCTGAATTCTCGTACATGTTTTTGAAAAAACACGTACATGTTTTCCCGAAAATATGATTGATGTTTTATTCTTTTGATTATTAATATATTATAGTGTAAGGTCGTTGAAGTACTTATTGTTTTTTTTACTTCTAGATTAACAGGAAATCTCAAAATGATCTCATCACCATATTGCCTGTCCATATATTTTTGATAATTAACCTTCGGAATTTGGGGCAGCCAAAGAACAAACAATTAAAGGATACTTCGCCTTATGGCAAAGGCGGCTAAACATCATTTGTTCGTGCAGTTCCATGGTTCCAGTAAGCCATCTGGATTACATCGGACTTATCCGAATGAATTTACCCGGGAAGGGACGCTCAATTATGAGAATTTCAAAGGATGTATGGTCACGACCGCGGATCATGATATATCTATGCCTTTTACCCGTTTATTGGCTGGAACTGCCGATTATCATTTAGGTGGGTTTCGGGCTCTTCCGAAAGACAAGTTTAAGATACAACAAAGCAACCCTTATGTCACTAGCACTCGCTGCCATATGCTAGCGATGTATGTCGTATTGGAGAGTTATTTGGGAATGATCTGCGATACTCCGGAAGCTTACGAAGGCCAGCCGGGATTCGAGTTCTTACAAACCGTACCGACTACTTGGGACAAAACGGTCGTACCGGATGCCTCTGTCAATGAGTATGTAGCGATCGCACGTAGGCATGGAGACGATTGGTACGTTGGGCGATCAACAATAGTCAAGCCCGTAATGTGGAAATAGCCTTGGATTTCCTCGGTAAAGGAGATTATAAAGTAACTCTTTATAAAGATGCGCGAGACACGGATACCAATCCTAATCATCTTATCAAAGATACTTTAACTGTTACCGCAAAGGATAAAATAACAGTACCGCTCGCTTCAGATGGTGGTGCCGCTATGCATATTCAACCCGTATCCTTTTGATAAACTTTATTCTAGATAGAAAAGAGGTTCACTTCAAAAGGAAGGTAGCCTCTTTTCTAGTTATAATACGGGAACACGGCATGTAATTCTCTAGAGAGTTTTGCTTTGAATAGTTTACGATAGTTTTGCTTCATCAATTTTAATTTTCATCTTTGTAGGGAGACAGATGCTAGAGAATCGTTATTATTAATTACAATCTCATGAAGAAACTATTATTTCAGACAACCTTGTTTCTATTATTATGTAGTTGCATAAGTAAAATAGAAAAAACACCAGTAGATTATGTGAATAACCGGATTGGGAATATCAGTCATTTACTTGTGCCTACCTATCCCACTACCCACCTGCCTAACAGCATGTTGCGAATGATTCCGACTCATAATGAGTTTACGACGGATCGTATGGAGGGACTGCCCCTAAATAGTCCTTCCCATAGGCAAGGCCATTCATTGTTGCTGTTGCCTTATAGGGGGGACGTTAAGGAGTTCGGTGGGAATTTAAAATATCGATATGATCATGAGAAATCTACGCCTTATAATTATTCGGTGTATTTGGATGATTTCTCCGTAGGGGTGGATTTTGCGCCTGCTGCTAAATCGGCGATCTATCGTTTTCGGTTTGAGGATTCGGATCGACGGTTGATTTTGTTGAAAGCCAATGGAAAAGGAGAGATCGATATAAAGGATGGAGCTTTGTGTGGATATGATAATTTCGCCGGGATAAAACATTATTTTTATTTGGAGTTTGATGCCCAGCCCATTCAAGTTGATAGCCTCTCTCATTCTTTGGTATTTGCTGAATTTCCGGAATCGAAGGATGTGGTAAATGTTCGTTATGGAATTTCTTATATTGGAGTAGAGCAGGCCAAGCGGAATTTATATAATGAAATCAATGATTTCAATCTGGAGAAATTGGCCTCGCAAGCTCGTGATAAATGGAACGACGTGTTAGGCAAAATAAAGATTGAAGGAGGCACGGAGGATCAAAAGACCACATTTTATACCGCCTTGTATCGGGCGCACGAAAGAATGATCAATATTTCTGAAGATGGTAAATATTTTAGTGCGTATGACGGAAAGATACATGAAGATAATGGGGTGGATTTTTGGGTGGATGATTGGGTATGGGATACCTATCTGGCCCTTCACCCGTTGCAAGTGTTATTGAATCCGGAGGCTCAAGAACAAAAACTGGCGTCTTATATCCGGATGTATGAGCAATCCGGGTGGATACCTACTTTCCCTTGTGTATTTGGGGATGCGCATTGCATGAACGGTAACCATGCGGCAGGTGTCTTTGCGGATGCCTTGAATAAAGGCTTGCGGTTTGACGTGGAAAAGGCTTTCGAGGGTATGAAGCATACGGTGATGACTGAGTCCATGATCCCTTGGTACCGGGGACCTAAAACGGCCTTGGATGATTTTTATCATGAGAATGGCTGGTTCCCCGCTTTGCATCCGGGAGGAAAAAGAAGAGTTTACGGAGGTAGGACCATTTGAACAGCGACAAGCGGCAGCCGTAACTACAGCCGCATCCTATGACGATTGGTGTATCGCCCAATTAGCTAAACATTTGGGAAAAGATGAGGATTATCGATTCTTTCAGGATCGTTCTTATAATTACCGGAATGTCTTTAACAAAGAGACTCATTTCTTCCATCCGAAGGATAAAGATGGGAAGTTTATAGAACCGTTCGACTATATTTTTCCGGAGGTATCGGGGCTAGGGCTTATTTTGATGAGAATAATGCTTGGACCTATAATTGGGATGTACGCCATCATATTCAGGATTTAATAGATCTTTTTGGAGGCAACACTCCTTTTATTGAGAGATTGGATCAGTTATTTGTTGAGGATATGAAAATGTCAAAATGGCAATATTACGCTCTTCATCCGGACGCTACGGGCAATGTCGGGCAATTCGTGATGGGAAATGAGCCTAGTTTCCATATTCCTTATCTGTATAACTACGCCGGTCAACCGTGGAAGACGCAAAAACGGATTCGTATGCTTATGGAAAGTTGGTTCAGGAATGATCTGATGGGTGTTTGTGGTGATGAGGATGGTGGTGGAATGTCGGCTTTCTATGTATTCTCCGCTTTAGGTTTCTATCCGGTTTCTCCGGGAGTGCCTGTTTATACGATAGGTAGTCCTTTATTTGATAAATCGGAGATTCAGTTGGCGAACGGGAAAGTGTTTACCATGATCGCTCATGGGGTTTCGTGGGAAAATAAATACATTCAATCCGCTAAGTTGAATGGCGCCGAGTATAATAAGACGTGGTTTACTCATGAGGATGTCATGAAGGGAGGAACATTAGAATTGTTTATGGGAGACCGCCCTAATAAGAAGTGGGAGTGGGAGAAGGTGCGAATCCTCCTTCTGGTGAGTTTGTCGATTGATTTGGTTTGACGGCATGATTCTACGGTCAAAGATTCGTGAAATCATTTTGTAGATGTTATCTTTGCGTAAGTAAGTTACGAACAAGTGATTTATTCGTAAGTGACAAATAAACAGGAGGAGATATATTATGGCAACGAAGCAAATTCCATATGGCCTGACGGATTTCGAGCGAATCCGTACCGCCAATTATTATTATGTTGATAAGACTCGCTATATTGCGGAGGTGGAGCGGAACGCAAGTTTCTTTTTCCTTATCCGCCGCGCCGTTTCGGGAAGTCGCTATTCTTGAATGTCCTCAGATGGTATTATGACGTGAACCGTAAGGATTCTTTTGAGGAACTCTTCGGCGACTTATATATCGGCTCCCATCCGACCCCGGAGCAGGGACAATATCTTGTACTGGATTTCAATTTCGCAGGCGTGAACCCAGATCCTGACGAGTTGATCCGCTCTTTTAATGATCACTGTGCCGCTCGTTTCCGGGAGTTTGCCTACTACTACGAACGTTTCTTCAATCCGGGCTTCCGGGAGAAAATGGAGAGTCTGCCAAATGCTGACGAGAAGTTGACCTACACGATCAGTGAGGCTAAACGCTTGAATCTCTCTATCTATCTCTTCATTGACGAGTATGATAACTTCACCAACGCTATCCTCGCCAATATGGGTGAGAAGCATTACAAGGCATTGACACACGGTACGGGCTTCTTCCGTTATTTCTTCAACAAACTGAAAGAAGGGGCTACGGGCGATGGCCCTATCAAGCGCATGTTTATCACTGGGGTATCTCCAGTGACGATGGACGACGTGACCAGCGGTTTCAATATCGGAGCCAACATGACGACAGATACCGCTTTAATGGAATCATAGGTTTTAGCGAGGGAGAGGTACGGGAGATGCTGGCCTATTACAAGAGCGAGACAGGTTTTGAGGATAGTGTGGACGATCTGATCAACTTGATGAAGCGTGGTACGATAACTACCGTTTCTCTACGAAGAGTCTGGACGAGCTATGTACAACTCGGATATGTACTGTATTTCATCAGCAATTACCTGCCCTTGAGATCGGCCCCGGATAAGATGATCGACAACAACATCCGCACGGACTACAACAAGCTCCGCCATTTGATCCGTCTCGACAAGCGGTTCGGCACGAACGCTTCGATCATCCAGGAGATCGTGAACAACGGCGAGACCACCGCAGTAATCAAGGATGCTTTTCCTGCCGAGGATATCGCCAAGCCGGACAACTTCAAGAGCCTGCTTTACTATTTCGGGTTGCTCTCCATCAAGGGTACCAAGCGTGGAGATACCCTTCTGGGCGTTCCCAACCTGACGGTACGTGAGCAATTATATACCTATCTGATCGAGGCTTACCGGGAAGCTGATGTCTTCTCAATAGAGTTATACAAGCTTCATGATCTGGTAAAGGACATGGCTTACGACGGAGACTGGAAGCCTGTGTTCGAGTATTTTTCCTCCGAGCTGGAGCGGCAGAGCGCTATCCGCGAGTTCATAGAGGGGGAGGCGCACGTGAAAGGTTTCCTACTGGCTTATCTAGGCTTGACCCGTACCTATATAATTTATCCGGAGTATGAGGCCAACAAGGGGTACGCCGATTCTACATGATGCCCGACTTGATCCACCAGCCCGAGATAGGCTTTAGCTATATCGTGGAGGTGAAATACGCCCGTCGGGACGCTTCCGAAACGGAAATCGAGGCGTTGAGAGCCGAGGCCGCCATCCAGTTACGCCGTTACGCCGCAGACCCGAAGGTTCACGCTACTAAGGGGGATACGGAGCTTCGTCTTGTCACCTTGGTCTTTAAGGGTTGGAAGCTTGCTGTTTGCGAGATGGACTTGGCTTGATTTTGTTTTTATGCTATTTTTGATGGTAGATAATAATACGTTTAATCATCAAAAAAGGAGATATGAGCAAGAAGAAAGAATAACCGCTTGGGCAAGGCGGGCATCACATTTTATACCTATGCCACCGAACGCATCTGGGAGAAACGTTTAGCGGGGAAACATAACACTGCCGATTTATATAGGACGACCCGTAATTGGATCTGCGCCTTTCTGGGTAGGAGAAACCTTCTTTTCCCGGAGATAACCCCGGGCTTAATAAGCCGTTTTGTCGCTTATCTGCAATCCGCCGGCTTGCGAGTGAATACCGTGAATACATACCTCAGCAACTTTCGCTCGATTTATAACCAAGCTTGTCGGGATGGTCTGTTGCCGGCTTGCGTCGTATCGCCTTTCGCGTACTTGAACTTGAAGCGGGAAAGAGCCGGATCTAGGGCGTTGGGAAACGAGTCGCTCCGGGAGATCGTGACCTTGAAGTCTGAGGAGCCGGATTTGGCGTGCGTGATCGACTATTGTACGTTCGCCTATTTATCTTGCGGCATGCCTTTCGCGGATATGGCTCGCTTGACTACGGCGAACCTGTATGGCGAGGAAATCGTATATCGGCGTAAGAAGACGGGGACCTTAATCCGTGTCGGGATAACAGCGGGGATGCGGCGGTTGATTAATAAGTATGCGGACGCTTCTTCCCCGTACCTTTTCCCTATTTTATCTCCGGGTAGAGAGGTAGGGCATGAGGAATACAAGGCGATACTGCGTTCGTATAATAACTCGTTGAAGAAGATCGGTCGTGCGCTATCTCGTCCCATTCATCTGACCTCGTATGTTTTCCGCCATACATGGGCAACGAACGCCTTGCGGAAACAAGTCCCTTTATCGATCATTAGCCAAGCGTTGGGGCATACCTCGGAAAAAACAACACGTTTTTATCTGGCCTCTTTGGAACAGTCGGAATTGAATCGTGCGAACGCTAGGGTGACGGAAGAGGTGGATTTGCTTTTGGCGGCTGGATGATGCCTTATTCGCGAAATAAGGGGAGGAGCCTATTCTGCATAAAAATTACCTATAATAGGCTATTTTCAACGGAAGGCTTGGCAAATGTAAAAAATATTATTGATAAACAAATCACTTTTATCTATTTATTAAGAAATAGGAATTGAAGGGGATACAGATATCGTATCCTCTAATTAATCCAAATTTATGCTTATTGCGCATATATCGTGGATATGCGGTTAAAAATAGTGGTTATGCGTGTTTTTTTTAGTTTATGTTGGACGTGCGATATCTCTTCCCCTTATTTCGCGAATAAGGGTGATAAACATTATTAAAAGGTAACGCCCCACTACCACGGGGCATTAAAGACAAAAAGCATCATGGCAGAAGAAAAGACCATCTTGACCGTAGATCTGTACGACAACGTATTAACCGAGAAAACCGGCGATTTCACCGGAAAGATCCGCATTACCGGAACCACGCGAACTTCAGACATCTCGAACCGCATCGTGAAGAAACGCACCGAGTACCGCCCGGAGACGATCACCAACATCCTCGACCTCTCCTACGACGAGATGATAGAGGCCCTCGCCCAAGGCCGTTGCGTGGTGAACAAGTTCGGGCAATGGCTGCTCACTATCAACGGCTCGTTCGACGGAAAGAAATCAGACTTCCGCTCTACGGAGAATAAGATCACCGTAATGTTCACCCCCAGCGCCACCCTCCTGAAGGCGCTAGAAAACATCTACGTGAACGCCGACGTAGCCACCGTGGGCCCGATGATCGAGAGCCTCACGGATTCCACTACAGGTGAGAAGAACCTCCATATCACTCCGAACGCCCCGGCCATCATCTTCGGCAGCACGTTGCTTATCAAGGGGGATCATCCATCTGTAGGCGTCTACTTCACCAAGGACGAGGAGGGCGCTACGCCTACGAAGGTTTTACTTATCGTACGTAACACTACGAGTGAGATCATCATCCAGATCCCGCAACTCGCCGAGGGACAGTACTGGCTGAGCGTCACCACGCAGGCAGGTGCGGGTTATTCTCTCGTAAAAGATCCACGCACCTACAAATTTCCCATACTCCTGACCGTTGGCGCGGGAGGAGGAGGCGACAGCGAAAGCCCGGACGAGATCTAGGCGCATAGCGGGATGGGAGAGCCTCTATACCTAGGTAGGGAACAACGGTGTTCCCACCCATGGGAACCGGGGCTTTCCCATGCCTATCAACTGGGGCTTTCCCATCCATGGGAACAACGGTGTTTCCATACCCCTTACTAACGAATGTTAAATCATTTATTCATTATAAATTTATAATTCATGAGAAAACAACTTTTACTAATGCTGATCCTTTGCCTGTCGGCCGCTATGGTCTGGGCGGAAAGGATAGACGTGTCCACGGCCCGCAAGGTGGCGGAGAACGTGGCTAATGCGGGTTCGGGCTTGCGCTCGGCTGGAGACTTATCGTTGGTTTATGCGGCGGCACCGGGAAAATCAAGTTCTGCGTTACGAAGCGGGACGGTTGATGGTGCTGTGGACTATTTCGTGTTTAATGTACCGGGAAACAAGGGATTCGTGATCGTCTCCGGTGATGATCGCACTTATCCGGTTCTGGGACAATCGGACGAGGGTAATTTTGATCCGAATAATTTGCCGGACAACTTGCGTGCGATGTTAGCTTTCTATCAAAGCCAGATCACTTATGCCGAACGTAAAGACTTGGAAGCCTCGGTGAATATCCAAGCCGAGTGGGGGCGATACCTAGCTGGTAATTTGAGGGCGGCTTCTACCGAGGTATTGCTTACAACCGCAAGGTGGGATCAAGGAGATCCGTACAATCGGCAGACACCCATCATTGATGGATACCATGCTGTAACCGGATGTGTAGCTACGGCACTTGCCATTGTCATGAGATATCATGAGTATCCGGTAGAGACTGTTACTAGCAGTAATAGAGTAAATGAATATTGGAGTGGACTTCCTGTTTCCTACGGGCCGTATGAGTGGGACAAGATGCCTCTTATTTATAAAGATGGAGAATTTACGGAGGAAGAGGCAAATACTGTAGCGTCCTTGATGTGGCAGATTGGGGCCAATGTTGATATGGGGTATTCTGTTGATGTAAGTGGAGCTAATACAAAGAATGCGATAGAGAGGCTTAACTCTGTATACGGTTATAGTGATGGCTTGCGATACGTTAATAAATCGGATTATCGTTGGACAGAATGGAAAAGTTGGTAAGAGATGAATTGGAAAGTAATCGACCTGTTATTTACAGTGGGAATAATAGCGAAGGTGGCCATGCTTTCATTTGTGATGGCTATAAGGAAGATGAGGCTTTTCATATTAACTGGGGGTGGGGAGGTATCAGCAATGGCTATTTTTTACTTTCCGCATTGGATTCCGACGGCGGGGATGATCCTTACGTTTTATATGGGATGGGAATAGGTATACGTCCTCCAAAGGCTGGTGATACGAAAATATATATGTTGAAGTATTTGTCTCTTGAACTATCAGGTCAACTAGCGGTAAATACAGATTTTACGATTAACGTAGGTGCGAAAAATATAGGGAATGCAGAGTTCTACGGTTCAGTGGATATGGCCGTGATCGGAGCGGATGGAAAAATCAAGAAGCGTATCAGTACGCCATCACCAGAGGTTTCAATTTGGATGCAAAAGTCTACATATTGGGATTTCAAATGCCAGCTGACCGAGGCTCTAGCAGAGGGAGAGAAAATTCTTCCGGTTTATTCAAGGGATGGAGAGAATTGGGTAGTCATGACAGGTACGGCTGAGGCTCCTTTATATATTGATATGAATGGAGTGCGAAATTCAAATGATGATCCGGACGATCCGAATGTAAGACCTATAAATGTGAGCATTCGTTGGAATGGTTTTGATGACAAGTATTTGGCAATAACGGGTTTGGATAACTCTGAATATAACGATTACAATACAGATAGGATTTCTTACGGTCTCGCCAATGTGGCGGAAAATGTCATTTTGCGTTATACCTTGAAAGATTATGCCGCATGGAAAGGACAATTGAATGTTTATTATGGTGATCGCGATATTTATAAAGCAAATCAAGGGACAAAGGCCGAGATCGGTACAGATGGCTCTTTCGACGTGCCGGTGAGCCTGGAGCAAATCACTAATGGTCATACATAAATTATCTCAAGGTGCTGTCTGCCAAGCTGGCGAGTTGGTTTACGATATTCAAATATATATCGAATCCGATATGGTTAATTCTAAGGGTGGGGTAAAAGATAAATCGATGGTATTTTTGAATCGCATCGAAGGAAAGATTACTCCAGACCCTGTCATTGGAACCGTGAATACGGAAATACCTTTCACTTATACTTTTGATAAGGCAGATCCTTGTCTTGTGGGAAAAGAGGTTAAACTATCTACATCTTTAGTTGCAGAGTCAATAGACCAAATTAAGTTATATTATGTAGATGGCGAACAGAAGACAGAACTTAAACTAGAGACGATTGATAAGAATTATCATTATACAAAAGAGCCATTAGCTGTCGGTAATCTTGCGGAGGGGGCTAGTTATCGGTTCTTGCTAAGTTCGGGGCGGCCAATTACAGAAGATGAATACGCAAATGTGTCTGTTTCTGTTGGGACTGTGGGAGGAAAGAGTGTTCCCACCGATAATAAGAACGCAAGTCTTATCATATCGGAAACTCCGATAACAACCCATAAGGTCCAAGTGAATTTGCAAGATTTGACTGTCCAAGACGAGGTGACAACTGTCATAGACCAGAAGTCCTTGGTGCTTGTATTACTTCCGAGTATGGGATATCAACTTCCATCTTCAGTTACGATTACGATGGACGGGAATACCCTAGATCCGGAAATCTATAGTTATAATCCAGCGAATGGATATGTATATATCAATAGCGTGACCGGCGATATCGTCATCACTGCTAAAGCCGATCCGATCCAAGCCGCCACATATCCCGTTAAGGCTAATTTGTCGAATCTGTCTTCTTCCCCTGCCATCGTAGACGCTACGATCGTGAAAGAAGGAGAGGCATTCTCGTTTACCTTATCGGCGAATAGCGGTTACATGCTTCCGACATCCATTACGATAAAGATGTCCGGTTCCACTTTAGAGGCAGGAAAGGGATATACCTACGATGCCAAGACAGGCAAAGTAGAGATATTGAATGTGAGAGGTGAGGTAGCCATTACCGCTGAAGGAGTGTCTGAACCATCCGTTTATAAGATAACGGCAGAATTGAAGAACCTAACCTCCACGCCGGCCATTACCTCGGCTACGACCGTGAAGGAAGGCGAATCGTTCACTTTCACCTTGAAAGCCGCTACGAACTACAAGCTTCCGGATGCGATCAGTATCTTGAAGGGCAATGACGCATTGACAGCGGAAGAGTTCACCTACGACGCTAAAACGGGTAAAGTCGTGATCAAGGCAGTTTCCGGTGACTTGACCGTGAAAGCTTCCGGTATTGATGATCGCCATTATGAGGTGATACTCAATTTGGCTGGAGTTACTTCCGAACCTGCTTCTTTTGATCCGGTATTAGTTAATGGCAAAGTTGAATTGACCTTGAAGGCGGCTGAAGGTCATATACTTCCAACCACGATCACGGTGAAGATGGGTGATAAGACCTTGGTTGCCGGTACGGATTATACCTATAACACTTCCACAGGAGCTTTCTCTTTGGCGAAGATTACAGGGAAGCTCTCCATTACCGCACAAGGTGTGAAAAAGAGCTATTCAGTTACCGCTACATTGGCAAATATAACTTCCGATATCAAGTCGGACACTAAAGTTCAATTTGGTGAAGCCTTCGCTTGTGTACTTTCCGCAAATGAGGGTTATACACTTCCAACTGAGATCACGGTAACGATGGGTGGTAAAACATTGGTAGACGTAACTGATTATACCTATGATGCCGCTACGGGAAAAATCTCTTTGAAGAAAGTAACCGGTGAGTTAGCGATCACGGCGCAAGGCGTACAGAAGAGCTATGCGGTAGCCCTTACGTTAAAAGACTTGACTTCTGATATCTCGCAAGGCAAGAAGATTAAACATGGTGAGACCTTGACCGGTAAGTTATCTGTAGTGACCCCACAGTACGGGCTTCCTTCCACGATCGAGGTGATGATGGGTGGTAAAGTGCTGGCTGCTGGTTCCGGTTATTCCTATGATCCGAAGACCGGGGAGATAGAAATAAAGAACGTAACCGCTGAGGTTTCCATTAAAGCTTCTGGTGCGGAGATCTTCCAAGTGAAAGAACAGACCGAGAACATAGAGATTAAGACTTCCGGAGAGACTGTGAAAGAAGGAGAGCCATTCAAATGTGAATTAGCACCAGCTACGGGATACAAATTCCCTTATGTCATAAAGGTGATGATGGGTGGTCGTTTGTTGAAGCAAAAGAATTTGCTTAGGGCAGCAGGTTCTGAGTACTATACGTATGACAATACGACGGGAATAATCGAGATTGAGAATGTGGATGGCGAGATCGTTATTGAGGCGAAAGGTGTACAAGAGGCTTCTTTGAGGTAATCCCGAATCTTGTTAACCTCACTTCCGAGCCGGCTTCTTTCGAGCCTTTGGCTAAGGATTCCAAAGTGGAACTTACGCTGAAAGCAGCCTCCGGCTATACGCTTCCGACATCCATTACTGTGAAGATGGGAGAGAATACGCTAGCGTCTACGGATTATACATACAATTCTGGCACGGGTGCTTTCGCATTGGAGAAGATCACGGCTACCTTGGTGATTACGGCGGCAGGTAATAGGATTCCGGATCCGGAACCAGAACCGGAGCAACCCCGACCACCTACATGGTGACATTGCCGGTTGTAGAGGGCGCTACCTTGATTGCGGAGTCTTCCACGAATGTAGAATCCGGCAAGAGTTTTGCGTTCACACTGACTTTGAAGGACGGCTACAGTGCGCCTCAACTGACAGTGAAAGCGAATGGCTCAGTACTTGGTCCGGTATCAAGCGGCCGTTATGTGATTGAGAAAGTAACGAGTAATATCGTTGTTACCGTAACAGGCATCGTGAAAGATAATCCTACTGATAACGCAGAGGTAGATCCCAATGGCTTGCGAGTATGGGGAGAGAATGGACGATTGCATATCCAGACTCCTGTTATGGACACAGCTTGTATCGTTACATTCGAAGGGCGTTTGTATAGGAACTTATCTTTGCCTGTAGGCGAGACTATCACGAGTATTCCACAAGGGTCTTATATAATTTATATTGGCAACCAATCCTACAAGATCCGCTTCTAGCCATTCTTGAGGAATCATAGGAAGGCGAGTCATTTGCGAGTGGCTCGCCTTTCTTGTTTAATAAATCTTAATATTTATCGGGGATATAAGTATCGTAAGCCATTAGAAAGTATATTCATGCGTAATCTCAATCTATTTATCATGAAATGTATATCTATCTACTTTGTGACCCTATTGTTACTGATGTCGGGCTGTGAATCCGGGCGGAGGATCATCTTAAAAGATCTTCGTTGTGAGAACTTGGAGAATCCGGTCGCGATCGACAATACCCATCCCCATTTAGCTGGAAAATCGAGACAGACGGGCAAACTATGCGGCAAGCGTATTTTGAGATACAAGTAGCCACGGATAGTTCCTTGCTGGCTCAAGCAAAGCCGATCTATGGAATTCAGGTAAGGTGAATCGTCCGCTTCCGTGATGGTCCCTTATCGAGGAAAAGAGTTGCGATCTAGTGTGCTGGCCTATTGGAAAGTCCGGGTATGGGATAATAAGGGGGAATCCTCGGATTGGAGTCCAATCAAT
>ENA-OQIC01000556-OQIC01000556.1-human-gut-metagenome-genome-assembly--contig:-NODE-556-length-16024-cov-1.812166_pt1 | contig 16024 bp, 19 predicted proteins | sample MGYA00242572_ERZ504736 | MGnify/ENA primary metagenome ERZ504736 (study PRJEB26092, sample SAMD00036201) | human gut metagenome | host: Homo sapiens | study: EMG produced TPA metagenomics assembly of... | reverse complement strand
CAAGGTACTGAATATGACTATCTCTATTTTGGAGACAATAAAGATAAAAGAGATCTTGGCGAATGTAAATAATTTTACAAAGACATATAGTTATGATAATGATTCTTCCTGCTATACTGTAGAGGAACCCTTGTCGGAATCATTGCTAAAAACAATGAGATACACTGAAAATACCATAGAAGAACTTGTATTGGAAAATAATAAAGACACATTTAGTTATACTTTTTCTACCTATTATGATAAGAATAAGCCTAAGTATAATAAAAGTATTATAATATTAGGAGATGAACCCTCTTCTGACTCAAGATATGAGGAATACTACTACTATGATAATAATGGAAATAATACGAAGAAAATCCATCATGATTTAAACACCGGGCAAAGAGAAGAAACCTATAAATTTAATGATACAGATTATAAAGAAGCTGTTAATCTTGTCCCTTCTTCCGATTACAAACAAAATATCGAGTGTTCATTGAAACAAACTGTTAATGATACCTTAATCACTCGGATTACCTTAAACGGTGTACTTAATAGAGTGATGAAGGAATACATTGATGGAAAAAAGAAAATTAAGGAAGAGTTGGACAATGATATGACTTTAGTCAATAAAAAAACAGAGTATGAAGAAAACGGACTGAAAGTAAACGTCAATCATACTATAAGAAGTACAGGCTACTCAACCGACAGTATCTATTATAAAGGGAACAAAAAAGTTAAGCATATCTACAATTCCGACTACAATGGTACCATAACACTTGAAATCTCAGAATATGATGAGCAAGGAAATATAGTAAAGAAAACAAAAAAACTCAGATGGCCATCAGATAAATAAAAATATTCGTTGGATGCAAACCTATTTATACTTACATAAAGAGAATATCGACCTTCCTCACGGTGTGTATCGGGGGAAATATCCGCTGAAACACTTTGATTACGGATTGAGCCGTAATGTGGGGCGTAAAGGTGAAATCACTTCCGGCGTATGCGGCGGAGAAATACGAATCGTCATTGATGGATTTGCTGACGCTACCCTGCTGGGATGGCTCTTTGACACCTTCCGTAAAGAAGATGGAGCGATTGTTACACTGGATGAACACGAAACGACCTTTGCCAAACTGCAATTTTCGGGCGCATCGGTAAGGAGCTATCGTATGAACTACGATTCGCGGGTTAAAAAAGGTGTGGTGACTATCATTGTGATAGAAGCCAAAGAGATTGTAACGGACAATGACTTATTTTTTAAAAACAAATAACTATGGGCTTTTTCGACAGGCTGTTTAAAGGAAAAGAAGTGTTTGCGGATAGACGCAATCCGGATATGGTATGCGAGATAACGCTTTGCGGGCAGTCGCACATCTTGTCCGAGTTTGATATTGCCTATGAGCCGGATAATTCCTCGAAAGATATATGGAAGCATACGCCGTATTTTCAGAGCCGGTGAATGCGGAGGTAGAAAACTGGATAATGAGAGCGGACAGGAAAGAAAACGGGACAGTCCGATTCTATCTCAACAGCGATGCTATGGACGAAGGTGCACTGTTCGAGATAAATTTCAGTAATGCGAGCTGCGTGCATTATCACAATGTATCGCAGGGAGACACATCGGTAAAGACCATTGTGATGACTTTTCCGTCTGTCCGGATGGGAGGTGATGAATTTGAACTAAAACGATAATACTATGGCTATATACTCACTACATGAAATGGCAGGACTACTCAAAACGGGTCTTTGGCAAGGCGGTGAAGTCGAGAAGCTCGGATACATCGGGACGGCAGTTCCCCATGCTTCCCCCGCACCGGCTTGCGGGCTGACGGGAGTATATATCAGTTATGATACCATGTTGGAGAGATGCGAAGTCTCGATGCAAGGCGGCGGGTGTGAATTATTCATTTCACAATACCACCCCTATACCGGAACTTATATGACCTATGTTCTGGAAAGCAATCTTTCCGACAGGAGATTACTTTTGGCTAAGTTGGAGGAGATACTGGCAGACCGGAGGAATCCCTACCTATGGTCGCATAACTTGTACAAAAGAAATTCATTCGGCATCGAGCGCCGGTATGACACAGGACATAGCAGTATGTGGGGCGGTAGAATAGCGTACCACGACAAAGTAAATTCTTTGGAAGATGAAACAGAAATACTATAAACTACCGGTACGTTTGGAAAAGCTCTTCGAAGGAGATATCCGGCAACTGGAAAGATGTTCCGAACTGGAATCCATCGATCAGCACATCGAACTGTTGCTGACCACCTGTCCGGGTGAGCACCGTTTCGACCCCAAATACGGTTGTCGGATTTGGGAGTTGGACTTTGAGCGCATTGTTTCTACCGAACAATGGAAAGAACTGTTTACCGGATACGTGATGCAGGCGATTTCCACTTATGAGAAACGCATTTCCGACATCACTCTCTCGGTAAACCTACAAGAAGTCGTCAGGGAAGAAGTTCTGGATAACCGGATGATACGTAAGCGGGTAGATATTACAGTACTCGCCACATTGAATTCCACCGGTGCTCCCTGCGGTTTCGGTTACAAATTATACATGGGACCTTTATCAAACGAATAATCAGGCAGTTGAAATATAAAATTAAAACGTATGGCAAATCTATTCACAAAAGAAAGCATTAAAGCCGGATGTTCAAACAGGCGGCAACCCTATATGACATACGAAATATAGATGGCATAGACCCCCTTATCCGACTGCTGATTGAAGCCTTGTCGGGCGAAATTTTCAAGCTGTCCGGTGATATGCACGCCATTGAAAGCCGATTGTTGGAGAAAGTCGCTTCCGCCCTTACTCCACACACGGCATTGGTTGCCAAACCCGCCCATGCTATTGCTGCTGCCCGACCATATACACCGCAAGCTACTGTATCTCCCACAGACCTGTTTTCTTATAAAAGCACGGAGATAGTGAAGAAGTATAAGATGAAAAATCTCTTCTTTACTCCGCTGCATGAAACCCGCATAATCAATGCCGAACTGAAGTTTCTCGTGACGGCGGATGAATTTTGCACAATCACTCCCGAAGGAGAACGTGACGCCACTGCCCGCTTTCGTTCCGATGTGCCGGTAATGGGTCGGAAAATCAGTATCGGGATGAAAATAGGCAACAATGTAACTACCCTCAACGACTTGCCGTTATATATAGATATACCGCTTGTAGCAGATAAAAGCAGTTATCTGAAATTACTGCCGTACTGCCATTGCACGATTGCCGGTATTCCTGTAGAAATTAAAGGGGGAATCGAGTACGCCCCCACACGTTCGGTCAGTGAGAAATACGATCTTGGCAGGTTGATTACGGAAGAAATAACCAGCAAATATGCTTCCCATTACCTGACATTGAAAGCTCACGGATTAAAAGTCAGAGATTTGTCACGTAGCAGAGTGCCCGAAGAAGTCTCTTTCCTGCTGCCAAGTGATTTCATTGCTGAATGTGATGCGGATACTGTTTGGATAGATATAGAATTTCCCACCGCTTTTTCAAAAGAAATACTGGAACAGATAAAGGTGCAGATGAACACTTTTATCGTAGTAAACAAATATCCGGCAAAGATTACCAGAAAGGTAGATTCCGTCTCGGCCATTCTCCCTTTGGAAAAGACGGAATTTGAATATTTCCTATTTGTGGATTCGATTACCGATAACCACGGAGACCGGCTTAGGGAAATTTCCGGCACACAGGATGAAGGTAGGGCCGGCTGTTATTCGGTCAGAAGGGGCGGTTGCGAACGCTTCAATGCGATGGATGCCAAAGATTTTCTGAACCGCCTGACAGACCTGCTATATGACGAAAGCATGGCCTTCTCTTCGACAGACAAAGACGGAATGAAAGAGGTAATCGAGCAGATAGAAGAACGGGTAAGCCAATTGGGAGATAAAATAAAGACGGAGTCGGAGGACAGGAAATGTTGTCGTATGTAGTCATAGACCAACGTTATGACAAGGATACCCGGTTAACTGTGGATTATACTCTTACTAATGGCGAATTTGCCAATGACATCTATGCGGGAGAGCCATTAAATGACTGTGCTAATCCCGATATAGACAAAGATACACTGCGGTTTGTCACTTCCGCCCATGGAGGAGAGCCCTCCCCATCCGTAAAGCGCCGGATGGATATGTACCGATTCATGCTGTTGTCACACGGCAGTATATACACGAAAGAGGATATACGCAATTTCTGCATGGCAAGGTATGGCGACAGCATCCGCTCTGTGGAGGTAAAGCTGGGGTATGCAGCCGGTAAAAAAGAAAGCGAAGGTTTCATAAGGACGCTGGACGTGTATCTACGGCTATCGGAGGGGATGCAAGGAGTTAGACCGGGACGAATTCGTCGTTGATTTGGACAGTGAGCTCAGGCGGTTGTCTCCGGAAACCTATAACTACCGTGTTTTTATTAACTCATAGTATTCACCCATAAAATATATTAACTATGGCATCGACAAACTTGGACGCTGTAAGCGTGGAGATAAAAGTAGCAGGAAAAGTCTGTGATTATGTAACAATGGAACTTTTTCAGTCGGTCAGTACACACCACCGTTTCAAAATCAAAGTAAACTATCGTCCGGACAAGCCAAGTGTCTGGGCTATCGGTCCCGATGTGATATTCAAGCAACTGGGTGAGAAGGTATCCATCATCATGACCCACCATGAGAGTGGAGAGAAAACGGAATTTCACGGACTGATTTCTGATATTCATGTGGAAGGCTTTGACGGTAATCAGGGATTTGTCATACTGGAAGGGGGAAGCCCTACCATCCTGCTGGACAGAGACCCCGCTATGGACTGCTATGTAGAGCAAAACCTGAATACGATAGTCAGTGACATACTTGATAAGAGCGGGGTGAAAATGAATGTGACCAACAATCCCAAACATACGGACATCATCCTTATGTTGCCCGCTATAAAGAGACAAGCTACGGATTCCTATCCCGTCTGCTGCGCTCCTACGGCGAGTGGGTTCTATTACAACGGAGAAACGCTACAGATAGGAGACCCTGAAATAGAGACGGAAAGCCGTGCAGGGTATGATGTAGATCTGACGGGAGTCAGCATCAATGCCACTATCCGTTCGTTGAATCACAGCACCTATGAGTTCGACCCCGTCAATGATAAGTTCTATTACGACTACAGCGGAACACCTAAGGGTGCTACCCTTGGTTCCCGTTCGGCTGAGAAATGCAGTGAACCTATCTTCCCAACCGAGGCAAAATTACCCTCGATAAGACCTGCGTATAGCGCAATGGATTTGGAACACTACGGGGATGCCGGATTTCACCGAAACTATTCCCAATTGTCTCAAATCAAGGCTTCAAGCCGTTACTGTGGCATACGACTGGGAGAATTAGTGGTTACTCGTGTACCTGAAAGTTTCCCGGGAGTTAAGATTACCGATTTGGGACGTTACCGTATTACTGAGATTACCCATACGGTAGATAGTCGGGGACGGTATAGCAACACTTTCTGCGGTGTACCGGGTGGTACGCCCGTCATGCCGTGGGGAGATGCCGTGATGCCGGTAGCTATCCGGAAATGGCAAGAGTGGTGAGCAATGACGACCCAAAAAATCAGGGACGTGTCAAAGTACAGTTCATGTGGCAGGAGGTAGATGGCGGCGAGAGCTACTGGATGCGGGTGCAAAGCCCGGATGCAGGCAAGAGCGATAAAGTTGCCAAAAACCGTGGTTTTGTGTTTATCCCCGAACCGGGTGATTTGGTAATGGTAGGCTTCGAGCAAGGCAATCCAGACCGTCCATATGTGACAGGCAGCCTTTTCTATAAGGCTAATTCAGAGGGAGCAGCAACGGATAACAGTGTAAAGAGTATCCGTACACGCAGCGGACATATACTGGAGTTTAATGATGATGAAGGTGGAGACTGGGGCATTACGATTAAAGACCGTAACGGATGTATGTTCACTTAGACACTAAAGGGGAAGAAATATTAATATCTGCACCTCAGAAGATTACAATAGATGCTAAGGATATTGTAATTTCGGCAAATAATCAAATAAATATGGTTGCCGATAAGGGTATTTTAGCCAATGGTCGGGAAAATATTTCTTTCGTTACAAAAACAATGCAAACCGATGTAGAAAATGATTGTGTACTGAGTGCGAAAGAGTTCACCGGAATAACTGAGAAAACAGAAATTCAGAGTACTAAAGAAAACCTTGTACTAAGCTCAGGCAAAGAAGTTATTAACAAGAGTAAGTCTAAGAAAATAAGGCTTTCGTAATATTCAAATATGAAATATATGGGAAACTCTTTAAATAAAAACAAGGAATGGAGCGTCACAAACAGCCCGATTATTAAATTAAAGGTTGATAAAAAAGAGCCTAAATTCAATGCTACGGAAGCTGTTAAGATTCGAATAACAGCAGAATGCCATAATGTGACTATACCCAAAAACGGATTAGAATATGAATGGAGCTATGTGGACTCCACAGGCTTTATGAAGTCTTTTACGACTAAAAAAGGCGTGGTTATGTTGCATTGTCCTAATTTCTTTTGCGGTCGTGTTATGACCATAAAAGTAAAAGTTAATTTAGAATTTAGCAAATTCGACGAAAAGATAAAATTCTCTTCTTTTGATTTCGGGAAATTCGATACATTGGAGGATACTATTGAGATTAAACCTCAATGTAATAAAAAGCTTTCAGACAATGCCGAGTGGCTTCCGGACGAAGTAGAAATGCCCAATTGCGTACAAAGCTCAGTTACATTATATGGATATAATGGAAGTGAAATGGGCTGGTGCGAATGATAAAAGAAAAAGGGAAAATTATCTGGAAGGGTGAAGATAAAGTGATGGTACGAGATAATGTTGTCTCCGCTCTTTTTAATAGAAACCACTGCACCTCCAGTACAGCGGATGACAGCATATATACTTTGCAATTTCAATTGACTGATGCCCGGAATGGAAGCCTTTTAAAAAGCTATTCCAGAGACTATACAATAAAGGGACGTGAAGCTATTAAACCTTTAGCCGGATGTCCTATACAACCGGTTGTAGTAGGAGATATAACAATAGCAGAAAATAACTTTAAGCCTTGTAAATACACGCAAATTGATGTCGAATATACAAAAGATAAGGAGGGTAAAGAAAAACAAAAAATGACAGTTTTCAAAGAAGGGCTTCAGTCAACGAATACCGTCAATCTGATCGGTGGGGAGCGTAAAATAACTGTGACCTTGTTGGAGTATACCCCGAAAAAATGCACATTGAAAGAAAACTCTCATAAAAAGAAGGAAGAAGTTCCTTTTATGCTTTATGGAGAAAACAAAAGCAAACTTCCTATTTCCGTATCCGGCAAAACCGGAAAAATTGAAAATATCAAGATAAAATACAATTATGGTATAATAAATGCCATAAAACTTTATGGTTACCGATGAGTGGTATTGTACAAACAAGCAAGCTCTATACGAGTTATGCCAATTGTAGGCATTTCAACGATGTAATTTTCAATATGTATCCTGATACAAAATGGGAAGCATTCGTTGAACTCAGTTCTTCCAAACCGAGATTATACTCTCATACAAATATGCCGGCAGAATATTCCATATTTGAACGGCATCAGAAAAAAGCATTAAGTGCGGCCAAAGAAGATAAAGACATTGGATTGTCTTTTAGCTTAATGGCAACGTATGATGATGATATAGAAATAAAATTAACTGCTGATATAGAAAAATCCGTCAAAACGGTATCCCATGTATTGAAGACTATCCGGGATGCATTGGATGTACTGTCATTCAAAAAGTCGGTGGATGATAATAAAGACAAATTAAAAGCAAGAAATGTTTTACCGAAAAGTTCTAAACTTCCGGTTTTTATTGAGATATCCAGTCCGGTTCTTAAAATTGGTGGAGGGTGGCAATATGATTTGAACTCCGAAAATCAGCTTATACGCAAAGGTGAAATTGCGATTGCGGCCTCACCCCTTATCGAAGCTAAAGGTGGTATTGACCTGATAGCTTGCTCTACCTTTATACCGGTTGTGGGTCAAATAATAAAGGCTATCCTCAAATTAAACGACTTTGCAGAATGGGCTACTAAATACCTATCCAATGATAAGGCAAAATACGAGGGCTGATTTGGTTCAATATATACCTCAAAGGAAGCCTTTCTATTGTTGGTACTGTCAAGTTGTCGGAAGAAAACAGAACAGTTAAGTTTGAATCGCCGGTAAATATTGTATTTGTAGTCGAGCTTGGAATAAGTGCGGAGGTGAAGGTAGAAACGGTTACCATTACGGGTAATAACACTTACACCGTACGTGCCGGGGCGAGTGGAGAAGCAAGTACCGGACTAACCTTTAAGCCAAGTATGGGTTATAGTACAGACGAAGGTATATATTTAGGTTTAAAGTTAGTTTCGACGGAATTATATTAACGGTGAGTGGGGAAGCGAAGTTTGAACAAAAAAAGAAAGGGAAAAAAACACTTTCTATAGGTCCCGAAATAAACGGAGAACCTCTTCCCCCTTTGATTGCCCCCTGTTCCATATGGAAAGGAGAGGTTTATCCATTCCGTGAAACTAATAAAAAATAAATTATGAAAGCATTATTTTTAACAGTAATACTCATGGCATTTGCCAGTTGTGGCAATGCACAAGTAAAAACAAAAACAGAAAAAGAGATGAAACAAGAAATAGCAAAATTAGAAGAACTGATAAAAGAAGAGTTGCAATGGTGAAGACTTATCCTGAAAACCTGACCTACTATCTGCAAATCAACAAAACAGGATGCAGGCTGCTTGTTAGAGTGGATGATATTCCCATAGGTTATCATTTTGTAGAGAATGAAGGTGAATCCATGCTATATCCCATTAATGACGTTTTATTCGGAAGCGGAAAACATACGGTCAGCATCCAAGTTTATCCTCGCACCGGAGAGACAGAAGTTACTAAGAATGCGAGTGTAAATATAAAGATTATTTACTATCAGGAAAAGTTGGTAGGTATGCCTAAAACACTGGTAGAGTTAGATACTCCGGAAGATATTGGAACGAAAAAATCACCAATATATACCGATTCTGTAAGTTTTAATGCTATACTTCCTTTCGACTACAAAAGGATTCTTGCCGAGGCGAAAGACCTGCAGAAAGTCCCAGACTTAGAAAAGAAGGTCTTGGCTCATTATAACAAAGTACGCCAAATGATGATTGAAGGAAAGTATTATGAGTACGAAAAGATGCGTCTTTCAACTACGTGGGTATTGGCCGATATGAGCTATTTGGGTCAAGACGCTTTACGAAAGGCTCATATTGATGAAGACTATTTGTTTCGTTTTCTCTGTGAACCTATTGATTGGATTGCGTTGCCTATAGAAAATTATGAGATGGTTATCTGTGGAAATAGAAAATTGGTCTATCTACGGCGTAAAGTGGAATTGGATGATGTTCTACAGGTTCGCTATTATGATACGGAGGAACAAAAGAGATTATCACCTGATATGCGTACTGTTTCTGCATTCCAGTTTATTGCTCTTTACATGCTAAAGACAGTAATGAGTTAATGGAGTTATATTAATGACATGTAAATATGATAGGATAATGAATATAAAAACACTTTTGATTATGGGATTAGTGAATATGTTTGGGTTAGGTGGGTGTGCCAATGCCCAAATAGGGAAACAAGTTCTCAATCTGGATGACTTGGATTATGGCATTGACGTAGTCGCTATTATGCTCCGGCTATGGAAGAGAGCAAAGACACTGTAGAAGAGCATTATTACGTAAACAGAGATACGGTGAAGTTTTATGATACGGAAACGGACAAACTTCTTCCGGTCTTGATTGCATACCGCCATCTTGCGGGAGTGGTGAAGGAACAAGCCACTTTCTGTGGACATAGCTTTACAAATGTGAGCATGGCTACAATGGAAGACGGACATTTGATAATGGTGCAGTGCGAAGTCGAGATGCAGCCAGCCGACCTCTCCCAACTACTGGCAGCAGCCGTCAAGAAATACGGAGAGCCTTACACGGAAGAAAAGGACCAATTTGGCAAACCTGATCCTAAATGGCGCTGGGAAACAAAGGACGAGTATATCCAACTGAACGCTAAAAATATGAGCGGGAAGGAAACACTAAACATAGAAACGACGGACAATGTGGAAGAACCTGTCAAAATAGGAAATCCGAAACCCTATGTGAAAGTTGCCCTATACCGCTGGGCGAAAAAGTACCATGATTTGGTACTTGCCGAAGAATCCCTATACGGCTTTTCGCCGCTCAATAAAGAAGCCGAAACGCGTTGGGATAACGACCACATAAAAAGTGCGAAATTCTATACACCGGAGGAAGTGAAACCATTCTTCATTACAGCACATTATCTCGACTCGCTCGAACATTCGGGTGATGTATGGGGCAAAATCGAAGCAAGTTTCTATTACCGTATTCCGAACAGCAAAGTAACAGACGAAACCGGTATAACAGATTCCGTAAAAATCAACCAAGAGGGTTGCCTTCCTTGCTGGAGCTTTGGTGGACTTGACAGAGATTTTAAGAACGGACTGAGTAACGCGGCATATATAGCCCGCCAAATGCAAAAAGGCGTGAAGTTTACCGAAATAATGGAAGACAAAGAACTGTGCCCGGATGTCTATTATTATGGTGAAGCGGAATGGTGGAAGAAAAGAAAGTATTCGGGATTGTGCGGTTTGAACGGGATGAGAAAGATAATATGGTGCTGAGAGAACCTGAAACAGATAGAGACGATATACGCAGAAGGGTTCTTATAATCAATGACAATATAAAAGAAGAGTTGCGGAAAAGCGGTCTGGATTTGGAGCTACAACAGCGCGTTTGATGAATGCTCCGGGCGATATAACTCCTTTGGCTTTCTTCACTGACGGGAAACTGGATATGTTTATGTGTATAGACGAAGGGCGTTACAGCTTCTCAACTCCTAACCATGAATGGGAATCAAACAAAATTTATCGGCTTTATGACTATCTATCGGACATAAAGTAACTTGTTGGTTATTTGTGGAAATGGGAAACTGGTCTATTTGTGGCGTAAAATGGAGTTGGATAATGTTCTACGAGCTGATTGTTATGATACGGAGGAAGAGAAGAAACTCTCACCCGACATGCGTACTGTTTCTGCATCCAAGTTCATCGCTCTTTATATGCCTAAAGACAGCAATAAACTAATGGAGTTATATTAATGAATCATATATGTAACCTAATTCTATATATAGATGGTAACTACCCGAATACTCAAAATACCCTTTCACCCGAAAGCGATACATGGAATATATGGTGTTAACTATTATTTCCATAAAAAAGATGCTCTTCCACAGAGGCTCCAATTTGAAGCAACAGTTGAGTATTGCGGGCAGTATATGGATGAATACTCTATATACCATATCAGTAAAAAAGAGTATGTAGTCAATCGGAATGAAACGGATGAATATTTATATGATATTGCCAAGAAGTGTGCCGATATTATATATCCGATTACCGTATTACTGGATCGGAACGGGCATCCCGTATTTATAAGAACCGATGATATAGTGGAAAGGTGGTCGGAGAAAAGGCATGAGTTGGACCGATATTACAAAGGGGATACTGCTGAGTACTATCTTAGCAAAGTAGAAGAAGCAGTAAATGACCCGGTCAAAATGATGCAACTTATATCGAATGACTTATTTTTTCTCAATTATTCACATTTCAATATTACAATACGGTAAAGTTTGAGAATGATATAATGCTTATTCCATTTTCTATTCCTTTGCGGTTCAGCAGTATACAAGAAATGGATATAGATAGTTTCTCAGATTCGGAAAGTGACACGATTCATATCATTCATAAAGGCAGCACCAAGAACCAATATAAAAATGGGGATTTCTATGGTTCGTCCGAGATGAATGCAAGTCAATACAATGCCATTTTGTCTGCAAAGTATCGCATTCGTTATAGTTTAGGAAAAGAAAGGCATGATTTTGAAGCAATAGAGGGTGATTTTGTGGTAAGCAAGGAAGAGGAAGATGTGAACTCTATAAAAATGGAAGCGTACAAACTTGATGAAAAGGTACTGGAATATGGGTTCGATAAAGAATTGGAGAAAAGGGAAAGGGAACAAAAAAGGATTGATAATTCATTAATGAATAAATTGAAACGGTATTTTAAAACTTAGAGTATATGAGTGACAAACATTTGGTATGTAAAGGGGCTACTGTTTATTGCAGCAAGTCAATGGTAAATAATAGTCCGGGAACTGCGATACCCTTAACTATAACAAGTAATACTCTTGTAGAACTGAATGGCGGGAAAGTTGCGGCAACGGATAAGGATTGTACTCCTGCCAATATGTGTTTTGGTAATTGTAATACAGGCACTAATCCCCCTCCTCCTTGTGTGGCGAATGTGCAATGGAGTAAATTCTACGAAGGTGCGGAGGTGACAGAGGCGGGGATGAAACTTCTGACAGAGGAGTCGGAAGCTACCTGCATGGCTTTTGGCGGTAAAGTGAAGATAGCTTTTCATGGTCAGGTCGCTAATCCCCAACCGGAAGAACCAGGTGAAGTTTCACCGGAAGTCATGGCTGGTATCTTGCCTGTAAACCCAAGACCGGAAGAAACAATTGTCATTACTGAAGGGGATGAAGAAAGAGAGAAAAAAATAACGGATGCTTATTGGGTTGATGAAAAGACGCAGGAGAAAATGCAAGAAATATATCCAGGGAAGAAGGTGACCCTTTGTCTTAAAACATCAGGATATGTTGAAGGAGAACAAGCTGACATCAAAATCAAGATGGAAGACGGGAAAGAAAAGACCGCTTCGGGCGAGGTGAAGCGGGATGGTACTGTTGTGATAGAAAATTTCGAAATAGATTAAAAATGGATATGCTATGATTGAATTTATTGATCCTAACAGCAATAAGCTCGTTTCGAGCGGACCTACAATGGCGCGTAAAGCCTACTATATACACGGAACTACTTCGGATAACGATAGGTGGAGTAATTATCCGTCTACTGTGCAGCAACTGAACCGAATAGCGTTTGGGATAGGAGTGGATAAGAACGACACGGAAGGAATAAATGATATGGGGAGCGAGAAATTTAAAGAGGCGTGTTGCGACTTTTCTTTCGAGTGGGGAAATAATGGAATCCTCAAAGCGGGGAATAACTGGTTTCTCAATACCGTTGAAGACAGACGAATTGCAAGCGAAAAACTTATTGAGCATATCAATGGAAATATAGGAAAATGTGAGGAGGTTGTTTTAATCGGACATAGTCATGGAGGAAATGTTGCTATTCAGGCTGCGGATAAAATATTCAGTAAAATACCGGCTGTTAAACGTGTGTTTGTGTTGACAATAGGAACACCGGCGTTTAACAGGCTGTTTATCACGTCCTATATTAATAACAAAAATCTTATCACATTTAATGAAAAAGTATCTGAGAAAATTCTATATCTTGGTAAAGATTATGTAGTTCCTGTTATAAAGTTGGGACGTAAATTCTGGGGACCATTAGGAATATTTCTCTATATAAATTGTGAAAATCCGGCAACATGGAAAAACAAAGACAAGATAACTCATATTGCTTTGTGGAATAAGAAAGACCATGTAGACGATATGGCATGGGTATTGGATAGGAATAAGTATTTCCCTTATCATGGCATGACGAATAATAGTGCCTATTTTACTAATTCAATAACTGATAATGTGGAATTTGATTTTGCTCCGGCAGATATAAGAGATTACTATAAAAGGGAAATTAAGCCTTTTGCAGAATGGCTTGCTAATCTGGATTATTTAAGATTTTGTCTGGTGGATTTAAGATTGAAAGGGTATGACCTACCGAAAATGCCCACATTGCTTACATATAAAGAGTATATCGTCCGCCGTAAAAAAATGGAGCATCAAAACTCGAGGAGAAAAAAGTATGTGAATGAGCGGGATGCTTTGCGGGTTGACATTCCTAAACCGAAACCTATAATGATGTGTGCTTCGACGAGATTAAGGGAAGAGGCAAATGATCTTCAAGAATTATTCAAAAGTACCAACGGCTTTTATCAATTTATGACTGACATAGATGAGGCAAAGAAAGACAGAAGTAAAGTAGTTGATACACAAATGGTAATAGATATATACCAACAAAACATCCTGAAATTCAAGCCATTGAAGAAATAAAGCAAGAAATGTATCGTGAGACTGAGTTTCTGGAAAAAGCAATGGCTATCTATTTATTGGATAATACTTCTTTTGGAGAGCACGGATTCGATTTGGCTAATCCGAAGCTAATTGAAAAGGCGATTAATGACGGGAGAATTAAACCGTTCCCGAATGCGAGAAATATTAATACAGAATTTTAATCAATATGAAAAATATAATTTTAATAATCTTAGTACTGTTATCTTCTTGTGGTTTTTCACAACGACAGAATAACTGGCGGGATGGTCATGTTGAGTTAGACTCCATACCATTAACTGCGTATGAATATAAAGAACGTGGTAAAAGAAAATCCGCTAATGGAGATAAGCAAGGTGCCATAGACGATTACACACGTGCTATTATGGTTGAACCAACATATGATACTGCATATCATAATAGAGGAGTCGTTAGAGCAGATATAGGATATTATAAAGATGCAATTTTAGACTATACTAAGGCTATTGAAATAAATCCACATTTCGCAGCTTCATATTTTTCTCGTGCTAATGCGAAAGTGGATTTGAGAGATAATAAAGGCGCTCTTTCTGACTACTCTAAAGCTATTGAGTTAAATCCCCGATTTATTGACCCCTATGTTAATCGAGGAGTACTTAAATCTGAAATGGGTGATTATGAGGGTGAAATTGCAGACTATCATTTAGCTATCAAGCATTGTGAACCATCCGTAAATTTATACAATAATCTGGGACGCGCTTTATATGATTTAGAGCGTTTCAAAGAATCGGCAGAAGCTACGGCGAAGGTATTAAGTATTTCCCGGAGGACTACAGACTGTATTATGGCCGTGGTTTGGCACGTAAACGCCTGGGCGACCGTAAGGGAGCTTGTGAGGATTGGGTGAAGAGTAGCGAATTAGGATGTACACAAGCAAATATATTGTTGCCCTTGTGCGATGAGTATATAAAAGAAGAAAATGACTCTCTGAAAAAAGAAAAAGAGTCAGCTAATAAGATAGAATAAATTTCATTGATAAATAAAGTAACTATTTAAAAACACTAACATATGGACTCATTTTTCCAAACCCTCGCCTTCACCTACCTGCTCTACCGATACTGGGATTGCTACTGGTAGGCTTAGGCATTTTCGATAGCCAAGAAAAACGCTTTGCTGAACAACAAGCGGCTGGTAGGCTATACCATCGGTGCAATCGTACTCCTGACACTCCCTGCCTTGCTGGGATTCCTTGATTACGGTTTCATGCCCTATGGCTACATTTTCCTTGCCATGCTGTATCTCCTTCTGGGCGGTTATAACATCCGAATGATAGCATGGGTGTATAAGGACGACTACAAGTACCGCCACGAATCATTCTCACCGGTTTTATACTGGTAGTATCTATGCTGTTCTTCACCCTTGTATTCAATCTCTGCAATGAATTGAAATATGGTCTGTGGGCATCCGCCTGCCTGCTTCCATTCGTCATTGTCTCGGTATTTATCCGCACATACCGTATCTTTATCGCCATTCCGATTCCCGTGTATGAAGTATGGAGATATACAGACGATACCGAGCAGGACGGATATTTTGACCCGGGCAGCCTGCAAGTCCTGCAAATAGAGCTATACAAACAAGAAAGCGACCGGGAACCGGTCAAGCTCAGTGTGAAAGCACCCGACGAAATGCAATTCGGCACATGGTTTCACCGGATGATTGACGACTATAATCTGAAGTCTCCACAAGCCCCGATAGACGACTATGCAGCAAAAGAGGGAGGATGGATTTTCTACCGGAAACCCACCTTGCTATCTCCCCGACATTACATAGACTTCAACCTTACCGTAAAGGATAACCGCATCCGCAGCCGTGATGTAATTGTTGCTAAACGG
>ENA-OQIC01000555-OQIC01000555.1-human-gut-metagenome-genome-assembly--contig:-NODE-555-length-16053-cov-2.203127_pt1 | contig 16053 bp, 17 predicted proteins | sample MGYA00242572_ERZ504736 | MGnify/ENA primary metagenome ERZ504736 (study PRJEB26092, sample SAMD00036201) | human gut metagenome | host: Homo sapiens | study: EMG produced TPA metagenomics assembly of... | reverse complement strand
TCTTGCGATGATTCACAATCATTGACATAAACTCCTGTATCTCATAGCGGAGTCCTTCACCATCATAACTGTAGAAATACTTCTTGTTCTTTGTCTGGTCTTCATATCGAATCTCAAAGAAGTCAGTTAGCCACCATGGAGCAGGAACATATACATAACCCTTCGTGCCAGAGATAATCATATTACCCTCAGTCTTCACTCCAATCCCCAAAGTCATTGAAGCAGTTGCGTGTGGATAGCAGATGTTTGCCTTTGTATATATATCAACTCCATTCTCTACTTTTGAGTAGAAGTCCACCTTGGTATAGTTCTTTCCTAACAGCTTCACGATAGCCATCATGTTAAGCGGGGCATGCTCGTTCATCGCTCCACCTGCCAGAGAAGCATCGAGTTCACGAGTGGGAGCGTCAACCATCTTTGAGAGTGATGTCTTTACATCTACCACATCACCAATCACTCCACTCTTTACCAACGTCACAAGATGATTGAACGACGGACTGAAGGCAGTCTTGCTGGCCTCCAAGAGGACAATGTCGTGAGCCTCGGCATAATCATAAAGCTCGCGGGCCTGTTCTGAATTGAGCATAAAAGGTATCTCACAGAGCACGTGTTTGCCAGCATAAAGAGACTTTTTGGTGTAATCATAGTGGGTAAGATGGGGCGATGCCACATAAACAGCATCCACTTCCTCAAGGAAATCCTCAAAACTATCCGAAAATGGCTTTACACCAAACAATTTTCCAAAAGCAACAGCATTTTCCTTGTTGGGGTCGAAAACAGCTGTCACATTTGCGCTATTGACCACCTTACTTTCAGGAACAAAACGTTTAGCTATTCTTCCTGAGCCAACAATACCAATGCGGTACACCTCTTCTGTCTGCTCTCGAAGCATAGTAGAAGAGATGCCTTCGGTACGAGGAAGATAAACAACCTTGCAATATTCGTTGAGATAGTCGAACTTACCTTTCCAATCGGATCCAATGGCGAATATATCAATATCATATCGCTGGATATCATCAATCTTCTGACCAAGATAATCTTCAATAATTACCTCATCAGCATAGCCTGTCGCCTTGACTGCCTCAACGCGCTCCAAAACGTTATTGCGCACATTGAGTTTCCCTCTACCTCTGTCGAAGCTGTCGCTGGTGACACCAACAATAAGGTAGTCGCCAAGTTCTTTTGCTCGACGAAGAATGTTAATATGACCCTCGTGCAGAAGGTCGTATGTGCCGTATGTTATTACTCTTGTCATTTCCTATATTACCAATTGTTGATACAGGATATCAAATTTACTAAAAAGCCCTCCTTAAAATGGCTAAGAAAAATCGCTACATTTTGCTCGCCATTAATTAGATGCAACAGCAATGTCATTATACAACACAAGAAAGCGACAGTCAGTACCGACTTGTTTTACTCTCTTTATACAAACTTACCACTGCCACATAATTTATAAACAACAATACATGAAATAAACGTTGAACTTGGGGTGTATATATAGCAATAACTATAAGCAAAAGCGAAATAACATTTATACTAAACAACTTATTAAACAACAAAACTGACATTTCATATTGTGGATACTTAAATCTATTGAAAGAGAAGTATCCAAAAGACTTTATACTCTTTTTGCAATAAAATAAGATTTTATATAGATAAAGTACCCTAAGCTCAATATAAAAAACATCTAATAGTCAAACCAATCAAACCAAATATATTTGACTCACCTGTCTGTTGAAACTTATCATTAAGAGTATCTGGAATAGGAAGGAAAGCGATAATTTTGTATAACAATCTTGTTTGAGCTGTTACAAAAAGTACTATAAATGCAATTAAAACAACAGTAGATAGAATCTTTCTATCTTTTATACAAAGAAGATTATAAAGTAAAAAAAACAAGCATGATGTATGGAGAGTAGTCGCTATTACTACCAAACTAGAATACATTAGATAATCCCACTTCGACTCTCCTCTAATCAAATAAGGCAACGCAAAGATAACCACACACATTCCTGCCAGCCATCGAAATAGTTCAGCATCAGCTGTTGCTGGAAAAATCAAGAAGAGAGCTATAACACATGCAATTTTATTTGTAAATACTTTAATGGTTGACCATATAGCAAAAACTTCAAATAAGCAAATAATTGCCCTTGCTGCATCAAATGATAAACCATATTTATTACCTAACATGCAAAATAAGAAAAAGGAGGGTTCGTATCCCCACAATTCAAAAATATTGCCAGAGCCTACAGCATCATAAGAATTAACATAGGCTAAATAATCTTGATCTGAATGCTCAAATGCCAGCAAAAGATAAAGGGTTAACACTAATAAAATGTTGACACCTTTGTTATTAGATGTAAAAGCTAATAATAATACTATTATGATGTATATAATCGTCAACTCCATTTCAAACCTTTGCTGAATATTTTTAAGAATACTACATTATATAGAAATGCGAATACTATACTGCCACAAATTGATAGGAGCCAATAAGATGTGCCTAAACCCATAAATTGAATGAGAATATTTTTGGAGATATCTAGTCCAATATACAACTCCAATGTGTACTTCCCAATATTAAGTAAAGTTATAACATTATAAAGACGGCTACGAGACATATAAAGAAAATAGTTGAGCAAAAAGAACTGCTATCAATAAAGCCCAAATCCAACCTTTATATACAGCCGAGAAGCTATCAAAGGTTTGTAATATTATGTACAGAATTATCGGAATTAAATAAATAAGGCATGATCTTTTTGATTCTTTTACTTCACTGCCGATACATAAGCCTATAAGATAACATGGAGTACGAAACAAACAACTTTGTATTGTATTTATTATAGTATTATCTCCTACTGGGTAAACAGAAATTACCATAACAATAACAAGTAAAATTCCTAAATTTAAATATTTATACGAAGAACTGAGAAGTTTATAGAGTAAAGGAGTAATAATGTATAAAGGAATAAGCAATGCTAAAAACCATAAACCAACATGTTCTGTCCAATATGAACAAAAAGAAATATAATAAAAGAAACCCTTAATCCCAGTGCCATCATGTAAAGAGTACCAAATCCAAAAGGGGGACTCTAAAATGAGATATGGGATAAGAACCCGTTTAAGCTACTTAGAATCCACCCCTCCCAATTAATATTATTACCTTTTTTACTAATGGAATAATACATTCCTATACCTGAAACTAAAAGGAAAATGTCAACACCCCAATTGCCTAACGATAATATACTTAAAACTACATCTGGCAACTGTGCACCATCCATTCGCGCATGACATAATAAAATCATAATGATGGACATTCCCATCAATGGAGTCCTATACTGACTTAAATTGCCTAAATTATATCGTATTGGTATAATCTTAGATAAGTTCATAATACTATATTTGAGAGTTATTTTTTAAGCAACTCTTTTTTGATAAATTTTTCTTCTGGGATACTCATTAAATATGCCTTCTTCTCCTCTGAATTTTTAAATTTTCCTTTAGTGTTCAGGTTGTAAAAGTGATTCCTGTTTAGAAAATCGTTAGTAGAACAAATGATTTTTGCAGGATTTCCGCCAACTACACAATTTTTGGGGACGGATTTTGTAACCACACTTCCCGCTGCTATCAAACATCCTTCACCTATTGTTACTCCTGGCATTATATGAGAATTTGCTCCTATATAAACCCAATCGTTAATTGTTACTTTTCCGTATGCATCAAACTCTGGACAAATATTGCGTACTGCTTGACCTCCACCATGCGTGTGTATATAGACGTTTTTTATTATTTGACAATTATGACCTATCGATATCAAATAAGGTTCACTACTCCACTCTCTTGTAGCAATAAAACAATTCTTACCTATTTTTACGCCAATATGTAAAGCATATTTTTCTGGAGACACAAGAAAACGCCAGTATAAGTTAACTAATCTTACAAACGAATTTAACATAATTAACCAAACAATTCATTTAACTCTTCTTCAACTCTTTCTATCATATTCAAAGGAGAAAATTCACCATGATAGCCATAATCAACGAAACCATTTCCTTCAGTAATGAAATCAATGTTTATATTATTCATATCTTCAAGGACTTGAATTTTATTTCTATCATAAAACTTAGATTTCCGTACACAGTTACAACTCGTTATTAACTTCTTTCCATAAATAACAGCTTCTAAAAAACGAGATGTATAACCTTGTTGATTATTCTGCGTAATATCAAGCATACACCTTGTGTTTACGGAATGATAAAGCATTTCCCTGTATGACATAAAAGTATCAGAATACACTATTCCTGGTAATTCTGTTCTCTCTTTTTTGGCACTTGTGTAAGGTAAAAGAATACTTTAAGACCAGCTTTTGTTAACTGATTATATGCTCTTGACAATAATGGAAGTCGATCTTTTGCTTTTCCTGCAAAAAAACATCGGACTCAAACTCTTTCTCTCTTGTTATTTCTATTGCAGACTCAAATTCGTCAAAATGTGGGATATTATATTCTTTTGATTCAGCCTCATCATAAGTCATTTCTAAATCAAAAATTGGATTAAAATGCAAATCTGGTCTCATTCTTTGCCCGACTGAAAGAAAGTCCCTGTGTATGTGTACGATTTTACAATCAGGATACTTCTTCTTGAGATAATGTAAATAGCCTAACGGTAGGTTACGACTTATTATTATAAAACATATAGGTAGTTGTACAGAAAAGTTATTTTCAAAATATAGCGGATACCAAAGATTCTGAAAAGGCAACTTTATATGTTTTGAAATTTTTCAGATGTGTGTAGAGCAAAAAGCAACCGTATCCAATAAAGGTGTTTATCCAACGGATATGAAACAACTCTTGCCTGCTCTAAATTTTCCAGATCTTTTGTACAAATTGTATAGTAACCGTCATTGTCTACTCTTAACTTGTTATCAGGTGAATTAAAGATGACATAATTGTATTTATATTCCATATTTTAAAAATTACATTTTGAACTGGCAGGTAGTATTGAACCACATTCCAAAGAAACTACCTATATTGCCAGTTGCCATTTGGGTTATTTTACAAAGGCGTTTATATAGTAGCTATCTTTTGTACATCCTCACCAGTTAACCACATATGCATAAGAATTTTATGTTGATAAACGTTTTCATACTATCTAAAAAGTTTTAAATCATCGAGCATTAACAATACTTAGAGCCAAACTCCTTGATTGTATCGACAATCAAGGTTAAGTCATCGAGCGAGAGGCTTTGATGCATCGGCATGCAAAGAGTGTTGTCGACCGCATAGTCTGCATTAGGACAAGATGCATGAACACCATAGCCTGGGACTCTGTGAAGCGGGAAGTAGCGATAAGTAGTGTAAATTCCGCGGTCGCGCAGGTATTTTGCCAGCTCATCTCGCTTGCCGTTCTTAACCTGAATGTGATAGAAATAATATGACGTAGTACAACCTGCTGCTATAGGCAGAGGAAGGTCTAGCCAATTGACATTTTTAAGGTTTTCGTTATAGACTCGTGAACTTTTGAACGTGCTTCCATAAAGGACGGCAGTCTCTTGAATTGCTCAAGAGCCATGGCTGCTGTCACATCATTCATGATGGCACGATGGCCGAATGAACTGATATCGAACTCCCACCACTTCTGAGCTACACTGTTCTCATATCCGCTTTTGGCTTCAAGTCCGAAATAGAGCCACTTCTCAGCTCGCTCTCGTAATTCAGGGTCTCTGAAATGTAAAGCTGCACCATCGCCACAAACAAGAATCTTCATGGCATCAAATGACCACATGCCGATGTCTCCGAATGTTCCTAATGCCTTTCCTTTGTAGGAAGAACATACTCCTGCTGCACAATCCTCTATAACCTTCAGATTGTGGGCATCAGCCAATGCCATAATCTCGTCCATCCCGCAGGCAATTCCTCCGAAGTGAAGAAGAAGTATTGCTTTTGTTTTGGATGTAATGCACTTTTCGATGTCTTCAGCACGAGCATTAAGTGTGCGTGGGTCAACATCACAAAGAACCATCTTTGAGCCGTTGGCACAAACTGCATTGCCAGCTCCGACAAAACTGATGGTAGGAGGATGACCTCATCACCTGGTTTGATGTCGCAAAGGTGCATAGAAGAGAATAACCCTTCGCTACAACAGTTTGTTGTCAGCACTCTATTTGCAGTCGAACCGACGTGTTCAGCCCATTTCTTCTCAAACTCGTTGACGAGTTTACCTTTTCCAATCCAATTGGAATCGAAAACCTCTTTGATGCGGGCTAATTCCTCCCCCCTAAAGTAGGTTGAAAAACATTAATCATGATAAATAAAATTTAATATTTACATATACCTATGTATTGATTTTGAACATCTTAAAATCTTTATCGATGTCGAAATTCAATCAATTTCTGTAATCTCTTGTACAACATATCTATGGTAATACAGGTAACGAATACAATAGCACATTGCAGGAGTGCCACTCCAATCATATAAGAAGTGTTGAAATAATCGATATTGTCGAACACTCGTTTCCAAAACCATGGATAGACATTTGGATTTTCTGAAATCAAATAAACCGCAAACGCACTTTGAGCAAGTAAGTTAATAATAGTAGATGTGATATTCATCTTGCTAAAGAGTAAGAACAAGCCTAATGCGCCTATAATCGGCAGGATTGAAAACCTTCCAATGAAGTGCATACTTAAATTTGCTGTAAAGCCCAAAACAGGTGTGACAATATCAAGCAACAGAATTGAAGCTATTGCCAAACCAAATCCAGCTATAGTCAAGCCTTTATTGTACCTCATCAATTTATTTTCCAACTCTGGCAAATAACGCAATTGTGCGCCTATAGAGTAGAACAATACAAATGCTCCAAGGTTGGAAGACACTGTTTTTGCAAAAATAAGCGGTAAAACAAGTTCAATGGCAAGCAACAATGCGAAGTACCATTTCGTTGCTTGTCTGTGAATGCTAACAACAATTTGTTAAGACAAGGTGACAACACCAAAACGAGCAAAAATGGTGCTACAAACCAGTATTGGCTATAGATAATTGGCAGTAAAGAAAGTACCCCACCCGTTATGCTAAATTTGACAAATCCCAAAGCAACTACAAGAAGCCAAGTTGTAAATGCATAGAACTTCACATCTTTTACTACACGCATGAGCCTTTGGTATTCATCGAATCACGAGAGGCTAAAAAGAACCCCGTAATCATCACAAATATGCAATTGCCTACCTCTCCGAAATATTGCGTAAGCTGAATGAAACTTTGTTGATAAGATTCGTATTGTCTGGTGTTAGTTCCCACGAACCGTGTCCGCCCCAGTGACTTAATACTATTCCAAACATTGCCAGCAAGCGCAACAGCTCTATTCCAGATTGTCTTTGTTGTCCCATTTTATTTCTTTTTGAACTTGTTTATAATAAATGCTAAACTGCTATCTCTTAGGATGTATTGCATGAACAGATATATAACTGAACATACCAATACTTGACATATCAAAGTCATCCACAGAGGGAGTTCTATGAGAGACAGAAGATAGCCACAAGCTAACATTATTATGGAAGAGAAAACGGGTTTAATCAAATCTTTAGTTCTCTCAATCAAAGAGTAGTTATAGACTTTATCACTGATAACACATAGCATAAAATTGCCAGCAAACTCGACTACAACATAGCCTATTGCAATAGCGAACACTCCGTATGGAATCATCAAGACGAGGGATAGCAAGTTGATTGCCAAAAGAATCATCTCATAATACAACCCTATCTGGCTTTTCCATAAAGAGAGATACACTTGTTTATCTACAGATGTTATGATACCTGGAATTCTAAGCAAACAGAACAGACTTAAGAATGGGGCACACGGTAGCCATTTATCTGTTAGGACAATTAAAATCAATGGCTTTGATACAAGCGCCACAAGAAGCAGAACAGGTATCATCACAAATGCCGACATACTGACGGAACGGCGAGCCATCTCCTTAATGTGACTTTTATCGTCTTGTGATCTGGAAAAGACAGGCAATAGGACTGATGATATTGAAGTATTTACTACTTGAGTAACAAGACCAGAGTAAGTATATGCCCGGTCATAATACGCAAGTGTAGCAAGCTTGTAAACCTTTCCTATGGTCATCGTACGGATAGTGTCACCTCCTGCACTTACAAGGTTAGTTCCTAATATCTTAAGGCTGAAAGAGTACAATGCTTTTGCGCTTTGTTTTGAGAATCCAAGCTTCAAACGTATTTCTGGAAGCATATTCATAAATATGACTATTGCCAGAATATTCGACAAGACGTAACAAATAAGTGCCCATACTCCACACCCTAAATAGGCCATAGTTATACCGATGACCGCTGATATAGGAGTGGCAAGCAAACTACGGACAAACATAGTTTGGAACATCATTTTTCTCTGCAATAATCCGCTCTGTATGGAATTGAAGGAGTATAAGAACAATGCTATACCCATTACTCTGATTGGCCACACAAGTTCTTCCATATTGTACCACGAATTAATCACGGGTGCCATAAGAAACAAGCCTACATACAGAATTAATGCCACCAAAAGACTAAGCGTAGTCAATGTGGATACATCTATCTCTGATAGGTCTTTCTTCTGGACGACTGCGGCTGACAGACCACATTGCACAAAGATACCAAGATAGTTGACTATAGCGGTAATAATCGCAAGGCTCGCAAAATCTTCAGGCATAAGAAGACGGGCGAGGATTATCTGAACCAACAAACCTATTCCTTGCACCATTATCCGTTCACCTGATTTCCACAATAATGAACCTATTATTCCATTAGCCTTTGCCATATATCATTAATACAAAGAAACCTCAATATCAAAAGGGGGGGTAAAGTCTTTTAAACATTCGTGTTGTGTGTCTTTCTCGGATAGAATTACTTTGTCCATCGGTATACACCAATCAATACCAAGGCTCTCGTCCTTAATGGAGATGCTCCATCTGCCTGTGGTGCATAGAAGTTGTCGCATTTATACTGGAAGACAGCGGTTTCACTGAGAACAGCAAAGCCATGCGCAAAGCCTCTTGGTACAAAGAACTGGCGATGATTATCTTCCGTCAGCTCCACAGCAACGTGATGTCCGTAGGTGGGTGAGCCTTTGCGGATGTCAACAGCTACGTCAAGAACTTTACCTCTGACACAACGGACTAATTTAGATTGAGTGAACGGAGGTAACTGAAAATGAAGGCCTCTCATTACCCCATAGCTGGACATACTTTCGTTGTCCTGTACGAATAATATTGGTTTACCATATTGGGGTATAGCAACTTTTTCATCAAACTCTCGTTGTGAGAAGGATTCGACGAAATATCCTCTTGAATCCTTAAACACTTTGGGTTCAATGACAACTACGCCTTCAATGGTAGTTTTGATTACGTTCATTACTTTTCAGTATTAATAATACTTAATCTAACGATGTCTTCATACTTCCCTTCGGCATTGAGAGCCTCATCTTTAAGAATAGCTTCTGCAGAGAATCCTGCGTTCTTAAGCAATTCTACTTCGTCGGGATACTTATAGAATACGTACGAATACACCTTATGCATACCATATTCCGTGAAAGCTTTATCAACAAGCATACGAATAGCCATACTCTGGCTATCTGGTGTCCACTCTGTATCTGTACTGGTGAAAATACACAGCTCACAACGCTTGTTGGCGTAGTCCATATCCTTCAGATATACAGTTGCAATAGGGTATGCTACGATAGGGAAATCCTCATTCAAACGTTCCACCATGAACTGCTTATATTTGCCAGTCTTCACAAAATTCTCATAGAACTCTTTATTTGATTCTTCAGTAATTGTTGCTCGACTGAGACAATGGTTAATCACTCTTTCGTCATTACGCCACTTTACAAGATGAACTCCATCTTGCAATGTGATTGGTCTTAATACTATTTTCATATTTCAATTATCATATTTCATCTTCAAAAGAACGATGACACTTGTCCTCAATAGGAGTACTTTATCAACTGCACAAATGCTATGCTTCCATTTTTTTAAGTCTTCTCGCAAAATTTGCGATTACCATTGGAGTTATTTGATAGATTGATTCATCGTGTTTTGTTTTTATCATGGGGCATAGAGATAGACACTTGATTTATCAGTCCTTATCCCAAAATTTGCTTAACATCTTGGTTTTGATGAGTCTTGAAAGGCAGCACAAAGTGGTTTGTAATCAATGCCTGCACACCGAATGCGGAAGACCTACCTTCATCTCTTTTAAAGTTACAAATTATATCCATATATAGATTTATATTATAATTCTCGTGACACACTAAGCGTCCATTTCTCCTCAAAATTTCTCTAAACTATTATGAAACAAACCGTCAAGAACTAAAAAAATAAGAACATTTTAACTTTACATTCATTTGTTATAATACCCATTGTACCACTCCGCAAACTTACACAGTCCTTCACGCAAAGGGGTCGATGGTTTGAAGTCGAAATCTTGCACCAAGGGTGTTGTGTCTGCGTAAGTGACAGGAACATCACCGGGCTGCATAGGGACGAGTTCTTTGTGTGCCTCAAAGTCGTATTCAGCTGGAAGCACACCAGCGCGAACAAGTTCTTCTTGCAGGATGGTGACAAAATCCAACAGGTTCTCGGGTTGGTTATTGCCTATATTATATATGATATAGGGAGGAACGGGCAGACCGTCCTCACCTGTTCGTCTTTCAGGAGCGTGTCGCATCACTCTGACTACTCCTTCTACTATATCATCAACGTAGGTGAAGTCACGCTTGCAGTTGCCGTAGTTGAATATTTTAATGGTCTCGCCTTTCACGAGTTTGTTCGTGAAACCGAAGTATGCCATGTCTGGACGACCGGCAGGACCATAGACAGTGAAAAAACGAAGACCTGTAGATGGGATATTATATAGTTTGCTGTAAGCGTGCGCCATCAGTTCGTTACTTTTCTTGGTGGCGGCATAGAGGCTGACAGGATTGTCCACCTTATCATCGGTGGAATAGGGTATCTTCTTGTTGCTACCATAGACAGAGGAACTGCTGGCATAGACCAAATGTGCTACCTCATGGTGACGGCAGACTTCCAATATGTTGTAGAAACCGATGAGGTTGCTCTCGATATAGCTGCCGGGGTTAGTAATGCTGTAACGTACACCTGCCTGTGCGGCGAGGTTGACTACTACATCTATCTTGTTTTCGGTGAAAATGTTCCAATGAGTGCTTTGTCGGCGATGCTGCCTTTGAGGAACGTCCAATCCTTAGACAGACTGTCTATTTCCGTCAGACGTTCGTATTTGAGATTGACGTCGTAGTAATCAGTAATAGAGTCGATACCGATAACTTTGATATTGTCAAAGTCTGTTAGTAACCGTTTCACCAGATTGCTGCCGATGAACCTGCGGCACCTGTGACAAGAATAGTCTTGCCTTTCAAATCTATATTGTATTCCAACATGAAACTAATCCCTTTTAAAAATGTCACGCGTATACACTTTCTCCCTCACATCGTCCAGGCACGCATCGTAGCGGTTGGCAATGATGGCTTGCGACTGCCGCTTGAAGGCATCAAGGTCGTTGACTACCTTACTACCGAAGAAAGATTCCCCGTCCACCAGGGTGGGCTCGTAGATAATGGTCGTGGCCCCTTTGGCTTTGATGCGCTTCATGATGCCCTGAATGGCCGACTGACGGAAGTTATCGGAGTTGGACTTCATCGTCAAGCGATACACGCCAATAACCACCACCTTCTCCTTTTCAGCTTCCCAATTCGCACTTTCATGGTAATAGCCGGCCTTGTTCAGCACTTGGTTGGCAATGAAATCTTTACGGGTTCTATTTGATTCCACAATGGCAGACATCATGTTTTGGGGAACATCTGCATAGTTGGCCAACAACTGCTTTGTGTCTTTTGGTAGGCAGTAGCCGCCATAGCCGAAGCTGGGATTATTGTAGTGCGTACCAATACGTGGATCAAGCCCCACACCGCTGATAATGGCTTGTGAATCCAAGCCCTTCATTTCAGCGTAAGTGTCCAATTCGTTGAAGTAGCTGACACGCAGGGCAAGGTAGGTGTTGGCAAATAGCTTCACAGCTTCTGCCTCCTTCATACCCATGAACAAGGTATCAATTTCTTCCTTTATCGCTCCCTCTTGCAAAAGTTTTGCAAATATCTTCGCATATTCCTCTGCATCGGAATTGCCGATAAATTTAATGGCTGTATTCTCCTCATCGAATTCTTTTCCATCGATGATCTTTGGATAGCCTACGATGATACGACTGGGATAGAGGTTGTCGTAGAGTGCCTTGCTTTCGCGAAGGAACTCAGGCGAGAAGAGCAGGTTGAAATGCTTACCTTTCAATTCTGGTTTCAGCTGAAACAGATGGGCATATTTCTTATAAAGCGACCGTGTATAACCAACAGGAATAGTGCTCTTGATAACCATAATGGCATCAGGGTTCACCTCCAACACCAAGTCTATTACATCCTCAATATGATGAGTATCGAAAAAATTCTTGACAGGGTCGTAGTTAGTGGGGGCAGCTATGATAACAAAATCCACATCCTTATAGGCTGCTTTCCCGTCAAGGGTTGCGGTCAATTTCAAATCCTTTTCCGCAAAGTATTTTTCGATATACTCATCCTGTATCGGTGACACACGACGGTTTATCTTCTCTACCTTTTCGGGTATCACATCCACAGCCACCACATTATGATGTTGTGACAATAGTACTGCCATGCTGAGACCGACATAGCCTGTACCGGCAACGGCGATTTTCAAATCTTTGTATTCTTGCATATCATATTGTTTTTTTCACAATTAATTAGTTGGTGTTACAACAACTGTAAGCATTCAATTTAGAGCATACCCCTTTGAAAGAGCACACAAGTGTGCCCTCAGAGTTTTGTTAATTAATTGGTTTAAATTTAACATTAACATGTAGCCAAAGCGATTTTGTCAAGGACCATGTAAACATAATCCCTGCACCCGTTAAAGATATTTTTGAAAATAAATTCGATGAAATTACAAATAGAAATACCATGAAGCTTCACTATTCCAATCACACTGTGATAAGTTGCAGCCATTTCAGCTCCTGCGTCATTATCGTAATGAAGCGAACTGTTTCGTTGAGTAGTCAGCTTTCGAATGGTTCGCTCAACTTCGTTATCCAAACTTTTTGATAATCTGGTGGAAGGTGGAATCAGAATCTTAAAGGTAAAACAAAAAAGAAGCGGTGGCTTCCGTAGCGACAAAGACGCCAAGGACTTTATGGCGATACATTCAGTCACCTATACGGCAAAAAAGAATCAATATTCACGTTGGGATGCCGTTTTAGCATTGGTCCGATAGGCCAATCGTTAAATCGTACCCTTACTTACGTATTCGTATAGATGAGTAGTTACTTGACACTCAAAACGAGTTAAGAATCAATAAAAGTGAGGTTCAATAATCACAACACCCTTTATGACGGTTTCTATTATATTCATTATTGGTCAGCAGCTAATTCATCAATTACTTTTAAAAGGTACTGCCCATATTGGTTTTTCAACATAGACTGAGCCAATTTCTTCATTTTATCAGAATTAATCCAACCTTGGCGAAGTGCAATCCCTTCCAGACAAGCTATTTTCAACCCTTGACGTTTCTCGAGTACCTCAATATAGGTACTTGCTTCTGAAAGGGAATCATGTGTACCTGTGTCCAACCAAGCAAAGCCACGCCCCAAAGTCTGTACTTTCAATTGTTCTTTTTTCAGAAAATACTGATTCACAGTTGTAATTTCCAACTCACCACGGCAGAAGGTTTTATGTTCTTAGCAACTTCCACAACCTTATTAGGATAAAAATAAAGTCCAACAACGGCATAATTGCTTTTAGGTACTTTCGGCTTTTCTTCAATGGAAAGACACTTACCTCCCTTATCAAACTCCGCAACACCATAACGTTCCGGATCATTCACCCAATAACCAAACACCGTTGCCTCTTGCTTTTCATCAGCAATCCGGACCGCTTCTTTTAACATAGCCGAAAAGCCATTGCCATGAAAAATATTATCACCCAAAATCAGGCATACAGAATCACCGCCTATAAACTTCTCACCAATAATAAAAGCTTGTGCTAAACCATCAGGAGAAGGTTGTTCCGCATATTCAAATTGTACTCCAAAGTCAGAACCGTCACCCAGCAAACGTTGAAAACCGGGTAAATCGTATGGAGTGGAAATAATCAATATTTCACGAATCCCCGCCAACATGAGTACAGAGATAGGATAATAGATCATCGGCTTATCAAATATCGGAAGCAACTGCTTACTGACTCCTTTGGTGATCGGATATAAGCGAGTGCCCGAACCACCGGCCAAGACAATACCTTTCATCAATATACTTATTAAAATTAAATTACTAGATCGAAATCATTCCACCTCACTCCAAGGATACGGATTCTCTTGCACATCCTTCAGGCGTTCTATCACCTCACGCTCGTCTTCCGACAACTCTCTGTCCTGCCATGTATCGATGATGGCCTGAGCTTCCCGGGCCAATTCCTCGTCGAAAACTTCTCCGTAACAATAAACCAGCAGTTGGACTTTCAACAGAGAGGCAGGCAGATGTTCCAGGACATCCCAGCAACGATCCAGAATATGTTGGATACGCTCCTCCTTGTCACCGTTATTATAGAGAGTCGCATTATATCCCATCAGGAGCGACAGACACAACCGGGCCTCTTCTTCATCACTATCACCATGCTTGTCGTACAAAGCATTAGCCTGAGAAAAAACATCACGATTCAGACGGGTGAATTGATCACTGTAGATCGGCCGACCGTCCATGCCCAGATAGCAAAGTTCATGAGCAGAAGCATAAAGAGCGGAGATTTCTGATTCTAAATAGTTCATATCTTGTTATGTTATTTTTCAGTGACAGGTTCGACCAATGAAGGATGGACAAAAGTGGTGGCGACAGCCATAACACCTTCGATGGTGACTACGACACGACGGTCATTGCGGACACGGACAAACTCGCCCTCCACCCCCTCGAAAAGCCCCCCGGTGATACGCACACGGATACCCTTGCGGATGTTCAACTCAGAAGGTTCGAAATAAAGCAGGGATTCATCATAATTCGCAGAGACAGCCATGAAATTACGCATTTGGGAATCAGGAACGATGATGGGACGATGATATTCACGATCCATAATGTAACGGATAGGAAGCGTGGCACTCCTGCTCTCTTTGATGGCATCGATACAACTACGCGAGGAACGGACAAAACCAGATTATGAACTGCGGGAACAAGCTTACGAACCCGACGCTCGTTTTTAATGGTATATTCGTAGTGCATGGGGATGAAATTCTCGATCCCCTCCGAATTGAGGTACTCCTGCAAAGCCAATTCACGCCCGTAAGTGATACGCAAGGCATACCAGTTCAAAGCGGAAGAAGATAGGATAGATTGAGAGCGCTCCATCGAAGACTCGATAGATGCGGATGTTGTCATGTCGTTCACGTCAGGATGTTCTTTGGGGACACCGGAGTAGCGAAGCATACCTCCCGGTCAAGTTATGTAATGCGGATTTTAATGAAAAATTCAGTGCATCCATGTTATTTAATGCCCCCCACTATCACAGAAGGAGAGGCAGAAAATAGTTATTTATTATAATAGCCTTTAAACGAGGGCATTGAAAACAAAAAGTGTTTCAATAGACGTTCGTTTAAAAACACATGTTTTTTGTATATAAATCAGAAGAGAACAGAAAACAAAATCAGACAGATAATAAACTGTTTTTTATTAATTCGTAAATAACTATGATTCAATATATTAAAGCAACAACCAAAAGCAAAAATCATTTTTTTATTAAACATTTTGTAGTTCTAAAATACCCTCTATCTTTGCGTTCAATTAAACGAACGTCTATTGAAACACTTACTTTTTTCATCAATACAACATTATATATCAGACAATTAGCCTATCAAGAGCGTTCATTCCCTCTTAAATTCCACTTTTATTTGCCTACCTGATAGATTACTCTCTACCTTTGCAACATATTAACAACATTTAGT
>ENA-OQIC01000550-OQIC01000550.1-human-gut-metagenome-genome-assembly--contig:-NODE-550-length-16128-cov-1.209862_pt1 | contig 16128 bp, 17 predicted proteins | sample MGYA00242572_ERZ504736 | MGnify/ENA primary metagenome ERZ504736 (study PRJEB26092, sample SAMD00036201) | human gut metagenome | host: Homo sapiens | study: EMG produced TPA metagenomics assembly of... | reverse complement strand
CTATAAGGAAATAGATTTAGGTCCGTTTACCTCCCATCCTTCTGTCGTAATTTATATTTTATCCAATGAAATGCCCTACGAAGGAAAGGTAGGTGACTTATACAGGGATTTTCTTACTCGAATGTATCAAGAACTTAAAAAATGGGATAGTACCCGTTTGTATATTTGTAATGCCGGCTATGGTCTAGGGAAATCAGCAGATATCTATGACGTACACAGGTATTGGGGATGGTACTATAACTCTTTCCTCACCTACCTGAATATGCGCGACAAGGATATGTGGCAAAATCCGGGAAAAGTACAGCCCATTACCTTCACAGAATGTGTGGGTAACTATACCGGTATAGACGGACGCTTTAACCTTTGTTCGAGAACCAAGCAACCCGGTTCTCAAAAGTGTTGGACAGGACATTTGCCTGATGCGGAACAAGCAGAAGCCGCCATGGCCTATCAGGCATTTGTTCTGAAAAATGCGACGGAGCTATTCCGCCGCTTGAGAAGCCAGAATGATTGTCTGGCTGGCACCATGCCTTTCACCATTGTATTTCACCATTGGGACGGAGTAAGTTCTTTTGCCGAGATGAAGCCCAAACCGGTCGCCAGGCAGTATCAGCTTAGCTATCAGCCTATATTATTGAGTTGGGAAAACTGGCAATCACAAATATATGCAGGAAAGAAGCTATCGGTAGTGGCACACGTAGTGAATGACGATGATTACGGTAATGGATTGAGCAATGCCCGCCTGCATTGGTGGATTGAGCATGAAGGCAAGAAAGTAATATCGGGAGAAAATGAATTCCCGTTTGTCCCTTATTATGGAACCGATAAATTACCTCTCACTATCAATATCCCACAGAATCTACCACGGGAGATTATCTATTAAAAGGAGAGATTTATTCCAAAGACAAAAAGGTGTCATATAACGAAAGCGAATTATTTATTGCCGGAAAGGATTGGAACAACCCGACTGATACAGAAACAACAGTTTTTGTATATGACACTACCCCGGAACAACAAACATTAAACTGTTTACAAAGAAAGGGATATTCCGTGAAAACAGCATCCTCATTGACAAAACTCCCTATGCACTCCACATTTGTCATCGGTAAAGATTCGTGGGATGATAACCTTGACAGACAAACCGAAGAATTGAAAGCGTATGTCAATAAAGGCGGCCGCATTATTTGCCTTGAACAGAATCAAACCACTTTCAACTCATCCTGGTTGCCCGTAAAAGTAAAATTCCTGGAACATAGTAATAACGATCCGGTTTATCTGTCACCGTCTCTGGCATACAAAGATGGCATGAATATCAATCTGGAACGTCCTTATCATCCGATTTTCAGTGGATTGAATTCACGTATGTTCAGGCTATGGGCTGACTATACTTCTTATGATGAGTCGAAGAATGGCTTCCCGGCCATCTATCCTGTAAATACGGGTTATGAGTTGCAATCGTCCTCAATAGAGGATGTGGCAATTCTCGCCAACTATAGCCGTGCCCTGGCTGGTACAGCTTTATCCGAGTTGTTTGTGGGGAAAGGTTCTATCCTTTTATCCGGATTTGACTTGATAGACCATTGCGAAGTAGATCCTGTAGCCGACAAACTTCTTTCCAACATGATTCAGTATATGGCTGTCAATAAGAAGCATGAACAGTATGTAGCCGTAAACGATTCCATTATTTGGGGAGACTATGCCTCTGAACGAGGGATAGTTAATGCTCCATGTAACGGTTTGATGGTGAATACGATTCCTATCATTCCAAAAGGACAGGAAGAACTGCCGAAGTATAAAGTGCAGGTTGATGAATATGGATATCAATATGCAGGCTCCTACGGAGGCTGGAATTCGAAACCGGGAGTGCAATATGTCACATACGGCAGACGTCCGATGGCTCCATTTACTTTCTCACGTGGAGGTAGCCCCATTGTCGATACATCTTTAACCGTTGGCGAAGGTTACTTTTATCTGGCACTTCCCCGAAAGGCAAAGACTATGGTTACTGTATTGGAGAATCCGGTAGACGAGCCTCTGAACATCAGTCTTTCGGTCACGGATGGAACATGGGAAAAGTATATCATCCAACCCAAACAACAGTTGATTATCAGAACGAATATCTCTCATCTGAAAAACAAGATGAAAGTGACGCTGAAAGGAGACAGACGTACCATATTATTAAAGACTATAATAAAGAAAACCCAAAAGTAACTTCCGTACAATGTTGCTTCTTAAAAGAACGATTTTTATATCTTATCATATACAAAAGCAGGATATTTGCCAATGAATTTATAATCAGGCAAACTATGAAACGCATATTATTTTCTTTCTTTTTATCACTGATAACAATACTATCCTTTGCAGCTGACGGATTTACGGTAGCAGATGTCTTTACGGACCACATGGTATTGCAGCGAAATGCCATAATAAAGATATGGGGAGAAGCCACAACGGTTCACTGGTTGAGGTCCGGTTTGCAGGGCAGCTTCGGAAAGTAAAAGCCATTCAGGGAAAATGGCAAGTGACATTGAAGACCGGAGAAGCCGGAGGGCCCTATAAATTAGATATTATAAACGGTAATAATAAGGTTAGTTTTCAAGATGTTTTAATAGGTGACGTATGGTTGGGCGGGTGGTTCAGTCGAACATGGAATTCGCTTTGCGCAGAGTAAAAGATGCTCAAAAGGAGATTAGTTCGGCCGACTATCCACAAATACGTTATTATAAAGTGCCGAGAAAATTCTACCCGGAACATGAAGTGTCCAAAGCATCATGGAGGGTATGTTCACCGCAGACAGCACCGGAGTTTTCTGCTATCGCTTATTATTTTTCCAGGAACATACATAAAGAGTTGAATATTCCTATCGGTATCATCCAAATTCCGGTAGGAGGAACCACGGTGGGGGCCTGGACAAGCAGGTCACTGCTGATGTCGGACAAAGACTTCCGCCCGATAGTACAGCATTATGACAGTATAGTGAATTCTTACGGGTCGGACGGGTACGAAAAACTATACAACCGTTATGTTTCAAGTCTGGCAGAGTATCACCAGTTGAACGCGGAACAAAAGAAGTATATAGACAAACCGGTGGAACCTATGGGAAGAAAGAATTTCCATAGACCGATAGGATTGTCCGAGACAATGCTAAACACTGTTATTCCTTACACATTGAAAGGTTTCCTCTTTTATCAGGGAGAATCAAACACAGCCCGCGGAGCGCAATACCGCAAATTGTTTCCTGCCATGATAAATGAATGGAGAACTGCTTGGGGGCAGGGAGATATTCCTTTTCTCTTTATTCAGTTACCCAGATTCGAAACGAAAACACGTTATTGGTATGAGCTACGTGAAGCGCAATACCTCACCTCGCACCATGTAAAAAATACAGCAATGGTTGTCGCTTTCGATCAGGGTAATCCGAAAGACATTCATCCCATAGTGAAAGACACAGTAGGCTGGCGGTTGTCTCAATTAGCACTAGGAAAAGTTTATGGTAAAAAAGTTGTTTGCCAGGGGCCGGAGTTCAAGAAGATGACGAAAACTGCCGATGGATCTTTGTTACTTGATTTTACCAATGCCGGTACAGGGCTCGTTAGCAAAGACAATGCAGCAACACTTTCAGGTTTCGCTGTTGCGGGTAAAGATGGTAAATTCTATCCCGCTGAAGCAATCATCGTAGGCAAAAATCAAGTAAAGGTGAAAAATAATCTGGTGACAAATCCCGTAGATGTCCGTTACCTCTGGGTGAATAGTGGCGATATGAACTTATTTAATAAAGAAGGCTTTCCGGCATTTCCCTTCCGTACAGACAAGTATCGGTTAGTAACAGAAGGCGTATATGTTAATCCGGAGCCGGTACTACCTGACCTTGATTTGTTTCTTTTCATCGGCCAGTCTAATATGGCAGGACGGGGATACATCACAGATAACTACAAAGGTAACATTAAAATACGTATCTGCTTACTCCCGTTGGCGGGATGGAATCGGCACGCAATCCTTTGAACAAATATTCTACGATTCGCAAACGATTGGATTTGCAAGGAGTGGGCCCTGCTTATTCATTCGCAAAAGCAATTACAAATAAAACGGGGCGTCCGCTAGGACTGGTAGTAAATGCTCGCGGAGGCAGTTCTATCAACTCTTGGATGAAAGGGGCAAAAGACAATTATTATGATGAAGCTCTGTCACGTATACGTCAGGCAATGAAGTTCGGTACACTGAAAGCCATTATCTGGCATCAGGGAGAAAGCGACAGTAATGCCCCAGAGACATATATATTGAAACTACAAGAACTGGTAGCCAATTGCGCAAAGATTTAAATAATGCAAGACTCCCGTTCATTGTAGGTGAATTGGCAGAATGGAGGATAAACGGCACATCAGAAACATTCAATGAAATGCTACGAACAGTTCCCCAACATATTCCTTATTCTTATTGTGTGTCATCCAAAGAACTAGTTCCCTTGATTGACGAGAATGATCCTCACTTCAGTGCAGACAGCCAAATAATCCTGGGCCGAAGATATGCAGACGCAGCTTATAAGGCTTGTTACTCCGAAGAATAAATACATACCATAAAATACAAAAGATTTATGTACCTAAGAAAATGTTTGGTTTTAGTTTATGGAGCCATGGTTATACCTTTCGTGGGTATATCTGCTGATAATGTGAATGTGGCATTACACAAACCGGTAATAGCTTCTTCACAACAAAAAGAATTTCCTGCATCCAATGTAACCGACGGAATTATTTCGCGCAAATCTTCCTGGACAAGTGCCAAAGGCGCTCGTACCCCGCATATGCTGGTTCTTAATTTGCAAAAATATTATGATATCGACAGGATAGTTATCTACACGGGAATTCCTGAACCGGAAAAGACGGAACAAGAGAAAGGACAAGCTCCCGGCTTCTGGGCAATGAAGAACTTCAAAATTCAGTACTGGGACGATGCAAACTGGACAGACTTGCCTAATACGGAATGTACGGAGAACCGGTTGGATAAAATCGAATTTACATTTACCCCACAACTCACTACTTTCCAGCTTCGACTAATCTCTACTGATGGGGAACCTGTTACCATCAATGAGTTTGAAGTATATGGCAAAGAAAAGAAAAATATGATTGTTCCTGTTATACAGAATGAATTGCCAAATAAAGTTCATAAAGAATTTCCTAAAGACATGCTTATAACAGTCAATAAAGATGTGATAGGCAATACCATGAAATATGTAGCTTACAATCAAGGATATTATATGCCCGGCAGCAACATCTCAGGTTGGCTTGAATATTCTAATGTAAACAGTTTACGCGTATGGACATCCATGAATGATTACGTACCCGAAGAGGCAGTAAATTATCAGAAGAACTTGAATACACTAGAAGAGTTTGAAGCGTACAAACATGAATTACGAAGTAATCCGGAAAAAAATAACTTCATCAAATGGAAACTGATTCTGGAAAGATGCCGTAAGCAACAATTCTCCACCAATTCAATGGTATTTTGAATATGCTTTACTTGAATTGAAACGCTTGAACATAGATGTAGTCCTACAGATGAATTCAACAGATTTTGACCATACATGGAGCAATAAATGGAAACAATGGCAACGCTTTTATGCCTTGGCATTTTATGCAGCCAAAACGGGTGACGTGGCAATGTTCGCCATGCAAAACGAACCTAATCACCGACATTCCGGTCCGATGAAAATCACGCAATATGTAGATGCCATGAAAATTGTGTCAGATGCTATATATTGTGCAATACAGGATGTAAACAAACTCTATGGAAAGCATCTGAAATCACGTTTTGTAAGTCCTGTCACAGCAGGCTCCAATGCTAACTGGTGGGCGGAAGTTGTGAAAAGCCTGCGCATCGATTATCGGGGATTCCCTTCTGACAGAGACTTGCTGGACATATTCTCGACACACTCTTATAATCTTCCGGCAGCAGGATATGTATCCAAGGTTTCAGACATACGGAAGATCATAGTAGATAATCATCCTTTAAAACGCTCTCTTCCGATAGTGTATACTGAAACCGGGCGTTGGATGAATGCCTATCTCATTGACAAATACGAGACGATGGACTCCCCTTCCCTATTTACCGAATGGGCAGGTGAATACACCAACAATACTCTTAACCAGGGGTATGGTATGTGGGCCTTCAAATTCGCCAACACAACCAGCAACACCTATCCGCGTGGCATTAAATCGGGACATCATTTTATTTGGCAAGGCAAGAGAATCGTAGAAGATGCTTACAACAACGTAGCATTGGGGAAGAAAGTCATTGATTTGACTTCTTCACATCCTGCACAAGTGAAAGTGATCACCGACGGCAACAAGACTGATGCCTCCATGTGGACGTCTGTGAATACAGACGAAAAGAAATGCCTCGAAATAGATTTGGGAAAGAGTTATTCTTTGGGTGCGGCCGTGGTATATACGGCTCGGAATACGGAGTCTACACAGGTCCGGACCGCGTGAAGAATTTCCGGTTGCAATATTGGGAGGGCACAGGTTGGAAAGATATTGAAGAAACTATTGAAAACAATGCTCGCTATACGCAATCTTTCTTTCTATTTAAGACTCCTGTGACAAGTTCGAGAATTCGTTTTATTGCTACCGATAAGGGCAGTATCAAGGTGAGGGAGATAAAATTGTTTGATGAAGAATCAGTAAAAAACATCCCGGAATCTTATGATATAAGTGGTATTCAGCGGACGGGCCAGGTAGTCCGGCTTTTTGCAAAAGGTTTTAAGGACGAACGACCGCTATTGGAAACAGTGAAATCAGTTCCCGATAATGAGGTAGATGCATTAACCTCTTACAACCCGAAAGAAATGCGATATTATATATGGCTTGTACAACGTAAACTCTCGCCAAACACACTGACTTTGGATTTAAAATCATTAAACCTCCCCACCGGTACAAAGGTATTTGCCGAAGAAGTAAGTGCGAATGCCTATGGCGAAGTGGTGTGGTCAAAAGAAATTTCTGAAAACGGACAACTATCGTTCGAACTACCGGCTCAAAGTGTGATGCTTCTTACTATCCCCGCTTGCCAAAGTACACCCTACACTTTGACTGCTACAGCAGATGCCACTATAAAAAGTGGCAGTAATAGCGAAAAGAACTTTGGCAAATAAAAAAGATGAGTATAGAAATGAACGCTTCACAGATTAATCACAATCAGGTCAGCTACATCAAATTCGACTTGTCCAAAGTAGATAATATAAATGCGGCGCTACTGCAAATTTATGGTAATTCGTCGGACAAGTATTCATATCGTTTCCATGTCTATGCCTTAGACAACTGCGATTGGGATGAAGTGTCCTTAAATTGGAATAACGCTCCTAATCTGGATAGGGAACAGATGCGTATAACCCAAGTAGGGAACACCGCACATGTAGCGGGAGAAATCGTAGTCGATAAAAATGCTTCATATCATCAGCTCGATGTTACTAACTGATACGTAAGTGTAAGCAGAAAGAGATCACTTTCGTACTGATAAGGGAGCTCCGGCAATTGGGCGATGATTCGGACAATGGTAAAAGTTGCTATTTGGATACAAAAGAGTCTAACCATAAGCCGATATTATCGATTTGGTAACATAAACCAGGTAACCGTATGATTTACTCTCTTTTCGTACAATCCTCTTATATTATATTTCTTTTTTGAGACTTTTGTTCAGCTTATTCAATAATTAATCTTATGTATAAATGAAAACAATCAATTAAAACTAATCTTGCCGGCTATTTCCTAATGATTATGGTAGGCATACATGCGCAAAATGTACGAGTGACAGGTGTTGTGTCTGACGCACAAAGCCCATTGATTGGAGTGAATGTCCATGTGAAAAGGAGGTACCACCGGTGTGATTACCGATATGAATGGAAATATTCTATTGAGGTACCTTCTAATGCCACACTTGTATTCTCCTATATAGGTTATGCAGATCAAGAGCATAAAGTAGGCAATCGGAAAGTTATCGATGTAACCATGTCCGAAGACTCTAAATTACTGGAAGAAATCGTGGTAGTGGGTTACGGTTATCAAAAGAAAGCGATATCGCTACTTCCGTTGCTTCCGTCAAGACTGATGAGATGAAAAGTTTCCCGGCAGAATGTGGGAGATATGCTCCGTGGACGTGTGGCGGGAGTTAATGTAACAAGTTCATCAGGCAGACCCGGATCTGCTCCTACCATCACCATCCGTGGAAACCGTTCTATCAGTGCACAAAACACGCCATTGTATGTTATTGACGGTTCAGTATCAAGTAGTGAAGAATTCAGTACTTTAAGTGCGGAAAGCATTGAGTCTATCGAAATTCTGAAAGATGCAGCTTCTCAAGCCATTTATGGTGCACGAGCCAGCGACGGTGTAATTCTTGTAACAACCAAACGTGGTATGCAAGGTAAAATGGAAGTGAATTATAACGGTTATGTAGGTATTCAGTCTTTATGGCGTAACTTCGATTTTATTCTCCACAAGAATATATGATGCTTCGAAGAGAAGCAATGGCAAACGATAAAGGCATTATTGACGCCCGCGAAATCTCTGTTGCAGAGGCTTTGAGCGACGAAATAATGAGTGAAGTCTGGGCGAACGGAGAGTTTGTCAACTGGGAAGATCTGATGTTGAAGAATGCTCTTTACCAGAACCATGATTTAACCGTACGTGGCGGAACTGACAAACTCCGTGTTTCAGCCGGCCTCAATTACTTTGATCAAGACGGTATGGTAACGACCGGCTCGGGATATAAAAAAGCAGCTTTCCGCCTAAATGTAGACTATAAAGTGAACAAATGGGCTAGTTTCGGAGTGAATACTTCCTACGCATTATCCAAAAGTGAACGTGAAGATGGAAATTTTACGGAGTTCATTACCCGTACTCCGCTGGCTAAAGTATATAATGCAGATGGTAGTTATACTAAATATATCGACACTGCCAACGATGTAACCACTTACAGAGCACAGAATTATGCACGCGAATAACGAATAACAGCTACCGTGTCAATTATCTTCCTAGAATTGAAACCTTTCAAAGGATTTAATTATCGTTTAAATACTTCTTCTATAACAGACAGCAGGAAGATGGAGAAGTGAAAGGTGTCAATTATCCCGGTGGAGGAGCAACGGCCAAACTAACCAATAACGAACAGAGAAATTATCTGATAGAAAACATCTTCACTTATGAGGTTCCGATAAAAAAACAACAGCATAAACTGACGCTTACTGCCGTACAGTCAGTAGACCATTCTCAAACGAAAGGACTGGGATATGCCACCAGTGACTTACCTGTAGACATGGATTGGAATTTTATATCCAACGGCCAATTTCCGGCACACCTACGAGAACATTCTCTGAAAATAACTTGGTATCTTTCATGGGACGTGCTTCTTACATATTTATGGATAGATACATTATGAATGTAGCTATCAGACGAGATGGTTCAAGCCGCTTCGGCAAGAACAACAAATGGGGCACATTCCCTTCTGTCGCCCTGGCATGGCGTGCAAACGAAGAGAGTTTCCTGCGTAATGTGTCATGGATCGATAATTTAAAACTTCGTTTGAGTTATGGTATTGTAGGTAACCAAAATGGAATTGGCAACTATACAACACTTGGGTTAACAGATCAAGAACGCTATGAATTCGGTGACAACTCATACATGGGTTATCTTCCCGGAAAAGAGCTTTCAAACCCTAATTTAAAGTGGGAACAATCACGCACAGCAATATAGGTCTTGATTTTGGCTTCTTCAACAATCGTTTGTCAGGTACAATTGAATACTATAATACCCGAACGACAGACTTGATCGTTAAGCGTGAAATAAACTCTGTCTTAGGATATGAACAAATGCTTGATAATTTGGGAGAAACCAAATCACATGGTATTGATATCAGTATCAACGGCGACGTCTTCCGTACAAAGAATTTCACATGGAGTTTAGGAGCTAATTTCAGTCAGTATGCTAATGAAATAGTAAAGATTGACAATCAGGTCGATGAAAACGGTAAACCGTTGAGCCAACCGGGTAATAGTTGGTTTGTAGGTAAACCTATACATGTTTATTATGACTATTTACCGGACGGTATCTATCAGTATGAAGATTTCGATATCAAACGAAATGCTTATGGCAAATTGGAATATACAATTGAAACCGACAATTGATACCGATGGCGATGGTATAGCTGATAAAGCCTTGACACGCGAAGATAATGTTGTTCCGGGATCTGTAAAGATAAAAGATGTAAATGGCGATGGAAAAATAAATGCAGATGACCGTACACCTATCTCCAGAGATCCGGACTTCACACTCTCCCTAAATACAACTCTCAAATGGAAAGGTTTTGATTTCTATATGGATTGGTATGGTGTGTCCGGTCGTAAAATCAGAAATGGCTATCTCTCCGAATCCAATAGTGGTGGTTCTTTACAGGGAAAACTAAACGGCGTGAAGGTAAATTACTGGACTCCATTCAACCCTTCAAACGAATTTCCACGACCTAGTCATAACACAAATGTCACTTATCATGGTTCCCTGGCAATTCAGGATGCTTCTTATATCCGCTTACGAACCTTGCAGCTGGGATATACTTTCCCGACAACCTGGATAAAGAAACTCCAGCTACAGAAATTAAGAGTATATGCTACAGCAACCAATCTTCTGACATTTACAGACTTTTTGTCTTATAGTCCGGAGTTGACACCGGGTGCATATCCTGAATCAAAACAGTATGTATTTGGAATTAATGTTTCATTCTAATAAAATCCCGCAGAATATGAAAAATAAATTATATATAGCAGCTTTGGCAGTATCTTCCATTACGCTATTGTCTTCTTGTGAAGATTTCCTGAACCTCAAATCAAAAACAGATATTACTACTGATTATCTGACCACCTCCCTGACGGACTGTATCGCGCAGCGATAGGATTGTATAGCTTGGACAGAGAATTAGCCAAAGGAGACGGAAGCGGTGGTAGCAACCTCTACATAGTAACGATGTGTGATTACAGCACTGATATTATGGCTTTTCGTGCAGGAACAAGTACCGCAATCGCAAAACTACAGAATTTCATGCCCAATAACAGTGATGTAGAATCATTCTGGCAACACTATTATTTCATCATTGGCAAAGCCAATGAGATTATCACCGGAGCCGAACAACTAGGATTTGACGATCCTGTGACTACCCGAGCATGGGGTGAAGCTAAATTCTTCCGTGGACGTGCATATTTTGAACTATGGAAACGTTTTGAACGTCTCTATCTGAATACAATTCCTACTACAGTAGATAATTTGGAACGTGATTTTCATCCGGTTTCCACAGAACAGATATTTACTCAGATCAAGACAGATTTGGATGATGCTGTCAATGCACTCGAATGGGGAATACCCAATAATGACTATGGTCGTGTTACCAAAGCTACAGCCAAACACGTGAGAGCACAGGTGGCCATGTGGGAAAAAGACTATGACAAGGCAATTGAAGAGTGCGAGGATATATTCAGAGATGGAACAATGTACTCTATGATGTCCAAAACAGGGGATGTATTCAACAGTGCGGACATGCGTTCCGCCGAAGTTTTATGGTCTTATCAGTTCTCTGAAAATATGGGTGGAGGCGGAACCGGTACCCATTGATGGGACACCGTGCCGCAATTATTACCACTACCCGTTCCCAGGCTAATCCGGATTGTACATTTGAAGCTGCCCAAGGAGGATATGGATGGGGACGTGTTTATCCAAACACCTATTTGTTCAGTCTGTATGATAAAGAAAAAGACAATCGTTATAAAGATCTTTTCATCCATACTTTTTACTATAATGACCAAGTAAACCTAATTATGGACAGGAAATCCCTAAAGATTTATATGGTAAGGCGGCAGGTTATATGGAAAGACTGCACCCGATGTCAAAGAAACACTTGACCAATGGACCAACGCGACACAACCTGACCGCACCAGCAGTTTCAAAGACCTGATTGTTTATCGCTTAGCCGAAACATATTTAATGTGTAGTGAAGCCTATTTCCATCGTGATGGTGGCGACAGTCCCAAAGCTATAGAATACTACAACAAAACTTGGGAAAGAGCAGGTAATACTCATGAAAACGGTCCATTAACCCTCAATATGCTCCTAGATGAATATGCCCGCGAACTACACTTCGAAGGAGTACGCTGGTCATTGTTAAAACGTCTTGGTATTTTGGGCGAACGTGTTCGTCAACATGGAGGTGACCTTATGCTGGAAGACCCATATCTGGACAAAGATTATGCCGAATGCCGCCAGAACTTTGTAATAGGCAAACATGAAACATGGCCTATTCCACAAACGCAGATTGACTTGATGGGAACTAATGTCTTTCCGCAAAGTGATCCTTGGAAATAAAAAGAAACTGATTTTAATTTATAAATCTGTAAAAGAATCGTAGTATGAAAAGACTAACATTGATTTCATTGATTCTGGGTATGGTATTAACTTCTTGTAAAGAGTATGGTGAAGTAAGAATCATGCCTGAATTTAATAATAGCGGAACAGAGGTTGAACTCTACAAAAATGAAGGTTCCTCAAAAACAGTGGTAATATCCACTACAGCAAATGAAGTGACAGCTGACTACAATGCTAGCTGGCTCTCGGTAGATGCCAATAAACAACGTATCATCTATACAGCCCTTGCGACTAACGAAACCGGTGAAGTGCGCTCTACCACCGTCAAGTTAAATGCCGGAGAATTCTCTATGGAGGTGACGGTAAACCAGTTAGCGAAAGACGAGTCGGAAGTGAAGACATTAAAAGTCGGACAATTAACGGAAGATGGCCTTGGAATGATATTCTGGGTTGATCCGGATAATCAAGAAGCAGGGAAGGCTATTTCACTAGAACGTTGGGGCGGTAATCCGTTTGAAGCATCCATTAAATTGCACAATGCTTCTCCACGATAAATGGTATCGAAAATACAGCTCTGTATACTGATGCCGGCAACAATGACGCAGCTGCTCTATGCACAAATCTGGGAGAGGGATGGTATCTGCCTGCATCTGAAGAATTAGGACATTTGTTTGATATCTATAACGGAATAGCACGCGACAATGGATTTACAAATGCTACCCCAAATCAAATCAGTGATGCAGAAAAGGCTTCCCGTGCTACATTCGATAAAAATTTAACCGACCTTGGAGGAGCAGTAATAAACGCAGCCGCTGAAAACGGTAACGGAGAAAGTTACTGGTCGAGTACGGAAAACGAAGACGGACAGAAAGCACGCTATGTACGTTTTGGAAAATATGGAATGGATTATGGTGCCAAGACAGGTACAAGCCGTTTTGTACGTGCCATGAAAATAATCGGTGACTATAAATTCCCCGAAGAACCAGCGACCTTATCTGTTTCACCAATGCAGGTAGAACTGACAAGTGAAGAAGGGGCTACAGCAGATGTCACAGTTAGCACAAACAAACCGTCGTTTGCATACGCCATTGAAGGTAACGGCAATACATGGCTTTCTGCAGAACAGAATGGAAATAAAATTGAATTTACAGCTTTGTCTAAGAATGACGCGACGAAGCTCGTACAGCCATCGTAACAATAACAGCCGGCAATGGTGATGCTCAAGCTACAGCGACAGTAACCATAAGACAACAAAAAGAACAGACGGAAGTTGCTGCTTTTCAAATAGGAGATTTTGTAAAAATGGATGGTGGTACAGAACTGGCTGAAGGCGGTATCGTATTTTGGGTAGAGGGTAACAATGCTAAAATTCTGTCTTTAAAGCGTAGTGCCACTGCCATAAATTGGGCTAACGAAGGATTTACAGACGCATTAGGTTTAACAGATCAGGAAGATGGTGAAGCTAATACTCAAAGATGAGAGAGAGTGGCATAGCTGCTAATATTCCGATTCTGGAATATTGTAAAGACGGTTGGTATCTACCTGCAAGAAATGAAATGGAAGCGGTATTTAATGCATATAACGGCGGGCCTTCACAAAGTAGCGGGCTGAAGCCTGATGCTATCAAACAGGAAGAAAAAGACGCTCGGGCAGCCTGGGATAAAATCCTCACTGATAATGGAGGTGATGTTATGAATGTAAAGGCTGACAATACCGCTGGTGACAGCTATTTCACCAGTACGGAAGCAGATGATGCTTCAAAAGTATTCTATGTACGTTTCGGACAGTGGAATCCCGGTTTGACTGGTGCCAAATATGCCAAATCTCCTGCACGATATGTACGTTGTATTCGAAAAATTTCCAAGTAAAATCCCTTAAAGAAGACAATTATGAAAGTTTATTCATTCTATATCAAAGCATTGCTAGTTTGCCATGCTATTATACTCGCTTCGTGTACGGATTATGTAGTGAAAGATCCTAATTTTATGCCGCCGGATGTTGTTATTACTGACGACACAGGTAACAATGACATCATTGAAGGGTTACCGACTCCCGGAGAAATGCAGCCTTACAGTCCTTCACTCTTAGGCAAACCTTATCGTCCGATAAAAGTTAAGTATTCCAATGAATTTCCACCAGTGACTAAATGGACGGAGAGTAATACCCGTATTATCGCATACATGGGAGAATACAAACCTACCATTAAATCTGAAAGTGACTACAAAGCCATTACAAATAAGTATGGCAGTTTCATTTCAGGAACCAAACAACAGGCCACAGGGCGTTTTTATGTAAAAAAGGTGAACGGTCGTTGGTGGATTATCGACCCTGAAGGTTATCCACATTATGAGAGAAGTGTCACTTCCATGCGTTACGGTTCTTCGGCACGCAATAAGGAAGCATGGAACAAACGTTTTGGCACTGACGCCAAATGGATAGCAACATCACAAGCCGAATTGGCTAGTATCGGTTTTCACGGTACAGGAGCCTTTTGCACGAATACATATGGAAAGATTCAAACTCATAATTCTTCCATTCCTAATTCTCCGTTAACGTTGACTCCTTCATTCGGATTTTTAGGACAATTCAGGTCGCAAAATGGTCATACTTATCCAGGCAACACTTCGGATAATGAATTGGGACTGGTGCTTTATGATGACTGGGCAGATTTTTGTAAGAAATATGTAAATACGTCTTTAGCTCCTTACTTGCATGATGCCAACGTATTGGGTTTCTTCTCAGACAATGAGATCAACTTCTCATCACAAAATTCCAAAATTTTAGACCGTTTTCTGCACTTACGGATAAGACTGATGTAGCTTATGTTGCGGCAAAGAAATTTATGGACGAGAAAGGGGCAACAGGGGTGACTGATAACCTGAACAGTGAATTTGCAGGCCGGTTAGCCGAAATTTACTATAAAGGAGTAAAGGATGCCATTAAGGAAGCTGACCCGGACATGATGTATCTAGGTACACGCCTGCACGGTACTCCCAAATATATGAAAGATGTAGTGGCCGCCGCAGGTAAATACTGTGACATCATATCCATCAATTACTACAGTCGTTGGAGCCCGGAACTGGACTCATATGTTAAAAATTGGGGAGAATGGACAGATGCCCCATTCCTAGTTACCGAATTTTATACAAAAGGACAAGATTCCGATTTGAATAATCTATCAGGAGCCGGATTCACGGTTCCGACTCAGAACGATCGCGCCTATGCTTATCAACATTTTACGCTGGGATTGCTTGAAGCAAAAAATTGCGTAGGATGGCATTGGTTCAAGTATCAGGATGACGACGGTACAGATAACAGCGGAAAACCGGCTAATAAAGGAGTGTATGACAATCATTATGAGATGTATCCTTACTTGGGCAAGTTTATGCAGGAGGTGAATTACAATGTCTATAATTTAATTGAATATTTCGACAAATAGAATAAGTTTATAACAACAAGGAACAAGTATAAATCCTTTAAAGTGATGGTAATGAAAATTAGAAAGAGAATATTAATTATAAGTCTGACTCTGCTGGCGGGTTTTACCTGTTCGGCAGGGGCAGTGACAAAGGGCATGAAGAAAGTCATTGATGACGCTCTTGATTTTCTGTCAAACAGTCAATGTCCATGTTCTATGAGATGAAAGATCAAAAAGGCATACTTCCGAGAACAGCGGAAAATGGCAAGATGATTACATGCGAATCTGCCTGGTGGACAAGTGGCTTTTATCCGG
>ENA-OQIC01000549-OQIC01000549.1-human-gut-metagenome-genome-assembly--contig:-NODE-549-length-16135-cov-2.462519_pt1 | contig 16135 bp, 21 predicted proteins | sample MGYA00242572_ERZ504736 | MGnify/ENA primary metagenome ERZ504736 (study PRJEB26092, sample SAMD00036201) | human gut metagenome | host: Homo sapiens | study: EMG produced TPA metagenomics assembly of... | reverse complement strand
AACAGAACCATTTCCTGTTCAATCGTTTATAATATTTTTTTTCTTTTGAACTATTGTGTCGGTTCATATGAAAGGAGGCGCTTCTATGCCACTGGTTATATTGGCATTAGGCATCGTGCTATTGTTCTTCCTTATTGTAAAAGTGAAGTTGAATAGCTTTTTATCCCTTATTTTAGTGTGTATTTTGTTGGCGTTTGGTGAAGGGTTGCCGATTGATAAAATCTTCCCTACCATTCAAAAAGGCTTGGGTTCAACCTTAGGCGGCTTAACAATCGTAGTCGGCTTCGGTGCCATTCTCGGTAAACTCATGGCTGACAGCGGCGGGGCACAGCGTATTGCTACCACATTGATTAATATGTTTGGTCGTAAAAATGTAAAATGGGCAGTTTGTTTAACCGGTTTTATTGTTGGTATCGCTTTATTTTACGAAATCGGCTTCGTACTTTTAATTCCGTTGGTATTTACCATTGCGGTAGCAGCTGACATTCCACTTCTCGAAGTAGGTATTCCGATGGCTGCCGCTTTATCCGTTACTCACGGCTTCTTGCCACCACATCCGTCCAACCGCGATTTCCGTTATTTTTAACGCCGATATCGGCAAAACCTTGATTTACGGTTTAATCATCGGTATTCCAACCGTTATTATTTCCGGTCCGTTACTGTACAACACCGTAAAAGACATTAAAACGGAAATTCCTGAAGGCCTTCACAATGATAAAAACTTCTCTGATGAAGAAATGCCTTCCTTCATGAGCAGTATTTTAACCGCTTTAACACCGGTTATCTTGATGGCTATCAGCGCCGTAGGTAAAATGATGGGTATTCCTAAAGATGCGCCAATCATGCATATCTTCAACTTCATCGGTGACCCAAGTGTTGCGTTGACTATTTCCGTTGCTGTAGCCTTCTACACATTCGGTTATGCTCGTGGCAAAACTACGAAAGAAATCATGGAAACTTCTGAAAAAGCAATTCTTACCGTTGCTATGATTCTCTTCATCGTAGGTGCGGGCGGGGCGTTGAAACAAGTGCTCATCGACAGCGGTGTAGGCGACTACATCGGTCACTTGGTAATGGGTGCTAACTTGTCCCCATTATTGTTGGCCTGGATCATCGCTTCCGTTATTCGTATTGCTGTAGGTTCCGCTACCGTAGCAGCTCTTACAGCAGGTGGTATCGTAGCGCCGCTCATTCCGCTTACCGGCGTGAGCCCTGAACTTATGGTACTGGCCGTAGGTGCGGGCAGCGTTATCTTCAGCCCACCGAATGACCCTGGCTTCTGGCTCTTCAAAGAATTCTTCGGTCTTACTGTTAAACAAACCGTACGTACTTGGTGTGCCGTAGAAACAGCCATTGCCGTATGCGGTCTCATCGGTGTAGAAATCTTGAATTTGTTTGTTTAATAAAAACTATATAAGTTACAATCAAAAGGTTGCTTCCTCAGGGAGCAACCTTTTTTGTTGAAATCTTGTGAAAATTAATAAATTGTTACTTTTATTTATATTCAATTTGTGTAATACATTATATTATTTTTATTCGCAAAATGTTTAATATAACCGTATAATGTAGAATGCTTTTAATGACAAAAACCTATCTTAATAATAGATTTATCAAATAAAAATATAACCACTTGATTTACAATTTGAATTAATTTATAATATGAAAATATTGTAATTAATTTCATTTTTGTAAGGTTGATTAGGTGGTATTAATGAAGAAGAAACAAAGAGATATGCTGACTTTGCTTGTTTTGGGGGCGTTGCTGTATGTGGCGCAAATGAAGTTGGAGCGTTAGCTATAGATTATGTAGCTGTTAACTCCAGTGATACAGTTCCGGTTGCAAACGGTACTAATAGTGTAGCGGTAGGACCTAATTCTACGGCTGAAGCTGTGAATAGTATTACTGTAGGAAACGGCGCCGGCGTCGCTAATGTGGCCGCTCATGGTGTAGCTATTGGCAGGAATGCTAAAGTATTGCAATCGGATAATTATAGCGATACTATGTCGAATTCGGATAAAAGAAAAACAAATGGCCAAACATCCATCGCTATAGGTGTTAATGCTGAAACGAAATGGAGTGGTGCTACGGCCGTAGGTGCGGGAGTCAAGGTAAATGGTCTAAATGCGTCAGCTTTCGGCAACGGAGCAAACGCCATTGGCGAAAACAGTATTGCACTCGGTGGTGCCTCTATGAGTGAGACGTATACGTATTTTGATACGACTTACAATATGAATAATGCTATTGCAGTGGGTAAAGAAGCTCATGTGGGAGCCGGGCGCGGTATTGCTGTCGGATTAAAAACTAAAGCTGAAGGTATAGCTTCGACGGCCCTTGGGACACAGGCTGAAGCTTTAGGTGAAAGTGATACGGCTATTGGGAACCAAGCCCATGCCAACGGTTGGGGCGCTTCGGCATTCGGTACCATTGCTAAAGCGGATGGTATGAATGCAACCGCTATCGGTAATGATGCAAGAGCTCAAAATACCTATGCCGTAGCGTTAGGCACTCATTCTATTGCAACTGCAGAAGGAAGTACATCGCTGGGCCCTAACTCTCAGGCAGATGGTAGATTTTCAACTTCCGTAGGTTATAATGTGCAAACGGCCGGACTTCACGGAATATCAATCGGTACCAATACGGTGCGCAACGCCAATGCGAATAACGATGCCAATGCGGGTGGCGATTATGCTATTTCCATGGGATCCGATACCCATGCACGCAATACCGACTCTATTGCCATCGGTCGCCAAGCTGATTCTACCAGTGCCGGCGGTATAGCTATAGGCGCAGATTCTTTCGTGGAAACTCAAGATGGCGTAGCTTTAGGCAGTCAGTCCATAGCTAATCGTTATAGTTTAAAAGATGTATCGGTAGTATCTGATGCCTCCGCGGCGGATGAACAAGTGTATGGGGCTGATAAAGCTAAAGATGCCGACAAAACTGCTATTGCTAACACAGTTAAAGGCAATGCAGGGGCGGTTTCGGTAGGTAATGATGATATGAAACGTCAAATCGTTAATGTGGCGGCCGGTTCGGAAGATAGCGATGCCGTTAATGTGGCACAGCTTCGTTCGGTTGAAAATTCAATTGAAACTACCGTGAAAGAATATACGAATGGTTTTACAACTGTTATAAACAATCATACCAGTCAGATAAATGAATTAAATAATCGAGTAGATAACATTGAGGGCAAAGTTAATACCATAGAACGGGATGTTACCCAAATGAAAGGAGAAATGCACAAAGTCGGTGCTATGTCGGCGGCCTTAGCCGGTTTAAGAAACCTCGCTTTTGATCCAAGCAGTAAATTAAACTTCTCTGTGGCCGGCGGCTTTTACCGAGAAGCTTCGGCAATGGCATTAGGTGCGTCCTATCAACCGAATGAAGACGTACTCTTTGCTGTAGGAACAAGCGTGGGCAATAATGACAACATGTATAACGTGTCCGCAACCTTCAAAGTGGGACCAAGTGAAAAACGTCGTGCTTATATTAACGATGAACGCATGGCGCCAATCAGCACCGTTTATGTACTCAACGATAAAATGACCCTGTTGGAAAAAGAAAACCAAATTGCTAATCAGAAAATAGACCAACTAGCTCAAGAAAACGTAGAACTCCGTCAAAAACTTGAACTGTTAATGACAAAACTCTCCGTTTAACTCTTTTGATAACTACACAAGTGCGTATAAGTGTTAAGCCAATTCAGCGTTGCAAAAGAAACAACACGTACTAAGCATATCCTCCCAAAATCCTTGCTTAAGTACAACCAACCTTGCACACTGAATACAACAACTAAACCTATACGGCACTACTTTTTTGCTTCGCAAACCCAGCAGCAAAAACACTATGAGCCCACCCCCACCAAATTGAATACTTTTATAACACACGAACCTTTGCTAACAGGCAAGCCGTTTGTGGGCAGAGTATTTTAGTTGTAACCGATGTGTGGGATGGTTGAAGCTGTATGATAGGGAAGACGATAGCCATGTCATTCGAAGCGATTTTTTGCTTGCAAACCTGGAGCAAGACCGCACCTAGAGTCCACCTCCCACCAATTGAATACTTTTATAGCACACGAACCTTTGCTAACAGGCAAGCCGTTTAAGAGTAAGTTCTTTGACGGACAGTGAGGCTCTAAACGGAATAGCTGCTATGAAAGGAAAGGCACTAGCATGTCATTCGCAGCGATTTTTTGCTTTGCAAAACCTGAGCAAGAATGACATGCTAATGCCTCTATTATTTCCGTTTAGAGCCTCACAAGTGCCAAAAAGAAATTCTTCTAAACCGCTTGCCATAGCAACAGTTCGTGTGATATACTCATAAAGTATGAAATTACGCACGCACGTCTGATCCGACATCTGTGTCAGGGCTTTTCCTGATTTTTACTCGGATATGAAGCGGCGGAGGTTTATTAACAGGAGGTGCCAACATGGCAGTAGTATCAATGAAACAATTATTGGAGGCCGGCGTACACTTCGGTCACCAGACAAGAAGATGGAACCCTAAGATGGCTAAGTTCATCTTCACTGAACGTAATGGTATTTATATCATCGACCTTCAGAAAACAGTTAAAAAAGTAGAAGAAGCTTATGACTTCCTTCGTGAAGTTGCTCAGAACGGTGAAGTAGTTCTTTTCGTAGGCACGAAAAAACAAGCTCAGGAATCCGTTAAAGAAGAAGCTATCCGCGCTAACATGTTCTATGTAAACGAACGTTGGTTAGGTGGTATGCTTACTAACTTCAAAACTATCGAAACTCGTGTAAAACGTTTAAAACAGCTTGAAACAATGGCTGAAGACGGCACATTCGAACTTCTTCCTAAGAAAGAAGTAATCGGCTTGCGTCATGAAATGGAAAAATTGGAAAAATACCTCGGCGGTATCAAAGATATGCCTAAAATGCCGGGCGCATTATTCGTAATTGACCCTAAAAAAGAACGCATTGCATTGCAGAAGCTAAAAAATTGGGTATCCCTGTGGTAGCTACAGTTGACACTAACTGTGACCCAGACGAAATCGATTTCCCAATCCCTGCAAACGATGACGCTATTCGTGCCGTTAAATTATTAACCGGCAAAATGGCTGACGCTGTATTGGAAGGCCGTCAGGGCGAATCCTTGGATGACCAGGGTGAACACCAGGAAGCTGCCGATCAAGCTTTAGCACAAATGGTTTCTGACTCCGTTGACATGGTTCAGGACGGTCAGGGCTAATAAGAGCTTTTAAAAGCACAGCTTTACAAACTTAAAATGTATCATACGTTGAATAAATTTCGGCTCAAAAATATTTGATGAATACACTTTTGACGATAATGCGAAATTGTGAAATCAGCGCTATTGCTTTTTCACAGAGCGGGCTGTCATTTGAAGTATAAAATATTATATAATCGGCAAAAATTTATTTGATAAAAAATGTAGAACGATATAAAATTAAGGTAAGGCTTTATGACCTTACCTTAATTATTGTATAGGAGGTATATATTAAATGGCGATTACTGCTGCATTAGTAAAAGAATTGCGCGAAATTACAGGCGCAGGCATGATGGATTGCAAAAAAGTATTAACCGAAGCTAATGGCGATATTCAGAAAGCAATTGACTTACTTCGTGAAAAAGGCTTAGCCGCTGCTGCTAAAAAGCCGGTCGTATTGCTGCTGAAGGCGTAGTTTCTTCTTATATCCATGGTGCGGACGTATTGGTGTTCTTGTTGAAGTTAACTGCGAAACAGACTTCGTAGCTAAAACCGAAGACTTCCAAGCTCTCGTTAAAGACATTGCTATGCAGATTGCAGCAGCAAACCCTGCGTACTTGAACCGTGAAGAAGTTCCTGCCGAAGTTATTGAACACGAAAAAGCTGTTCTTTTAGAACAAGCTAAAGCAGAAGCTGAAGAAGATGTAAAAGCAGGTCGCAAACCAAAACCTCAAGCCGTTCTTGAAAAAATGGTTAACGGTCGCGTTGAAAAATTCTATAAAGAAAACTGCCTTATGGAACAGGTTTTCATTAAAGATGGTGACAAAACTATTACTGATGTTATTACTGAAAAATTGCTAAAATCGGTGAAAACATTAACGTACGTCGTTTCGTTCGCTACGCTTTAGGCGAAGGAATTGAAAAGCGCCAGGACGACTTCGAAGCTGAAGTTCGTGCAGCCGCTGGTCAATAAGAGTTAAAGAGATAAGAGAACACCGTCACGTGTTCTCTTATTTTGTAATAGCAGAGGAGTAATAAAGCAATGAGTAATAGAAATTTTAAACGTATCGTCTTGAAGTTGAGTGGTGAAGCCTTAGCCGGTGATCAAGGCTTTGGTATTAACCCGTTAGTAGTAGAAGAAATTGCTAAAGAAATCGCTGAAATTGCCCGCACTACGGATTTGCAGATTGCTATCGTAGTAGGTGGCGGTAACATTTGGCGTGGCCTTGCCGGCAGTGCTAAAGGCATGGATCGTGCTTCTGCTGACTATATGGGCATGATCGCTACTGTTATGAACTCCTTAGCATTACAAGACGCCCTTGAAAATGCCGGAGCGGCTACTCGTGTTCAGACTGCCATGCTATGCAGGAAGTGGCTGAACCATATATTCGCCGTCGTGCTATCCGTCATTTGGAAAAAGGTCGTATCGTTATTTTTGCCGCCGGAACGGGTAATCCGTATTTCTCCACCGACACTACAGCTGCTTTACGTGCTGCCGAAATCGAAGCCGATGCTATTTTAATGGCTAAGAAGTTTGCGGACGGTGTCTATGATTCGGATCCACGCACCAATCCGGATGCTAAGAAATTTGATGAGCTTACATACATGGACGTAATTAGTCGCGAACTTAAAGTTATGGACGCTACTTCTACGACCTTGTGTAAGGATAATAATATTCCAATCGTAGTGTTCAGCATGGATATTCCTGGCAATATCACACGCGCTGCGAAAGGGGAAGTTGTTGGTACTATTGTAAGAGGTGAAGAATAATGGAAATTCAAGAACTGTTAACCCGTGAAGAAGGCCGTATGGACAAAACCATCGAGGCTTTAAAACATGAGTTTGCTTCCATTCGTACCGGCCGTGCCAGTACAGCCTTATTGGACAAAGTTATGGTTGATTACTATGCACACCATCGCCAATTAACCAGGTCGCTAATGTAACGGCTCCGGAACCGCGTTTAATTTTGGTTAAACCATGGGAAAAATCCATGATTGGACCAATCGAAAAAGCAGTTTTACAATCCGATTTAGGACTTAACCCAAGCAATGACGGTGAAACTATTCGCTTGGCGATTCCGCAACTTACGGAAGAACGTCGTAAAGAACTCGTTAAAGTAGTAAGCAAAAAAGCGGAAGAAGCTAAAGTTGCCGTTCGCAATATTCGTCGCGATGCCAATGACGCTCTTAAAAAAGAAGAAAAAGCAAAAACTATCACCGAAGATGATGCTAAACAAGGTCAAGAAAAAATCCAAAAATTAACGGATAAAAAAATTAAAGCTATCGATGATTTAAAAGACAAGAAAGAAAAGGACGTATTAGAAGTATAATGAATACGCCGAACTTAATTGTTGGATTACCTTGCAGCTTGCACAGAAGATGTTGCAGGCTGCCAATATCCCTTTTTCAGTAACTATAGGTGAGAACTACAATAGATTTTTACTGTTGCTGACAATGATTTTTATGTAGGCCGAGTGACCTATGTAGAGGAAACGGCACATGGCAAGTTTTGCTATATCGCCCTATGATAGCAAGCGGTTTTGAAAACTGCACTGAGGTACAATATGCTAAAGAATTTACTTCGTAAAAAAGAAGGAACTGCGTCAACGTCAGGCGTTACTCTGGATCCTAACAATATACCTCACCATGTAGCTATTATTATGGATGGCAATGGTCGTTGGGCGAAACGCCGTGGTTTACCGCGTACGATGGGACATCGTGCAGGTGCTGATGTATTAAAGAAGATAGTGATTGCCGCTGATGAAATCGGCATTAAAGCATTAACTGTGTACGGTTTTTCCACTGAAAACTGGAAACGTCCGGCTACAGAAGTGTCTTTATTGATGAGTTTAATTCGTGAATATTTGCTTGGTAATGTACGCGATATGCATGAACATAATGTGCGTATTCGTTTTATCGGCTATATCGGTGGTTTATCCGAAGAATTGCAACAGATTATGCTGATGCAGAACAATTAACTAAGAATAATACGGGTCTTACCTTACAGTTAGCTATTAACTATGGGGGACGCGATGAAATAGTACGAGCTGTTAAAGCTACGGTAGCTGAAGTGACTGCCGGCACTATGACAATTGAAGATATTAATGAAACATCTTTTGGTGAACATTTATTTACAAAAGAATTCAGTGATGTAGATTTATTGATTCGTCCAAGCAATGACTATCGAATCAGTAATTTCCTATTATGGCAATTGGCGTATGCCGAATTTTGGTTTACCGAAACTCATTGGCCTGATTTTACAGCTCAAACTTTATTAGATGCTGTGTATGCCTACCAGCAACGAGAACGGCGCTTCGGCGGTTTAAAGACGGAGGAATAATATGCTGAAAACTCGTGTGATTACGGCATTGATTGGCCTTGTAATAGCCATTATTGCTATTACGGCAGGCGGTTATATTTTTAATGGCATTATTCTTTTACTGGCCTTATTGGGTTGGCGAGAATATGTGCGCATACTTCGTAATATTAAGATAGTATTGCCGGAACGGTGGGGCTATTTATTTACACTCCTTATGATGGGAGCCATAACTTTTGGTTATATAAATGGGCAATTATTGCGGGGGCAGCTTCAGTATTGGTAATAGGCTTATTGTATATTTTTGGGCCGGCCAGACTGGATTTATCCGTGATCAGTACGTCCTTGTTAGGGTTCTTTTACATAAATGGTGGCTTTGCTGCCTTCATGGCATTACGTGAAAACTCTCTCTATGATTTATTACCGATTGGCTTGGCTAATGCTCATATAGGTGAACTTGTTATTTGGTTATTGTTACTTACCACCTGGGCCAGTGATACTTTTGCTTATTTTGCGGGCGTTAAATGGGGTAAACGTAAGATTGTACCAATATCAGCCTAATAAATCATTGGAAGGGTATGTGGGCGGTTTTATCGGTTGTTTATTAACCGGTATTATTTATGCTGTAATCGTAGGTATTCCGTTCTTCTTAGGTCTTGGCGCCGGCCTTTTAACCGGTATTGCAGCACCTTTGGGCGATTTATTTGAGTCTAAGTTAAAACGCGCTTGTGGTGTTAAGGATTCCGGCGTTTTGTTGCCGGGCCATGGCGGTGTACTCGATCGTTTTGACAGCTTGTTATTTTCAGCGCCAATGGTATTGGTTTACCTTTTGTAATCGCGATATAATAAGTAGAGAACAGTATAACAGCGTTAAGTTAGTAAGACTTAAACAGTTAGTGATACTTAAGTCGTTGGTAATACTTAACCGGTTAGTCATATAAATATAGTAGTAGTACAAAGATAAGCAAAGGAGTTTCTATGAAAACACTGAGTATTCTTGGGAGTACCGGTTCTATCGGCACGCAAACTTTGGATGTGGTACGACAGCATCCCGATTTATTTTCGGTAAAAGGGCTGGTAGCATACCGCAATGTGGATATATTGGAAGCTCAAATTAAGGAATTTCAACCGGAAGTAGCAGGTCTGGTTGATGAAACGGCTTTTTTAGAATTAAAAAAACGCTATCAAGGTCCCACAAAGTTGGTAGGCGGTAAAGACGCATTAATTGTTGCCGCCACCTTGCCGAGTGCTGAACTTGTGGTCACTGCCGTAGTCGGTGCAGCGGGCATCGAGCCGACTGTAGAGGCTATTAAAGCGAAGAAGACCATCGGACTGGCCAATAAAGAAACCTTGGTGGCCGGTGGGCCGCTTATTACGGCGTTATGCAAAGAATATGGTGTTCAATTATTACCGATTGACAGTGAACACAGTGCGATTTTCCAATGCTTGGAAGGCCAGACTCGTGAAAATGTAGATTCTTTGCTCATAACGGCATCGGGTGGACCATTACGTACATGGCCGTCTGAAAAAATTGCAACAGCCACAGCAGCCGATTGTTTGCGTCATCCGACGTGGAATATGGGCAATAAAATTACCATCGATTCGGCCACTTTATTCAATAAAGGGCTTGAGTGATAGAAGCTCATTGGTTGTTCGGCTTTGATTTTGATCATATTAAAGTGACTGTTCATCCGCAAAGTATAGTTCATTCCATGATCATGATGAAAGACGGTGCTATTTTGGCGCAGTTAGGTAATCCTGATATGCGTGAACCGATTCAGTATGCTTTGACGTATCCCGAACGTAAACCTCTCAAGATGGATACACTTACTTTTGCCGATGCGTTGACATTGGAATTCTTCCCGCCTCGTTATGATGACTTTCCGGCGCTTAACCTCGCCTATGAAGTCGGTCGTGCAGGTGGTTTTAAACCGGCTGTGTTTAATGCAGCCAATGAAATTGCGGTGTATGCGTTCCTTGACGGTAAGTTGAAGTTTGCCGATATTTATAAAACGGTGTTGGCTGTTTTAGAAAAAATGGAAACAGAACCGGACTTTACGTTGGAACATTTACGTGAAATTGATTTATGGGCTCGTGAAACAGCCAAAGCTTTGATTAAATAGGAGAGATTATGTTAACTATTGTTGCCACAATCTTCGTATTTGGCATTATTGTGTTTATTCATGAATTGGTCATTTTATTACGGCCAAAGCAAGCGGCATGCGAGTTGATGAATTCGCTATCGGTTTTGGTCCGGCTATTGCTAAAAAACGCAAGGGCGAAACATTGTATTCTATCCGAGCCATTCCTCTCGGCGGTTATAATAAAATCGCCGGTATGGATCCGGAAGAGCCGCTCGATGACCGTTCGTTTTTAAATAAACCGGTATGGAAACGTTTTGTCGTTATTGCTGCCGGTGCAGTATTTAACTTCTTATTGGCATTAGTTTTATTTTTTATAGTTTATGTGGCCAATGGCATTCAGACACCTTCTATGGAACCGGTAGTAGGGAACATGATGAATGGCTCACCGGCTATCAATGCTCAGATGGAGCTTAATGACCGTATCGTATCGATTAACGGAAAGCCTGTAAATGAATGGACGGATATTTCAAAAACACTACAGGGAACGGCTAATACGATTGTGCCGATTGTAGTAAACCGTAATGGTGTCAATCAAGAATTGACGGCTATTCCGGAAGCGGTTGGTGATGACGGGCGTGCCGTCATTGGTATTAATCCGGTTATGCACTCCCAGCCGTTAAGTCTTGGTGAGTCTGCTATACAGGCTGTTCATACAACCGGTTTTGTTTTAGTTAGTATGGTGGATGGCATTTGGTCCATGATTACAGGTCATGCCAATGCGGAACTTGCCGGACCTATCGGGGTAGCCAAATGGCCGGTCAAGTGGCTGAAAGCGGTTTTTGGAACTTGCTTCAATTCACCGCCTTGTTAAGTTTGAATTTAGGCGTCATCAACTTATTGCCGATTCCGGCATTGGATGGTGGTCACCTAATTGTTTTAATCATTGAAGGAATTACGAGACGACGTTTGCCGGCGAAAGCATTGTATTATATACAAATGACGGGGGTTTTCATTTTATTGGCTCTCTTTGTATATGCTACGACTCATGACATTAGCCGTCTGTAATATAGGAGTTACCTATGATTAACAGAAAAGAAACAACTCGAATTAAAGTGGGTAATGTACCAATCGGTCATTTTGCACCGGTTAGTGTTCAATCCATGATAACTACGAATCCGGTAGAAACGGAGAAGGCCATTGCCGAAATTAATCTCCTCGCTGAAGCGGGCTGTGATTTAGTACGCCTCGCTGTGCCTGATATGGCAGCCGCTAAGGCTATCAAAGCTGTTAAAGCGGGTGCTCAAATCCCATTGATTGCGGATATCCATTTTGACTATACCTTGGCGCTTGAAGCTATCGACAGCGGTGTTGACGGCTTGCGTATCAATCCGGGGAATATCGGCGGCATCGACAATGTGGTGGCCGTTATTAAAAAAGCTAAACCAAAACAGATTCCTATTCGTATCGGCGTTAATGCCGGTTCGTTGCCGGCTCACATTTTGGAAGCCTATGGTGGTCATCCTTGTGCGGATGGCATGGTAGAAGCGGCTTTGGAACATGTGCGCATTTTAGAGTCTTTGGATTACCGCGAAATGAAGTTATCCATTAAAGCGACTGATGTGCCGCTCATGATTGAAGCCTATCAGAAGCTATCTGCCAAAGTTCCGTACCCCCTCCATTTAGGCGTTACGGAAGCCGGTACAATTACGCAGGGAACGGTTAAATCTTCCATCGGTATCGGTGCTTTGTTAGCGCAAGGTATCGGTGATACCTTACGAGTTTCCTTGACAGGGGATCCGATTCATGAAGTGGAAGTGGGTAAAACAATTTTAAGCTCCTTGGGCCTTCGTACCTATGGGGCGACCATGATTTCCTGTCCGACTTGTGGACGTTGCCGCGTTGATTTATTCAGCATGGCAGAAACAGTGGAAGCACGCCTTAAGAGTATTAAAGAGCCGATTCGCGTAGCCGTTATGGGCTGTGTGGTAAATGGTCCCGGCGAAGCGCGTGAAGCTGATTTCGGGATTGCCGGCGGTGATGGCCGCGGTATTGTTTTCCGCAAGGGAGAGGTCATTAAAACCGTTGACGAAAGTGAATTAGTGGATGCTTTATTCCATGAAATAGAAATGTATTTAGAGTCAAAAGCAAAGGAGTCGTAATTCAATGTTAGCCAGTAAATTATATGCCCTACATTACGGGAAACACCTGCCGATGCAGATGTAGTCAGTCAACAGTATATGTTGCGTGCCGGTATGATTCGCAAGATGGCCGGGGGATTTATTCCTATTTACCGTTAGCTTGGAAAAGTATTCGTAAAATTGAAGCTATTATTCACGAAGAAATGGCCAATATCGGTGCTCAGGAAATTATGATGCCGATTATTCAACCTGCTGAAATTTGGCAGGAGTCGGGCCGTTGGAATGTATATGGTGCGGAAATGATTCGCTTTAACGACCGTCATGATCGCTCCTATTGCTTAGGACCAACTCACGAAGAAATGATTACGACCCTAGTAAAAGATGAAGTAAAATCCTATCGTCAGTTGCCTTTGACTCTATATCAAATTCAAAATAAATATCGTGATGAACGTCGTCCCCGTTACGGTTTAATGCGTAGCCGCGAATTCATCATGAAAGATGCGTACTCTTTCGACCTTGATGAAGCTGGTCTCGATAAATCCTATTGGGATATGTATCATGCTTATGAAAATGTATTCAGCCGTTGTGGTTTATATTTCAAACCGGTAGAAGCCGACTCCGGTGCTATTGGTGGCAGCAATAGTCATGAATTTATGGCGTTAGCGATTCCGGCGAAGCTGATGTAATTCACTGTGAGAACTGTGATTATGCGGCTAATATTGAAATTGGTAAACCGGGTGTCATGAAACAGACGGAAGAACCTTTATTGGAACTTACGGAAGTAGCTACACCGGATGCTAAAACAATTGAAGCTGTAGCTGAGCAGTTATCATTGCCTTTGGATAAAACCATGAAAGCCGTTGTATTGTCCATTGATGGAGTGGTAGTATTAGCTATGGTTCGCGGTGACCATGAAGTGAATGAAATTGCCGTGCAACACGCTGTTGATGGCGGTATTGAGCCTGAAATGGCCAGCGAAGAAGAACTCTTGGCTGCCGGTTTAACCGGTGGCTTTATCAGTCCGGTAGGCTTAAAACAAACGGAAACATTCAAAATTGTTGTTGATGAATCCGTTATGGAAATGTTTAATGCTTGCGGCGGTGCCAATAAAAAGGATGCTCATTATATTAATATCAACCCAAAACGTGATTTTAATTTGGAAGATATCATTGTAGCGCCAATTCGCTTGATTACCACTGATGATGTATGTCCAAACTGTGGCGGTCACTTAGGTATCGCTAAGGGGATTGAAGTAGGTCAAGTATTCAAACTGGGCACTAAATACAGTGAATCCTTAAACGGTACTTATCTCGATCAGAATGGTCGCCCTAATCCATATATTATGGGGTCCTATGGTATTGGTGTTTCCCGCACTTTAGCCGCGGCAATTGAGCAATTCCATGATGAAAATGGTATTATTTGGCCACGCGCCATTGCTCCATTTGAAGTGGTAGTCGTACCAATTAATGCTAAAGATGATGCACTTATGGAAGCAAGTACTAAGATTTATGATGAACTTAAAGCGGCCGGTGTGGATGTATTGCTTGACGATCGTAAAGATCGTGCCGGTGTTAAGTTTAAAGATGCTGATTTAATTGGTTATCCTTTACGTATTACGGTAAGTAAAAATACCTTGGAATCAGGTGCTGTAGAATTAAAAACTCGTAAAACCGGTGAAGCTGTGGAAGTAGCTATTACTGATGTAAAAACAGCTGTAATCGATACGTTAAATACCTTATAATCTATGGCAGTCGATGGGATTCTATCGACTGCCTTTGCTGTCATTAATTCTGATTCGGTGTCAATTAAGGAGGTAATTATCATGTTAGTAGATTTTCATATGCATAGTACGGCGTCTGACGGTGTAATGCGTCCTTTGGATTTACGGGCGGCTAACAAGGCGGCGGGGATTAAAATGATGTCACTTACCGACCATGATATGATTGATGGTTTTATGACTATGTTGAAAGAGCCTGATTTAGATATTGCCGTTATTCCGGGCTGTGAGTTCAGCTCTACTTACAAAGACAAAGACGTTCATATCCTCGGTTATGCTTTTGACTACACGAATAAAGAATTGAATGATTATCTAACATTCTTCAAAGAATCACGTGAAAATCGTATTTTTAAAATGATTGATTTATTGGTTAAAGACGGTTACGATGTATCGGTAGAAGAATTTAAAGAAACATTTCCTAATGCCAGCTCCTTGGGACGTCCGCTGTTGGCACAACTTTTGATTAACAAAGGCTATTTAAAAACTGTTGATGAAGGGTTTGAAACTTTACTTCGAAGAGGAAGCCCTTACTATGTGCCTAAATTTAAGGCTGATCCGTTAGATGTAATTAATTTAATTCATGATGCCAATGGTTTAGCCGTTATGGCACATCCGAAATTAATTAAAAACGATGACTATGTTCAAGAACTGCTTCAATTACCATTTGATGGTATCGAAGTGTATCATATTATTCATAAAAAAGAAGATGAAGCTCGTTATCGTAAAATGGCTATTCTGCGTAAATTGTTAATTACGGGCGGTTCTGATTTCCACGGCATTGAAACGAAATTACCGAAAGCCATCGGTGATTATTTGATTCAGAGCGAAAGCGTAGCTGACTTTTTACATGTGCTGCAAGCACATTAAGCTAAGTTAACCGCCATTGGCCGTTGGTGAATTTAAAATTCAAAGTGAGAATATAGCAGAATTTTTAAAAGTTTTAGAATCACGTTAAGTATTGAGAAATCGGAGACAGCTATGGAAGTTATTGCTTTTGTAGGCCCAAGCGGTACAGGCAAAAGTCATCGTGCCCTTGTGGTTGCTCATGAAAATAATGCAGAATGCATCATTGATGATGGTATTTTGATTCACAACAATAAAATTGTAGCCGGCTTTTCCGCCAAAAAAGAAGCCAGTCGTCTAAAAGCGGTTCGTCGCGCTATTTTTCAGGACCCGGAACAAATTCGTTCGGTTAAGGAACAATTGGATATAATAAAACCGGCTCGTATTCTTATTTTGGGGACGTCCGAAAACATGGTTAGTAAAATTTCTACCGCCTTAGGTATCGGTAAGCCGTCCCGTTATATTCATATTGAAGACGTGGCATCTACGCGAGATTGAAAAAGCGCAAAATGCACGCCTGAAAGAAGGCAAGCATATTATTCCGGTACCGACGATGGAACTGAAACCTCATTTTAAAGGCTATTTGATTGACCCGATTAAATCTATTCTGCGCCGCACTCGTACGAATAAACCGAATGGCACCGGTGCGGAAGATTTTGAAAAATCAGTCATTCGTCCGGTATTCAGTTATTATGGTCGCTTAACTTTTTCAGACCAAGTCATTTGAATCATTATTAAAACAGTCTCATCAAAGTGCCGGGCATTGCGGCTGCGAAGATATTAAAATCAA
>ENA-OQIC01000548-OQIC01000548.1-human-gut-metagenome-genome-assembly--contig:-NODE-548-length-16165-cov-3.149520_pt1 | contig 16165 bp, 20 predicted proteins | sample MGYA00242572_ERZ504736 | MGnify/ENA primary metagenome ERZ504736 (study PRJEB26092, sample SAMD00036201) | human gut metagenome | host: Homo sapiens | study: EMG produced TPA metagenomics assembly of... | reverse complement strand
ATATTTTTTATAAATATCTATTGCATTATTTTGAAATGTACCATCTGGATTCATGACAAGCACCCAGTTAGCTTGTCTTTCAATCGCTAATTTAAATCCTCTATTTACTGAGGCACATAGCCCAATATTTGTTTCATTTTGAATATACTCAATTCTTTGTGGATCCATATCAACTATTTCTTGACACAGCTCTGAATTATCAAGTCCAGTATCATCAAGCAAAAAACAATAATCTAATTCTAAAATATATTTTCTTATATTCTCGAAATCTTTTTTATTTGGTTTGTAGAATGGAATAACTCCAATTATTTTAGCCTCTTTTTCCATTAAACAATTCCCTTCTTTTTATACCATCTAATCACTTTTCTAATTCCTTCTTCCATTGAAACTTCTGGGGTGAATCCTACTTCTCTTTTTACTTTTGACACATCATATACCCTATCTTGCAAGGTCATTTGAATGTTCTTCCTAGTTACAACTGGTTTCCTACCCAAAATTGTAAAAATTCTTTCCAAAATTGAAGAAGCCATCAACATTATGTAAGGAGAAATTTTTACCACTCTCAATTGAATGCCAAGTTCATCTGCAATTATCTTTCCAGATTCAATAAAGTCTATAGACTTATCAGAAGAAACAATATAAGTCTCACCAATTCTCCCGTTATCAACTAAGCATACTAAAAAGCGAGCAAAATCATGTACATAAATATTTGAAGTATAGTTGTGACCATTACCGATTTTTAAAAAGAACCCCTTTTTAACTAATTTAGCAAGTGTAAGATATGTATAATTTGTTTCATTTACACCATAAACTTTAGATGGTCGAACAATAATACCAGGAAAGTTGTCTTTACATTTTTTCCTAATCAAATTTTCAGCCTCATACTTCGAAACTTGATAAGGAAGTTCAGGATTACATTTACTTTTTTCAGAAATTGGATTTTCTTTAACTAGTCCCATAGCAGCTGTTGAACTAACATAAATAAATTTTTTGACGTTAGTACACTCTGCAATAATATTTTCTGTTCCTTCCACATTTATTTTTCTAAATATTTCAAAATTTTCTTTAGTTGGTAAATCATTTCCACTCTTCGCAACGAGATGGAAAACAATATCAATCCCATCACAACAACCTTTTAAACTACTTCTATCTGTAATATCTCCAATATGGTAATCACAAGTATTTCCAAAAAGTTTTCGTGCTTTCTCTTCATTTCGAACTAACAATTTTACTGTATGGCCCTGATGAAGCAACATTGGGATAAAATAGCTTCCGATGAAACCTGTACTTCCAGTAACTAAGATCTTCATATTATTTCCTCATAAAATTTCGAATATATAACGGCTTTAATTTAGCATGAATTAAACCTAAAATACTATATGATATTTTTTTAGGAAGTATTGATATTAAACTAATTATCAATGACTCTTTTGATTTAAAAATCATTTTACTAAGTTCAATATCTTTCCATGGGCTAATCATCATATTCTTTTTAAATGCCGATGCAAAAGGATGATTTGTATTTTTAAACCATGGTCTTACTATCAACATGTTTGTTGTATAATGAATGATTAGTGGATTTGACTTAGCTGATTCTAGTTCTTTCTCACAATAATAATTGGTCGGACGTCGCAATCTTATAATATCTTGATAAGTATTAATAGCATTAATCGTCATTACATTATATTTAGGATCTAGTTCTCCAATTCTACCTTTCAAAAATCCATTTAAGATATCTTGATCCGCATAATTAATGTTTTTTTCGTATTTTTCCACATATTTTGTCATTTCAGAAGCAATATCAATTTCTCTTAATTTACTTAAATCAAAAAAATAACTCCCGCATTAATATATATACTATCTTTTTTAAGCCCAATATTTTCTTTATAAATTCCACTAACACAATCCCTAACTCCTAAAATGATTTTATCACCAAAATCTATTTTACCTAAGTCAGATATTGAACCAGAAATAATAGTATCACAATCTAAATATAAAATTTTCTTCACTTTTTGTGAAAGAATTTTTCCTGCAAATAATCTTGTAAATGCTGATGATGGCCATCGTGAAGAAGTAAGTGAAGAAGGTATATTTAACTCTGGAGTATCTATTATCTCAATTTCTCTATCATAATTATTAGCAATATCACTTAATTTCTCTTTGTTCGATTGACTTATCTCATTGCCTATAAGATACACTTTAAGGCTAGCAATATCTCTGTTGCTTTCGAACAATGAAATCATGGATATCCCCATTAACCATACATAATTATTATCACAAGTATACATTACGTTCATTTCAAAACCTCGTTTAAATCCTTACTTAGCTTATCTTTCTCGTTCTGAATTGGACTAACAATACCCCAATCAACATTCAATACTTTACTATTCCACGCGAATCCTATTTCATCATCCGGTATATAGTGAGTAGTCGTCTTAAACAAAACTCTAGAATCATCAATAGCTAGATAACCATGGCCAAACCCCTCAGGAATATATAATTGTTTTTTGTTCTCCTTTGAAAGAATAATGGAATAACTGGTTAAAAAAGTTGGTGATTTTTTTCTAAGATCCACTACAACATCAAGTATTTTTCCATCAAGAACACGAATCAATTTTCCTTGTGGATGTTTAATATTCACATGCATTCCTCTAAGAACACCCTTCTCGCTAAATACTTCATTATCTTGAATAAATTCTAAATTCAAACCATTAGCCAAACATTCTTCTCTATTATAAGACTCAAAAAAAGTCCCTCTGTTATCCGAAAACACTGTAGGCTGAATAATATGCAAACCTGGAATATTTGTTTTAAAAACTTTAATCTTACTCATAATGCCACCCTTTTATCAGCTACATAAAAAGTTATCCTTTCCCTCAAGAAGAGGGATTACCTACTTCCCTCTCTTTTTAGTACGACTACAAATGTTTTTGCAATAATCTTAATATCTTCACTAATGCTCCAATTTTGGATATACTTCATATCAAGTGCTACGACTTCTTCAAAATCAGTAATATCACTACGCCCACTAACTTGCCATAAGCCAGTAATACCTGGTTTAGTTGTTAAAACGTTTTAAATGGTGCAATTCATAGTGACGATATTCATCAAGTGTTGGTGGACGTGTACCTACGACAGACATTTCACCTTTTAAAACATTGATAAATTGTGGTAATTCATCGAGTGACCAATCACGCAATTTATGTCCAAATGGAAAGATACGAGGATCATCTTCCATCTTAAACATTAAGTCAGTATTCAAATCATTTTGTGCTAGTAATTCTTTTTTGCGTTCTTCAGCATCGGTGTACATGCTTCTAAATTTGTAAATTTCAAAAACTTTACCGTTTTTACCAACACGTTTTTGTTTAAAAATCAAAGGGCCTGGTGATTGACTCTTGACTATCGGTGTGATAATTAGAGCAACAAAACCAGTCAGTATTAAACCAACTAGAGCTATTGTAATATCCATAAAACGTTTTAAAGCAATCTGACGAAATTTTACAATATTAAATGCTGTCGTTATGAAGGTCGTATCACCTACTTTTTTTAGAACACTATTTCCAACATAGAAGTCTGAATAATTCCCAACAGCTACTGTCGTTGGAATTCCTAACAATTTTAAACAATGAGCAAATTCTATAAAATCATCTTGATGATTTTTAGCGACAAATATCTCATCAACTTGGTGAGTTGCCACGAAATCCCTAATTTCTTTAGTACTTTTTAAAATCGGTTGTGAAATTTTTGGATTATCACGACGACTGATATAAGCAGCTATATGGTAATTGGAATTATTAAGTTCTTTAATCACTTCCTTACCATTCGTAAAATCTGTAACAAACAGTACCTGTTTCATATCCGTTGTATAACTTATGAAAAAATTCTTAACTAAAATACGTCCAATGAAGACCAAAAGACTTACTAAAATAAAAATTTGCCCTAAGAAGAAATAAGACATCTGTGAAATGTCATGGATAAAACGAATTTTTCCAAGTATCAGTACAAAAGTAAATAAAACTAAAACTTTCATACCATAAATCACAGATGCTTTCAATTCTTTTAAATAACCACGATTAGTGATTGTAGAGTACTCATCACTCAAAATACTGACAATCACGATTAAAATTCCAAAAACAACTGCAAAGAACTTACTATCAAAAGATGGTATGAATAACATTGAGCTAAAATGAAATAAACTATCCCTAAAGCTATAATATCCGACAAAAGGTAGTATACTTTCTTTTTCGAATCTTCGCTATACATATAACTTCCTATTCTCTATTCTAAGGTAAAATATCCATTATTATTTTTTTCGTTTTCCTCTACCACTTTTTGATTTTTTGTCAATTTTTCCATAACTACCATAATTACCATAACTACCATATGCCCCATAATTATCTAAGTGAATATCATATTTATTTAAAATAACACCAAGGAAAATAGAGCCACTTTGTTCTAGTTGTTCTTTTAGTTTCGTAATGGTACGGCGTTTATCAACTCCTGCTTTTGTCACAACTAGACTAGCATCTGAGTAATGCGCTAAAATAGCTGCATCAATAACCAAGCCAAGAGGGGGTGTATCAATAATCACATAATCGTAAAGACCACGCACGGTTTCAATCATTGCCTTAAAATTATCGTTTTGAATCAATGATGTGGGGTTTGGTGGGACTTGCCCAGCAGGAATAATCATTAAATTATCAATTGTTGTATCACAAATAACATCTGACAGTTCTGCATTTCCAGACAAGAAACTTGTCAAGCCTTGATAACGTTCATTAGACTTAAATGTACCTGACATAACTGAATTTCGTGTATCCGCATCAATCAAAAGAGTGCGAAAACCTGCACGCGCAAATGAGATAGCAAGATTAACCGATGTGGTCGATTTGCCTTCACCTGCCTGAGCAGACGTTAACGTAATTACTTTTAAATCACGTCCGCTAAACTGAACATTGGTACGGATAGAATTGTAATATTCTTCCATAGATTTAACCATTTGAGCTTTAGCTCTCACTAATTCTAATTGTGGCATTACAATCTTTCTCCTTACATTTTATCAATATCTGGTACAACTCCTAGAAGAGTCATACCAAGCACTTCTTCGATATCTTCTGGACGACGGACACGATCATCAAGCACTTCAACTACAAGAATAACAATAACAGCTAGAGCCCCACCAACAAGTATCCCTAAAGCAAGATTTTTCTTAACGTTAGGAGATGAAGGATGTTTAGGCGTAGCTGCAGCTTCTAAGGTTGTCACGTCATCTACTTTTGTAACAGCTTTAATCTTTTCAGCAGCAATTTCACGGATAGCATTAGCAATATCGGCGGCTTCTTGGGCATCCGTATCTTCCACAGAAATTGAAATGACACGTGTATCTGTTGGGATATCAACTGTAATCATATCTGACAACTCACTGGTTGAAAGAGCCAGTTTTTGTTGATCAATGACAGAAGATAACACCTCACTTGACGTGATCACTTCCTTATAATCGTTAACAAGATAAGAACCAGCTTGTAAATCTTGACTGGTAATATTATCAGCAGTTTTGCTAACAACATAAATACGGGTTGTTGACGTGTACTTAGGCTTTATCAGAAAAATACTACCAAGTAAAGCAACTGTTCCTACAACTAAAGCAATGAAAATGATAAAAAATTTCTTATTCCAAAGTTTTCTTAGCAAGTAGAGTACATCAATCTCAATACTCGCCTGATCATTTGAATTCATATTAACTCCTATAAATCTTTATTTTCTAATAAGGTTTGAGGATTGCCCTCAAAAAGAGCGTAAGCTCGCTTAGTGCCAAAATCTTCCGTAATGATTTTTCTAGCCTCATCCATAAATGGTGGTCTTGGACCAAGATTATGCATATCACTTGCCACACAATGAACAAGATTTTTTCCAAGAAATAACGTGCTCGTTTTTTAAACTGACGGTATTTATCGCCAAATAATTTTGGTTTGAGAACATGTGAGCTATTGATTTGCGTGTAACACCCCATGTTAATCAATTCCCTCACACGTTCTTCATTAAACTCAAGCGCATTATAACGTTCGATATGAGCAACAACCGGTGTAATTCCAAGCATGATTACATTGCTAAGTGCTGTATGGATATCTTTCCATGGTGTGGTCATACTAAACTCAATCAATGCAAAACGTGTATTATTCATTTTGGGAATCTGATCACGCTCGAGCTTTTCAAGGATATCACTGCTATAGTAAAGTTCACCACCATACAAAATCTCTAAGCCTTCGTATTTGGCTTCAGCAGCTTCTTTGACCTGACTGAAATTAGCAAAAATCTTATCTTCCGGTGTCTCAAACATCCCTTTGCGACGATGTGACGTTGAGACAATCGTACGCACGCCCTGACGATAACTTTCCCCAATCAAAACTAAACTTTCTTCTATTGTCTTTGGACCGTCATCTACATCAAAAACGATATGCGAATGAATATCAATCATTTATTTTCCTTCCATAACATCTTTAATGGCTTGTGATGCACTTGCTACGCTCGTATCATCCAATTGAATCATATAAAGATTTGCAGTTGGCATTGCATAAGAAACTAGTGTACCTGTTGAACCTGTACCAGTTACTTCTTGTGATGTGATTGTGAATTTCTTACCTGAATCAAGCTGCGTGTTTGCCAGATCCATCATTGTATCCAATGGCATATCTGTTTGAACTGAATCCTGCAGAGTAGACATAATTGATGAATAATTCGAAATTGAGCTAAACGAAGTTAGCTTGTTAATTATGGCTTGAATAACTTTCATCTGATTGCTACCTCGATCATAGTCTCCTCGTTCAAGATCATAACGCTCACGAACAAAAGCAAGAGCTTGTTCACCAGAAGTAATATTCACATTACCTACTTCAAACGAATAAACATTCCCTGTATCTAAATTAATTGTAAACGCTTGATTATTATAAACAGTTACACCACCAAGAGAATCAATCAACTTCATAAACGAATCAAAATTAAGTCGTGCATAATAATCAACTTCAATGCCATAAAGGTTTTCTAGGGTCTTTTCAGAAGTTTCAACACCGTAGATACCAGCATGAGTCAATTTATCATATTGATTAGCACCTCCATCAGGTATTTGAACATAGGAATCACGCGGAGTTTCTGTTATCAAAATCTTATGGGTATCCATATTAACCGTTAAAATAAGGTTAACATCTGAACGAGAAACTGTTGAGATTGAACCATAAGTATCAATACCACTGATATAGATATTAAAGACATTTTTATTTGATGATGAGGCATCGTTTGAAACATTCTTCTTAACTTTATAGGTGTAAATGGTCTTCAAATTTGATTCATAATTATCATAAGATAATTCTAACAGGCTTGAATAAGCGCTATTTAGGATCATTGCTTGACTACTACCATTAATGAGATTTTCATAGGCTGCTTGATAAGAATCAACTGTATCCGTTGCTAAGTCAACACCTTTATCTGATTTGATTTGTGACAATAAGGCCTCAATATTACTTCCATCAGCTCCAGTCGGCGCTTGAACACTTGATAATTCTGTCACATCTGAAATAGAACTATTCGTCGGTACTACAACACTCATTTCAATTTCTGAATATGAAGCTGTTTCATTCAGATCGCCTGCTACATCAATTAATGATTTAAATGCAAAAAGCGAAACAGCTGCGACAATCGAGAAAATGACCAAAAGGACAGTAACAACTAATTTACCTTTTTTCCGAATTATCAATACCAATGATACGACAAGAACAACCACTAACAAAGCAGTATAAATAATGTTGAAGTGTCGGAAAGCAAGAATGTTATGCGAATACATCAGAAAAGTCGCAATTCCTGCCAGTAAAGCATACAAGACTAGCAGAACACTATTCACTATCGTCTTAGTATCAAGACGGGAATATGAACGTGAATTTTTATGCTGTCTTTGATGACGTGAATGTGTAGGCATTATAAATCTCCACTCTCTATAAGGATTACTAACGTTCCTATTTTAACACTTTTGTCATGCTTTTGCAATTCGGTATTATTATAAAACTAGATGTTTACAAACGGTTTCATTGCTTTGTTTCAAACAATATAGGCGCTTTGTTAAAGAAAAGAAATTAATAATCAAAATGTTGTATTTTTACCTTCGTTTTTGTAATGATGTTACAAAATGACTAATGTTCGTTTTTTAATCGTTTTCTTCATAAAAGACTGGTACCTACTTGCGGGAAAATCATTTTTAGGCTAAACTAAGTCTATGAGAATACAACAATTACACTATATCGTTAAAATAGTAGAAACAGGGAGCATGAACGAGGCTGCTAAGCAGCTTTTTATCACTCAACCAAGCCTTTCAAATGCTGTACGAGATTTGGAGCGTGAAATGGGTATTGAAATTTTTATTCGTAACCCAAAAGGCATTACCTTGACTAAGGATGGCGTTGAGTTTCTTTCTTATGCTCGCCAAATTTTAGAACAAACGGCTCTTTTAGAGGAACGTTATAAGAGCAAAAATACAAACCGAGAACTGTTTAGCGTGTCTTCACAGCACTATGCTTTCGTTGTCAATGCTTTTGTTTCACTTTTAGAAGGAACGGACATGTCACGTTATGAGCTTTTCCTTCGTGAAACACGAACGTATGAAATCATTGATGATGTTAAGAATTTTCGTTCAGAAATCGGTGTTTTATTTTTGAATAGTTATAACCACGATGTCTTGACCAAAATGTTCGATGATAATCATCTGACCTATACAAGCCTTTTTAGAACGCGTCCGCATATCTTTGTCAGCAAAAACAATCCTCTTGCAAGCAAAAAACTGGTAACTATGGAAGATCTGGAAGACTTCCCTTACCTTAGCTACGATCAAGGAATTCATAATTCTTTCTACTTCTCTGAAGAAATTTTTTCACAAATTCCCCATAAGAAATCAATTGTCGTTAGTGACCGCGCGACACTTTTCAATCTCTTGATAGGACTTGATGGTTATACAATCGCTACAGGTATTTTAAATAGTAATTTAAATGGTGATAATATTGTTTCTATTCCGCTTGATGTTGAGGATATGATTGACATTGTCTATATTCGCCACGAAAAAGCTAACCTTTCAAAAATGGGTGAACGATTTATTGAGTATCTCCTTGAAGAAGTTAAATTTGATACATAAAAACTCTTGGACAATGTCCAAGAGTTTTTATGTTCTATCCATTTCTCTTCAACTCACTTTTGATAATATCATTAACTTGGTCAAAATAGAATTTTTCTTTGTTATATTTGACACCTGCATAGGTAGCAAGGGCAATAATTTTATCTAGAAAGACTTGGGATGAGAAATTGGTTGTTCGGTGTAGTTCTTCTTCATCAAAAGACTTGATGAGGTGGGCTAGGGGATTACGAACGGATTTTTCAAAATTGCGAAGTTCGCTGATTAACTGTTTAATCTCCTGAGGAAGTTGTCCGTACTGCAAAAGTTCTGCTAAAGCTTTTGAAGTCACTTTACCATCACGACGAATCTCAAGGTATCTATGAAAAATAGCATAGTCGCTCTGTTTCATTTTTGTAAAAAGCCAAGTATCATACTGATTATTTTTAGCATCGTGGATATAGTTTTCCAAATTTGGAACTTCGCGTTTGGCAAGGCGATAAAAGAGCTATACAGAATTGGGCTAACAGAGCGGACAAAATCAATAATATTGCCATTTTTCACCTTAGCTTCCAAATCCATAATATAATTTGCCAATTGTTCTTCCTCATACGCATTGGTAATGAGTGAAACGCCATAATTAGCTAAAATTGCTTGATTTTCTGCTGGATGTAAAAAAGCAAAGTCAACGTTAAGTTCCCTACGCTCTTTTAACATTTCTAAAAGATAACGGCTTTGCGCTGGAAAATCGCTGTGCTGCTCTGCTATTTTCCAAGCGTGATTATAAGCATAGACATCCAAAAGGATGTCTATCGTTTCATATATTTCTTGCATTAATCTGCAATAAGAGTTTCAAGACCGACTTTCATCATGTCTGTGAAAGTTGTTTGGCGTTCTTGAGCGGTTGTGTCTTCATCAGCAACAAGGCTATCAGAAATCGTCATGATACCGAGTGCTTGAACGCCGTGTTTTGCTGCGAGATAGTAAAGTGCAGCGGCTTCCATCTCAACAGCTTTCACACCAAGTTGTCCAAGTTTAACATTGTTTTCAGCAAAATCTGAATAAAAAGCGTCAACAGATAACACGCTGCCAACATGAGTTGTCATTCCTAGATCTTGCGCAATATGGTAGGCTTTGTCAAGCAAGGTAAAATCAGCAATTTGTGGAAAATCATACTGTGGCCATTCATTTTTAATCATGCTTGATGTTGTTGCTGCTGCTTGTGCCAAAACAAGTTCGCGAACGTGAACATCTTTATTAAGGGAACCAGCTGTTCCAACACGGATTAATTTTTTAACGCCGTAAGATTGGATTAATTCAGTCGCGTAGATAGAGATGGATGGCATTCCCATACCAGTTCCCATAACACTGACACGTTCACCTTTATAAGTCCCTGTAAAACCAAGCATACCACGGACATTATTAAAACATACGGCCTCTTCTAAAAAGTTTTCTGCGATAAATTTGGCACGGAGCGGATCTCCTGGAAGTAAAATTTTATCTGCGATTTCGCCTTGTTTGGCTTCGATATGGATTGACATAGTATTTCCTTTCAATATGTTCAATAATAGTTTTTGTAGCAAAGGCTACGATGACCGCAAGAAGCAAAATTGGAAGAGCTGTGAAAGATTGTCCCGTAAACGATACAACCAAACCAACAGCCGTTAACAGAGCATTCATCGTAATGGCTAAAAAGATACTTGAGCCAATTAACATAGCCGAAGTTAGTGATAATTCTGGGACTACCAATTGACACAGCACTGCTACCAAAAATCCTAGGACAGCGCCTATTGAAAACGACGGTGTCAGAGTGCCTCCGTAGGCACCATTTTTCAGCGTCAGCAAAACAAGTACGGCTTTAATAACCACACAAGCTAAGGCATACCACACACCCATCCCATCAAAAACGGCTTGTGCCAAAGCTCCGCCATTTCCCAAAATCTCTGGAAAATAAAGGGAAAAGCTTGCGAGAAGCAAAAAAGTTAAGGGGAGTTTCCACAAAATGCTTTTAGTTGTCACTTTGCCGGCTTGGGCTTTTGGGTGAGGTGGCGAAATAGCTGCGCTAAGGGGTGATAAGAATAGCTAGAACAATTGCAAAACCACATGTTTTAGCATCGAGCACGACTTGTCCTGAATGATAAAGTGGTGTATCTGAAATAACCGTTCCCGCAATAAGACTAGCTAGAATCGTTGTGCTTGAGACTGAAATAAGATTCAAAACGGACAAACCTAAACCTAGTGTCTCAAAGGCAAAAAAGATACTGGCAATCGGCACTTGATAGACAGCTGCCAATCCTGCCGATGCCCCACAAACAATAGCAAGCTTTCGGTCTGTTAAGGTCAATGTCATTCGATCGGAAATACGACCTGCTCCTAAAGCTCCAAACTCTCGTGGTGCACCTTCTTTACCAATAGGTGAACCAGCTCCGACTGAAGCCACTTGAAGAAAAATATGTATCAAGTGTATCCAAAGTATCGGACGTTTGCTATTATCAGTAACTTTTAGCTGTGATTTGATTGAAATGATTTGACGATTTTTATCTTGCAAAACAAACCAAATAAACGCTGAAATAATACCAGTTAATAAGATAATAATAAATTGTAGGTTTGTGATAGGCTGCGCACCTGTACTTTCCCCATGACCAAAAATCATCCATTCAATCAATTCTAATAAGTCATGAAGTAAAATACCGCCTACTCCTGCTACTATACTAGTCAAAAGAAGGGCAGTACCAAAGCGTAAGCAATAAGCTTTAGAGTTAAATCTTTTATTTTGTGAAAGCATCTAAAAATTGCTCTAAAATATGATTCATTTCTGAATAATCGTAAGCTAGCATTTCGTTTGCTACTTGAAGGTATGAGTATGTCTTAACTTGTTCATCATAATCAACTTCTTCTGCCAAAAGTGCTTCAATCAATGGTTTTGAAAACTCTAAATGGCATTGGAAAGCATAGTGTTTATCACTATATTTGACAATTTGTCGTGGGCAACCTTGACTAGTTGCAAGAATTTTGGCTTGTGGTGTCAAACCAGGCATATCGCCATGCCAGTGCCCAACAATTGCAGATGTTCCAATATGCGAAAGATTAGGATTTGCTAAACCAGCTTCTGTTAATGTGATTGGATAATTTCCAATTTCTTTTTCTGGGCTTCTTTCAACAGATGCTCCGTAGGCTTCACCTAGCAATTGAGCTCCTAAACAAATACCAAGAACTCGTTTATCTTGTGAAATAGCTTCTTTGATAAGCGAGATTTCAGCCTGTGCATCAAAATGAGGACATTCTGCTACTGTTGTTTGTGGACTTTGTGGTCCCCCCATAACAATTAGTAGGTCAATACCAGAACTATCTTTTGGCAATTTTTTACCTTGGTAAAGCTTTGTCATTGTCACATCATGACCACGTTTAATAGACCAATCATAATAAACACCTGGTGCTTCAAAGGCTTCGTGAACGATAAAATGAATTCGCATCTGACACCACTTTCTAATTTTAGTATGATAATACTAAGTTTTAGTATTGACTTACAATTCTGCCAAGACAGCCTTAACTAGAGTTTTAAAGTCCTCTTTGATTTGTTGTGTAACAGCAACAACTTCTTCATGATTAAGTGAACTTTGGAAACCTGCGGCATGGTTTGTAATAGCTGAAATTCCTAAAACTTTCAAACCTGAATGAGCAGCAACGATGACTTCTGGAACTGTTGACATACCAACCGCATCAGCTCCAAGTGTTTGGAAAGCACGAATTTCGGCAGGTGTTTCGTAACATGGTCCAGAAACACCAAGATAAACACCTTCATCAAGTTTGATACCGATTTTTTCGGCAACTTTGTGAGCAGTATCACGGTATTCAGCTGTATAAGCATCTGACATATCTGGGAAACGTGGTCCAAAGTCATCAAGATTCGCACCAATCAATGGATTTTGTCCTGTCATATTAATATGTCTGAAATTGCCATTAATGTTCCTGGACCAAAGCCAATTCCGCCAGCTGCATTTGTCACGATAAGTCCTTTACAACCAAGAGCCTTCATGACACGAACTGGAAAAGTCACTAATTCCATTGGATTTCCTTCGTAAAAATGGAAACGTCCTTGAAGAGCAATGACTTTGTGTCCACCAAGGTCACCATAAACCAATTGTCCAGCGTGTCCTGCTACTGTTGATTTTCCCCAATTAGGAATTTTTTCATAGGGAATTACAACAGCATTTTCAATTTCTTCGGCAAGTTCGCCAAGACCTGACCCTAAAATCAAACCAAATTCAGGAGCATCACAACTTTGTGATACCAAGAACTGACGAGCTTCTTCAATTTTTTCAATAATTGTTGTCATATGCACCTCTTATACTAATTTTTCTAGGAAAGATTGACCAATCATGGCTGTCTCAACACCAAAGTTGTCAGCGATTGTTGCTGAGATATCAGCAAAATGTCCGACTGGTAAGACACCATTTCCTTTAAATGATGGGCTATAAGCAATAACGGAACGTATTCACGTGTGTGGTCTGTTCCTGTGTAAGTTGGGTCATTACCATGGTCTGCTGTGATTAAAAGAAGGTCATCTGATTTCATATTGTCTATAATTTCAGGCAAACGATTATCAAATTCTTCTAGACAATCACGGTAACCTGCGGCATTACGACGGTGACCATATATAGCATCAAAATCAACAAGGTTTGTAAATGATAATCCTTTTGTAAATTCTGGCAATTGTAGGGTTTTAATCAAGGTATCAACACCATGCATATTTGATTTATTGTGCCCCATATCGTTTGTAATACCTGAACCATTGAAAATATCATTGATTTTTCCGACACCGTAAGTCGGAACGCCTGCATCCGCTAATTTATTAAGCACTGTTGGTGCAAATGGTGACAAAGCATAATCACGACGGTTAGCTGTACGTGTGAAATTACCAGGTTCACCAACGTACGGACGAGCAATAATTCGGCCAAGCAAACTTGGACGTTCTAATGTAATGGAACGAGCAAATTCACAGATTTTATAAAGTTCCTCAAGCGAAATAACATCTTCATGTGCTGCGATTTGAAGTACTGGGTCAGCTGAAGTGTAAACAATCAATTCACCTGTTTTCATCTGACGTTCACCAAAGTCAGCGATAACTTGTGTTCCTGAATAAGGTTTGTTGGCTTCACGAATGATTTTACGTCCTGAAAATTCTTCAATTTTTGTTAAAATTTCTTCTGGGAATCCTTCAAAGAAAGTATCAAAGGGATCTGTAATATTAAGCCCCATGATTTCCCAGTGCCCTGTCATGGTATCTTTTCCACGTGATACTTCTTCTAATTTTGTTGCATAACCACTTGGCTGTGCTTCTGCTGGTACTGTTTTTAGAGGTGCTTCACGAAGAATATTTCCAAGACCAATTTTCGCCATATTCGGAACAGTTAATCCGACTGTTTTTGAAATATGACCAAGGGTATCTGAAGCACCATCTGGCACACCAGCATTGACAAAATTGTTAGCATCTGGTGCTGCACCAATTCCGACAGAATCTAAAACTACAAGGTGAATACGATTAAATGTTGGCATAATTTTTCCTAATCTAGGGTGGTTACGGTTGGCACCCAAAACCTCCTAATCTCTTAATATTCAAATAAGTCAAGTGATTAGAAATAATAATGAATCAATATAACATAGTAAACAGGAGAAGATTCAGTTATGGTAACTGTTAATTTCCTCCTGCTGAAATCATTATTTAGCTTCTAAAATGTTGACACCGTCTTTACCTGCAACGATAACTTTATTAACCATACCGTTGAAGAGACCGTGTTCAACAACGCCGACCATGGCTTTCAATTCTTTGCCAAGTTCGACAGGATTTTCAATGACGCCAAGGTCAAGGTCGATGATATAATTTTTCATATCAGTCACAAAGCGTTCACCATTTACCATGCGATAGGACGGTTTGTACTTTTTCTCGAACTCACGGAAAATACGGTCTGCACCATATTGAACCACTTCGACTGGCAATTTAAAGGCACCGAGTTTATCGACCATTTTTGAGTCGTCAGCAACCCAGATGTATTCTTTGGTTGGTGTGGCAACGATTTTTTCCATAAGAAGGGCGCCACCACCGCCTTTGATACCGTTGAAGTTAGTGTCAACTTCATCTGCACCGTCAACGGTAACATCGATAACATCAATGTCATCAACAGCTTTCAAAGGAATCCCAAGACCTTCTGCTTGTGCAGTGGTTTGGCTTGAAGTTGTTACACCTACAACTTTGAGTCCTTCTTCTTTCATGCGGCGACCAATTTCTTCAACAAAAAAGTATGCTGTTGAGCCTGTTCCAAGTCCGACGACCATACCATCTTTGACATACTGAGCGGCTGTGACACCAGCGATTTTTTTGAGTCTTTCCATAGCTACCTCGTCTTTTTATATATTATTGTAAATAATTTCTATTTCCAACTGATTATTATATCATGATTTAAGTGTTTTGTGTCATAATGAAATAGATAATCTCGCGTTTATTCCTTATAGTCTTTCTCTAATTTTACCATCCATAATCCGAATAAAATCCCGAGAACAAAAACAAGAGCTGTTATTACTATCTCCATGCCTGTAACATTTGCATAAGAGATTCCCTCATAGGCATTTCCGCTTGGTAAAAGTATTAATAATGTACTTGAAAGGACACTACCAATAATACAATAATAAATATATGATCTATAGTGCAAGAGAAGATAATTCATTCCTTTTGATAATAAAATCATAGTCACCCCTCCTCCAATCATAATTGGGAAAAAAGTTCCTAGCAAATCAAACGCTTTAAAACCATTTAACATAGGAGTATATACTCCTAAACATAAGAGGATACTTGACGGACTGAGACCTGGAAGAAGAACCCCTAGCGCTATGAGCTCCTGCTAATAAATAACTAATAAATCCGACCGACATATTACCTGTAAAGCGGCTCATAGAATAAACTAAAAGAAAAGAAATGATAAAAGCGCCAATAATCCATCCCACTTAATCGATTCCTAGGAG
>ENA-OQIC01000547-OQIC01000547.1-human-gut-metagenome-genome-assembly--contig:-NODE-547-length-16176-cov-1.756246_pt1 | contig 16176 bp, 24 predicted proteins | sample MGYA00242572_ERZ504736 | MGnify/ENA primary metagenome ERZ504736 (study PRJEB26092, sample SAMD00036201) | human gut metagenome | host: Homo sapiens | study: EMG produced TPA metagenomics assembly of... | reverse complement strand
GATTATAGCAAGTGGATCGCAGTTGTTGTATTTATTCTAGCGAGTCTTACAGACTTTTTAGATGGACATATTGCAAGAAAATACAATCTGGTAACAAACTTCGGAAAATTTATGGATCCATTGGCAGACAAATTATTAGTTTGTTCTGCAATGATCGCATTAGTTGGAATGCACCGTTTATCATCTATCGTAGCGATCATTATTATTGCAAGAGAATTTATCATTAGTGGATTCCGCCTGATCGCCTCTGATAATGGAATCGTTATCGCAGCCAGCTACTGGGGAAAATTTAAGACAAACTTTCAGATGTTTATGATCATTATGCTGATCATTGATCTTGGAACAAGCACAGCTGTGATGATCGAGAATATTTTGATCGTCATTGCAACAGCCCTGACAATTATTTCTTTAGTTGATTATTTGGTGAAGAATAAACAGGTATTATCTGAAGGAAATTAGATCCAGAAAGGAACAACAATTATGACAGCAGAAATTATTTGCGTAGGAACAGAGATTTTATTAGGAAACATCGTGAATACCAATGCTGCCTACTTATCAGAACGCTTAGCCTCGATTGGGATAAGTTTTTTTTGAGACGACAGTAGGCGACAATCCAGAAAGATTAGAAAATGTGATCAGACAGGGACTTGAAAGATCTGATATTTTGGTCTTATCTGGTGGACTTGGACCAACGAAAGACGATCTTACAAAGGAAATTGCAACGAAAGCATGTGGACAGGAGCTTGTAGAAGATGAAGAAGCACTAAGACGCTTGAAAGAATATTTTGCGAGAAGTCATCGTAACATGACAGAGAATAATTTAAAACAGGCATTAGTGCCAGAAGATTGTACTGTTTTATATAACGAAAATGGAACAGCACCGGGAATGGTCATTCATGCAAAAGAAGGGAAGAAGTAGTTTTACTCCCAGGACCTCCAAATGAACTGCTTCCAATGTTCCATGATCAGGTAGAACCGATCATAAAAGAATTAAGTTCAGAGGTATTATACTCCGATGTTGTGAAGATTGATTGTATGGGAGAAAGCCGCGTTGCAGCAGAGATTGAAGATTTGATCGAAAAGCAGACGAATCCTACAGTTGCCCCATATGCCAAATTAGGAGAAGTTCATCTTCGAGTGACAGCAAAAGCGGTAAGTGAAGATGAAGCAAAGAAGCTTGTTACACCAATAACAGAAGAATTATACAGAAGATTTGGCCATAAGATTTTTACGACAAAAGAAGATGAAACATTAGAAGATGTTGTGGTTGATATGTTAAGTAAACATCATTATACGATGCAGCAGCAGAATCCTGTACAGCGGGAATGTTTACAGCAAGGTTAGTTAATGTTGCAGGAGCATCGGATGTCTTAAATGAAAGTTTTATTACATATGCAAATGAAGCTAAGATGAAATATCTTGGAGTAAAAGAAGAAACTCTAAATACCGTTGGAGCAGTTTCAGAAGATACGGCCAGACAGATGGCGGAAGGTGTTGCACGACAGGCTGGTTCAAATGTCGGTGTTGGAATCACAGGTCTTGCTGGACCGGGCGGTGAAACACCTGAGAAGAAGGCAGGACTTGTTTACATCGGTGTCAGTGTTAATGGAAAGACGAAAGTAAACAAATACCAGTTAAACGGTAACAGACAGAAAGTCAGAGAAACAGCTGTATGCAGAGCGTTAACTATGGTAAGACATGCATTGGTTGAAGAGTTTCTATGAGAATCATCATAAGAAAAAGGATCACGAATAAAAATCGAACAAATATTCGTTCGAACACTTGTTTTTTAGTGTAAGGATATGCTATACTCTAAACAGGAAATTAAAAGATAGAAGAATATAAGATAAATATTTGAAATTAAAAGGAGTAAACATATATGAAACAGGAAGAGAAATTAAAGCATTGGATGCCGCATTGGTTAAGATTGAGAAAGACTATGGTAAGGGATCTGTCATGAAACTTGGAGAGTACCAGGCAGACCGTACGATCGAAGTAACACCAACAGGTTCTATCAGTCTTGACATCGCATTAGGAGTAGGTGGAGTACCTAAGGGACGTATCATCGAGATTTATGGACCTGAATCTAGTGGTAAGACAACAGTAGCACTTCATATGGTAGCTGAAGTCCAGAAGAGAGGCGGGATTGCAGGATTTATTGATGCAGAGCATGCCCTTGATCCGGTCTATGCAAAGAATATCGGGGTTGACATTGATAACCTTTATATCTCTCAGCCAGATACAGGAGAGCAGGGACTTGAAATCACAGAGACAATGGTAAGATCTGGAGCGATCGACATCATTATCGTCGATTCTGTAGCTGCATTAGTACCGAAGGCAGAGATTGATGGAGATATGGGAGATTCTCACGTAGGTCTTCAGGCAAGATTGATGTCACAGGCACTTCGTAAGTTAACAGGTGTTGTAAGTAAGTTTAACTGCACAGTTATCTTTATCAATCAGTTGCGTGAGAAAGTTGGAGTCATGTTTGGAAACCCAGAGACAACAACTGGTGGACGTGCACTTAAGTTCTATTCATCTATCCGTTTAGATGTCAGAAGAACAGAGACATTAAAACAGGCAGGAGAGATGATCGGTAACAGAACAAGGATTAAAGTAGTGAAGAATAAGGTGGCTCCTCCGTTTAAACAAGCAGAATTTGATATTATGTTTGGAAAAGGAATTTCCAAGTATGGAGATATTTTAGATCTTGCAGCAGATGCAGATATCATTCATAAGAGTGGTGCATGGTATGCATACAACGGAGAGAAGATTGGACAGGTAGAGAGAACAGCAAGAAGTACTTAGAAGATCACCCGGATATCGCAGAGACAGTGAACATGCAATCCGTGTCCACTATGGACTGTTAGAGGAAGATGCTGAGAATGCAACAACGATCCTAAGGCAGAGACTCAGGTTTCTGAAGAATAATGATCATTACGAAACTAGATAAAGTAGGAACAAAGCAGGTCAGGCTTTTCTTCGATGAAGAAAAGTACTGCCTGCTTTACTATAATGAGATAAGACGATTGGGATTCCATGAACAAGACGAGATCGGACAGGAAGAATTTGAAGAATTAAACAAATTACTGTTGCATCGGGCGAAGTTAAAAGCTATGTCATTGTTAAAATATCAGGATCGTACAAAAAAGGAATTAAAAGAACGTCTTATGAGAGCCGAATTTCCAGAATTTATTACGGAAGGGGCAGTTGCGTATGTGGAGTCATTTGGATATATCAATGATGAAGAATATGTACGCCGCTACATGGAATACAAGTCAGGAAGTAAGAGTAAGATTCAGATTAAGATGGACCTTCGGAAGAAGGAATCACTGCGGAGACATTAGAGAGGGTCTTTGAGGAATATGAATACGAAGAAGATGATATCTTGGAAGAACAGGTTAAGAAGAGGATCCGGCAAAAGGGTTCCGTTACTAAGGAGAATTTTCAGAAATATTACGGATATTTTGCGAGAAAGGATTTAATAGCGGCAAAATATTAGATTTATTACGGAAATACATGGAAGATTAAATAAATTACAGGCTAAATATTAAAAAAATATAAAGAATTCATCATTTGGTTGCATATTGACAGATAAAATTATATAATTTGAGTCAAAGGGTGTAACAAAGCAGATGACGACGATATCTGGAAGGAATATATGATCCGGATATGGTTCTAATTATAAGGAGTATCATTTATATGAGAAAGAAATCACATATTTCATTAGCAGGGCAGATTATGGATTCTATGGAACTTGACAATGTATTCGATTATAGATTACCGTTTTATGTAGGAAGTATCTGGCCAGACTGCAGACCATCATTTGTGACGACACCTCATAAGTTTGATATTACATTTGATGATATTGAACGTAAGATTTCAAAATTTATTGCCAATTACGATAAAGATAAGGGAATGAATATGCGACGTTGTGCAGGTCTTGGTGTGATCATTCATTACATTGCAGATTATTTTACATTCCCACATAATGATCATTATCCAGGCAATGTAAAGGATCATTGCTATTATGAACGTGATCTGAAGTTTGGAATGAGAGCATTTCTTCAGACAGAAGAAGCAGCACAGATCAAGGAGCATGTTGCGGCATATGATTCTGTGGAAGAATTGACATCATATATTAGAAGTATTCATAATTCTTATATGAAGCTTGCACATACAGTAGAAGAAGATATCAGATATATCGTACATGCATGTACAACTGTTGTGAAGAGTGTAATGAACATGGTAAGTTATGCAGTTGGTACAAGTGTGATGAATATTCAGTATGTATAGGACAAGGAATTGAAGATAAAATAATAAAGAAAAAGGGCAAAGACAGACAGAGATGATTTGTTTTTGCTCTTTTTATTGAAATCAGTTTGTAAAAAATGATAAAAATATGATGCAAGTATGATGCAAAGAATTCGTAAAATAAAAAAGGTTTTGGGCAGCATACAAAAACAATAAGGAAAATCAATAAAACAATAAGGAGAACAATTATGGTGAACATCATGGTCGTGGAAGATGAAAAGCCAATTTCAAATCTGATTGCACTAAGTTTAAAGAAAGCCGGCTATCATAGTGAATGTGCTTATGATGGGTTAGAAGCAATTGATATGCTGGAAAAGAATTATCCAGATTTGATCTTACTAGATATCATGCTGCCCGGGGCTGATGGGTTTGAAATTTTAGAATACGTAAAACCATTAGAGATACCAGTCATTTTCCTGACAGCAAAAGGAGATCTTAATGACAGAGTAAATGGTCTGCGATATGGAGCAGAAGACTATATTGTAAAACCATTTGAGATTATGGAATTATTGGCAAGGATTGAGGTTGTATTAAGACGATATCACAAATTAGATCGTATTATCAATATATTAGGTTTAGAAATCGACACAGATGCAATGTGCGTAAAAAAAGAAGGGAAAGAAATTAACTTGACCAAGAAGGAATATGATACATTATTGCTGTTTGCAAGGAATCCTGGAAATGTATTATTCAGGGAAATAATTTATGAACGTGTTTGGGGTGGAGATTACATTGCGGGAAGCAGGACGGTAGATCTTCATGTGCAGAGAGTTCGAAAGAAAGTTGGCTGGGAAGATTTTTTGATCACTGTGCCAAGATGGGATACCGTCTGGAGGTACCAAGATGAAATTTCGTTGGAAATTAATGATCATAACAATGTTGATCGTTTCATTTTCATTTGGATTTGGAGGAATGTTGCTGATTCAATATTCATATCAAGCATCTATCAAACAAGAAAAAAGAGCAGCAAGGAATCTTACGAAATGATCTTAAGAATGTTAAAAGAAATTAATGAGATGGATGATACGTATCAGAATCAAACATTTGCGAGTGTATTGAAGCGATTAAACTGGCAGGGCTTGTTAAGAGACAGCTCAGTTCGATTATTAAAGGAACAACATGGAGAGGTTCAATGGAAGCAGCCACTTTATTACAATCGTAAAAATGATAATTTTAGGAGAAGCAATGGTTTTTCAACGAAACAGGGAAAAGCGGTAGTATTCCAAAATAAAAATAAAGTATATTATCAGATTACTAGTAAGATTTCTTATGGAAAGGAAACTATGGTTTTTCAGGGAGCATATGATATTTCAGAAGTATATGCGACAAGGCATCAGCAGTTGGTAAGTTTTCGTAAGATTTTTGTATTAGTAATAGGAATTGAGATTGTAGTATCCTATTTTCTGGCAATGATCCTTACAAGACCATTACAGAAATTGTCGCAGGTTTCGAAGCAGATTGCAGACGGTGATTATTCTGTCAGGGTTCCAGTGCATACAGAAGATGAAATTGGAGAACTTTCAGTTAGTTTTAATTATATGACAGAACAATTGATAGAAAAGTTAATGAAATTGGATCAATTGTTAAAAAATCAGGAAGAATTTATGGGAAAGTTTTGCTCATGAAATGAAGACACCACTTACATCGATCATAGGATATGCAGACTGATGCGGATGGAAGCTCTTTCGAAAGAAGAGCAAAAAGAAGCATGTGGGTATATTTATTCAGAAGGAAAACGATTACAGAATTTATCATTAAAATTAATGAAACTTCTTGTTTTGAAAAATCAACAGTTTCAGATGAAAAAACAAGATTTAGAGCCAATGATTCAAGAAGCAGTTACATCCATGCAGTATCGTTTAAAAGAACAAGATATTCTTGTGAATTTAAATTTAAAAAAAGCAATTTGTAAGATAGAGCCGGATTTATTGAAATCATTAATATTAAATTTGATCGATAATGCATTAAAATCAATGAATTCGGGTGGAATATTAACAGTTGAGGATCGAGCAACACAAGAAGGAGCCAAGATTTATATTTCGGATACTGGATGCGGAATGCCAAAGGATGAGATAAGTAAGATCACGGAAGTGTTTTACCGGATAGATAAGTCAAGGTCAAGAAAACAAGGTGGAGTAGGTTTAGGGCTTGCTATATGTAAAGAAATCGTGAGGATCCATCAAGGAGAGATGCGATTTATCAGTCAGCAAGGGAAAGGAACAACTGTGATCATAACAATTGGAGGAGGAGCTTATGAAAAAACAAATTAGGAATGCTCTTCTTGTTGTGGCGGCTTTATTACTTGTGGTCTTGTTTTACTTTTTACCAAATATTCAGGCAGCTCTGGTGGACAAAAAAACGTTTGGGCAGAGTGAGGATCTATCCTTAAATCCAGTAGAGATTTCGGTAGAGGCTACTCAGACAACTCTGGAAAAATTAAAGATCATCAATAATCATATTTTGAGTGTAGCAGTAAGACCTTCATCAAGAACTGTGGATGGAAGAGATGTAGAAAAAACTGCAAAAAAACAGACGAATCTATTATTAAAAAAAATGAAAATCGCTTATCGGGTAGAGGAAGACTGGAAGATTACATATAAAAAATTATACACTTATATCAAGAAAAAGGATGATATGATCGATGAAGGTTCCGTATCTAATATTTCGAATGTCAAAAATCTTCTGGTATGGTATATTACATTATCACCAGAATCGTCGGAGGATGAAATAGTGAATCTTATTATGGATGCGTATACGGATCAGATTTTAGCGATTGATGTGTACTCTTATGATTACACAAAAGATTGGAAAGATATCGCAGATCATTTGGAAGATATTCCGGCTGGATTTTTGTCTTATCTGAATCTGAAACAGTCAGAGTATAATTTGAAGAAGCGTTTGATGGGCAATGTCAATGTAACAGAACAATACCAAAAAGCAAAATCAGCAAAGGATCTTATTCTCAGATTTCGGGCAGATAGGTATTTATGCGATACAAAATAAAAAACAGACATACATTCCAATCGAAAGGAGTGGTTATGGATTTATGATAAACAATGTATACAACAACTGATGCAAAATAAAGATTTGCTCTTGTATTTTGAAAGCTTTCTCTCTATAATAAATAAACGGAACCCTACAAATATAGTAGGATACGAAAGAAAGGTTGAAAGCATGAGCAATATTAATATTTCATATAAAGAATTAAAACAGTTAGAAAAAGGGAGTTATCAGCTTCTTGATATGAGAGATGAATCAAACACATCTTATGGAATGATCCCTGGAGCTGTTGTGGCAGCAGGTGAAGATGAGCTTGGAACACAGGCAAAGGAATATATTGATCAGGGTAAGAAAGTTATTTTATATTGTACCAAGGGAATTTTCAGCAAGGAGGCAGCAGAAAAATTAGCGGAAGAAGGAATCAATGTCCTTAGTTTGGAAGGCGGATACACAGGATGGTTGTTATCCTTGATGAAAGAAGAACAGGAAAACGATCAGAAAACAGAACAAAATAACAAAGAAGCCGAAGGAAAAGGCAAGAAAAAAGAACTGACAAGAACACAGGAGATTGAAAAGAGCATCCGTAAGAAGTTTCAACAAACAGATATTCTCCAAGTTTGTAAAAGCAATCAAGACATATGATCTAGTGCAGGAGAATGATAAGATCGCCATCTGTATCTCTGGGGGAAAAGATTCCATGTTGATGGCGAAATTATTTCAGGAATTAAAACGCCATAACAAATTCCATTTTGATCTTGTATTTTTAGTCATGGATCCAGGATATAATGAAATGAATCGACAAATCATAGAGAATAATGCCAAATTATTAGATATTCCGATCACAGTCTTTGAATCTGATATTTTTGATGCTGTTTATGAGATTGAGAAATCGCCATGTTATCTGTGTGCAAGAATGCGTCGTGGATATTTATACAGCAAGGCTAAAGAGCTTGGATGCAATAAGATTGCGTTGGGACATCACTATGATGATGTCATTGAGACGATCCTTATGGGAATGCTTTATGGAGCACAGGTACAGACGATGATGCCAAAACTTCACAGTACAAACTTTGAAGGAATGGAACTAATCCGTCCGATGTATCTGATCCGAGAGGATGATATAAAGCATTGGAGAGATTACAATGGATTACATTTTATCCAGTGTGCATGTAAGTTTACAGATACTTGTACAACATGTAATCCAGACGGTGTTACGAAATCCAAGAGAATGGAGACAAAACAGTTGATCGCGAAGATGAAAGAGATCAATCCGTATGTAGAGTCCAATATTTTCAAGAGTGTAGAAAATGTCAATTTAAAGACGATCATTGCATATAAGAAAGATGGAGTAAAACATTCGTTCTTAGATACTTATGATCAGGAAATTAAATAAGAATAAAAACACAGAGATTGGTGATAAATCTCTGTGTTTTGTTTAGAACTATGAATTATTCGTCGTCTTCTTCAATCTCAACAATCTGACGTTTTCTGGCAGCTTCGTCATTTTCCAGATATTCGTCGTAAGTACATTCTTTGTCAATCAGACCATTCGGAGTGATTTCCATGATACGATTAGCTGTTGTCTGTACAAACTGATGATCCTGAGAAGTAAACAATAATGCACCAGTGAAATCTTTTAATGCTTCATTTAAAGCAGTGATAGATTCCATATCTAAGTGGTTGGTAGGCTCATCAAGAAGTAAGATGTTGGCTCCGCTGATCATTAATTTAGATAGCATACAACGAACTTTCTCTCCTCCAGATAAAACACCAACTTTCTTTAATGCATCTTCTCCAGAGAATAACATACGTCCAAGGAATCCACGGACAAATGTTGCATCTTTATCTTCAGAATACTGAGTCAGCCATTCAACGATCGTTTCATCCTGACTGAAATCTTTTGTATTATCTTTTGGAAAATAAGACTGCGTTGTAGTCACTCCCCATTTGTAAGAACCAGAATCAGGTTCCATTTCTCCGGATAAGATCTTAAATAATGTTGTAGCAGCCAATGTATTAGGACCTACGAAAGCAATCTTATCCGTTGGTTTCATTAAGAAAGAAATATTATCTAAGACTTTTACGCCATCGATCGTCTTTGTAAGATTTCAACAACTAAAGCATCATTTCCGATTTCGCGGTTTGGCTTGAAGTTGATATATGGGTATTTACGGCTGGATGGTTTTAACTCATCTAGCTGGATCTTATCTAAAGCTTTCTTTCTTGAAGTAGCCTGTTTGGATTTGGAAGCATTGGCACTGAATCTTGCGATAAAGTCCTGTAATTCCTTCATCTTTTCTTCTTTTTTCTTGTTGGCTTCCTTCATCTGTTTTGTAAGAAGCTGGCTGGATTCATACCAGAAATCATAGTTTCCAGAGAATAACTGAATTTTCGCATAATCGATATCTGCGATATGAGTACATACCTTATTTAAGAAATAACGGTCATGGGATACAACGATGACCGTGTTGTCAAAGTTGATCAGGAATTCTTCTAACCAGTAAATAGCGTCTAAGTCTAAGTGGTTGGTAGGCTCGTCAAGCAGCAGGATATCTGGATTTCCGAATAAAGCCTGTGCAAGTAAGACTTTGACTTTCTGAGAACCGTTTAAGTCAGCCATCTTTGTATAATGGATATCGCTAGGAATTCCAAGACCATTTAATAAGGTAGCAGCATCAGATTCTGCTTCCCATCCATTCATATCAGCAAATTCGCCTTCTAATTCACTAGCACGGATGCCGTCTTCGTCTGTGAAGTCTTCCTTCGCATATAAAGCTTCTTTTTCTTTCATGATCTCGTATAATCTTTGATTACCCATCATAACCGTATCAAGGACGATATGATCATCATACTGGTAGTGATCCTGTTTCAAAACAGAAAGACGCTGTCCAGAAGTAATGGATACATCTCCTTTTGAAGGTTCGATCTCTCCGGAAAGAATTTTTAAGAAAGTGGATTTACCTGCTCCATTGGCACCGATCAGTCCATAGCAGTTACCTTCTGTGAATTTAATATTACATCTTCGAATAAAGCACGTTTTCCTAAACGTAAAGTTACATTATTTGCCTGAATCATTGTATAACCTTTCTTTTTGATTTATAATTAAATAGAATGCTCTTTTCATTTTACAGAAAAGCTAGAGTTTTTCAAGTAAATTTGCATTGTGCAAGTAAAAATACTTGACAAAGGCAGTGAAATTCGCTAAACTAACATCTGGTAAAGGAAAATTGCTTTACAGGAGTATCAGATGGAACGAATCGTAGAACAGAATTTATTATATGATTTTTACGGCGAATTGCTGACAGCACATCAGAAGGAGATATATGGTGAACATATTTTGAATGATATGACAGCCACAGAGATCGCAGCTGAGTTTGGAATTACCAGACAGGCGGTGCATGATATGATCCGAAGATGTGATAAGATCTTGGCAGATTATGAAGCAAGACTTCATCTGGTAGCGAAGTTTTTGACGGCCAAGGAGAAGATCAAAGAGATCCATACCTTATCCAGAAGGCTTCTTAAAGAAGATAAAGAGCAGATGGAAGAAGATATCAGACAAATAGAATCTGTATGTAATCAGGTTTTAGAAGATTTATAACTTAGATGAGGTGAATCAATGGCATTTGAAAGTTTATCCGAGAAACTTCAGGGTGTATTTAAGAACTTAAGAAGTAAGGGCCGTTTAACAGAAGATGATGTAAAAGCGGCAATGAGAGAAGTTAAAAGAGCTTTACTTGAAGCTGATGTTAACTTCAAAGTTGTAAAGACATTTATTAAATCTGTACAGGAAAGAGCTGTAGGACAAGATGTTCTGAATGGTTTGAATCCGGGACAGATGGTGATCAAGATCGTAAAAGAAGAGATGGAAGCATTAATGGGATCAACGATGACAGAGATTCAGCTTCGTCCAGGTAATGAAATTACGATTATTTTGATGGCAGGTCTTCAAGGTGCTGGTAAGACAACAACATGTGCAAAACTTGCCGGACAGTATAAGAAGAAAGGAAAACGACCATTATTGGTAGCCTGTGATGTATATCGCCCAGCGGCGATCAAACAGCTTCAGGTCAATGGAGAGAAGGTCGGAGTACCAGTATTTACAATGGGAGATAAGCAGAATCCAGTGGATATTGCAAAGGCTTCCGTAGAACACGCACAGAAGAATGGAAACAATATCGTGATCCTAGATACAGCAGGACGTCTTCATATTGATGAGAATATGATGACAGAGCTGGTTGAGATCAAAGAGAATGTGGATGTATTCCAGAGTATTCTCGTCGTTGATGCCATGACAGGACAGGATGCTGTCAATGTGGCAAAAGAATTTAATGAGAAGTCGGCGTCGATGGAATTATCATCACGAAGATGGATGGTGACACCCGAGGTGGTGCAGCACTTTCTATTCGTTCTGTAACAGGAAAGCCGATTTTATATGTAGGTATGGGAGAAAAACTGGAAGATCTTCAGCAGTTCTATCCAGACCGAATGACAAGCCGAATCCTTGGTATGGGAGATGTATTGTCACTGATCGAGAAAGCAGAGCAGACGATCAATGAGGAAGACGCACTTCGTATGACTGAGAAGATGAAGAAGGCTGAGTTTGATTTTAACGATTTTCTTGATCAGATGGATCAGATGAAGAAGATGGGTGGATTATCCAATCTGTTATCTATGATCCTGGTGTCGGAAACAAGATGCAGGGACTTGATATTGATGATGGTATGATGGATAAGACAGCGGCGATCATTTATTCCATGACTAAAGAAGAACGTGCTAATCCTAAGATCATCAATGCTTCAAGAAAGAGAAGAATCGCAGCAGGAGCAGGAGTTCCAATCGCGGAAGTTAACCGCTTATGCAAACAGGTTCAGAATCAGAAACAGATGATGAAGCAGATGTCAGGTATGTTTGGTGGCAAAGGTGGTAAAAGAGGTGGATTTAAATTACCTTTTTAGGCCTTAGTTATAGAAAATAATAATTAATTTAAATTACAAAGAAAGATTTTTGGAGGTAAAAACAAAATGGCAGTAAAAATGAGATTAAAAAGAATGGGACAGAAGAAAGCACCTTTTTATAGAGTAGTAGTAGCAGATGCTAGATCCCCTAGAGATGGTAGATTTATTGAAGAAATCGGAACATATGATCCAAATCAGGATCCTAGCGTGATCAAATTTGACGAAGAAGCTGCTAAGAAATGGTTAGCAACAGGTGCTCAGCCTACAGATACAGTAGCTAAATTATTAAAAGCTGCAGGAATCGAAAAATAGTCAGATTTAAGACAGGAGGCAGTGCATGAAACATTTATTAGAAGTGATTGCAAAAGCCTCGTTGATCAGCCAGATAAAGTGACAGTTACAGAGAAAGAAACTGCCGATGCAGTCGTATTAGAACTTCATGTTGCCGAAGGTGATATGGGGAAAGTAATTGGAAAACAGGGAAGGATTGCAAAGGCGATCAGAACTGTTGTCAAGGCTTCGGTTGACAAAGGTGACAAGAAGATTGTCGTTGATATTCAATAGAAGATTAAAAAGCTCACAGGAAAGTGTACAGAAGATGTATAAAACTGTGGGCTTTTTGTTATGTATAAATTCGAGAAAGTAAGAAAGCCCTTGAAACCATTTCATTTCAAGGGCAATTTTTATAAATATTAATCTTCTGGCAGATCAAGTTTATCAGATTTCTCAAATAAGGATTGAATTTCAACAAGAGATTCTTCCAGAGAATCCTCAATGGACTCTAATTTATCTGCATCAACGTTATAATTTAAAAACAGCTGTTCGATATTTTCTGTAATATGATGACCAAGATGGGAAATTAAAAGGAAAGTATTAAAATTGTGACTATTCTTTGCATTTTCAAAACGCTTTAAGTCTGCTGTAATAAAATCGATAATTTCCTGATCACTGGCGAATTTACCATGGACCATTGCATATGGCTGCATACGTTGTAAAAAGTATTTATTATGTCGTGTAATATTAAAAACATAAGAAACAATTAATCCATCACCAAGATCGAATTCAGCAATGTGCATGATGCTGTTAAACTCCTTGATAGAAGTAGCGCCTAACTGACGCAGATTGATATTAATATAATCTCCGGTTACGGTATTTTGATTCATAAGATCACGCTCCTCTCCTAAATATTATAATCCATAATTTTTTATTAAGCAAATCGAATCAAAAGAAATACGGAACATACGATGATCGATAAGATCATCATTGGGAATCCGATCTTAAAATATTGACCGAATGTAATTGGATGTCCGTTATTTTTACTGATACCAGACAAAACAACGTTTGCAGAAGCACCGATCAGTGTCCATTTCCACCTAAACAAGCACCGAGTGACAATGCCCACCAGATTGGAGCGACATCCATTCCCTCGGACTGCATCGTAAGGATCATAGGGATTAATGTTGCAACAAATGGGATGTTGTCGAGGAAAGAAGATACAATAGCGGAAACCCATAAGATTACCATCATTGTAACCACCATATTACCATGAGTGATAGAAATCAATCCATTTGCAAGCATTGTGATGACACCTACTTTTTTCATCCCACCGACAACAATAAATAATCCAATAAAGAAAAGAATGGTAGGCCATTCAACGTCTGCAATGATTTCTTCAGGTTCCTGACCGCCGATTAAAAGCATGATACATGCTGCAGCAATAGCAACAGTACAAGACTGTACGCCTAACTGGTCATGGAAAATAAAGCATAATGCGACTAGGATGATAACGATAACACTTTCATGCATAAGTTTTCGGTCCTTGATCGCTTTGTTTTCATCTAACTGCATAACCTTTGCAATTGATTCGTCTGTAACAAATAACTTCTTCCGTATATAAAATACATACAGATCAGACCAACAATGATAACAAATACAGTGGCCACCCCTGTATTTAAAATAAAATCTACGAAACTTAATTTGGCTGCACTACCGATCATAATGTTAGGTGGGTCACCGATCAGTGTAGCGGTACCACCGATATTGGAAGCATGATCTGTGTGATGATATATGGTACGGGATCAACTTTCAAGATATTTGTGATTGCCAGAGTCATTGGTCCTACTAGCAAGACTGTGGTAACGTTATCAAGCATTCCAGAACATACGGCGGTGATCAAAATAAAGATCACCATGATTGGCCATTGGACGACCTTTTGCGATTTTTGCAGCTTTGATCGCTATGTATTCGAAAATACCAGAATTTTTGATAACAGCAACCAAAAGCATCATTCCGACTAGAATACAGATTGTTTCAACATCACTGCGTCAATACAATCTTCAATCGAAAGAATGTGGGTGAGGACCAGACAGGCAGCACCGGTTAATGAGGCAACCGTGTTGTGGACCTTCCCTGTGATGATAGCGCCCATCGTACATAAAAAGATGATGATCGCTATGATTTGTTGTAATGACATAACAATTTCCTCCTAAAAATAAACTCATTATTATAATAGACCTCTTTTCAAATATTGCAAGTATAAATAAAAAAGAAGTCGTAGAAAACGACTTCTTTTTAGAAAAATTTCACATCTTATATAAATATGATATAGGTGTGATTATAAATTTGTAACAATCTGATCGTACAGATCAAGCTGACAGTGCTGCTCAGACACAGAAAAGTGTTTACAGTTTAAACAGCTAGGTGCTTTTGTGTCATCTCCGGTACTGACGTTCTTTACGGAATGGTCACAGCCACAAGGACAGTACTGACTGCATTCTTCAGCAACTTCCTGATACACTTTATTCTGGTTTTCCATAATATAAAAGCCTCCTTATAATAAGTACTCACAGAATCACTTGGAAAGAATTCTGTGAGTACGACAATTGATACCTTTATATTATGTACAGATTTACTCAGGATAATTCAGATTTTTATCATATGCAACGTATAAAGCGTTTTTAAGATAGTGATCTGCAAGATAATTTGCCATCGGAAGATTCATATCAAGATAGTTACCACAATCCTTAGCACTGGCTCCAGGAACATCACCTTTAAAATCACGAATAAATTCAAAGTACTTATAATAAGAGGTAATATATCCTTTGAAGTAAGATCGCCAGCTAAAATAAGATAGAATCCAGTACGACAGCCCATTGGGCCAAAATAGATGATCTTATCCTGCCATTCTTTGTTATTTCTTAAATAAGTAGCGGCAAGATGCTCGATCGCATGCATCTCTGCGGTATTCATAACAGGCTCACGATTTGGGGCTGTCATACGAAGATCAAATGTTGTTAAAGTCTCAGAACCAACGGCATCTTTACGAGAAACATAAACACCGGGTAACAGTTTTAAATGATTAATTGTAAAACTTGCTATTTTTCCATGATGGATTTCCTTTCTTATATAAAATGTGTTATCACTATAGGGATGATTTTGAAATCGTTCACTATTATGCGATTTAGAATCATCTTAAATTTTCATATCATATTATAGCGTGAAAATACAAGAAAATCTATGGAATAAAATTAGTTTTAATAAAAATGAAAAAAAGACAAAAAGCTGTTGACATACTGTATACAGCTATGGTAAGATAATCAACGTCGCTGAAAGAGAACGATCAGAACAATAGAGATCAGATCTGAAAGAAAAGTTAAAAAGTTCTTGACAGATGAGGTCAGAAATGATATTATATAAAAGTTGTTGCAGAGCAGAACAGCTCAGAATAACAAAATAAATTAAAAAAGTTCTTGACAAACAAAAAGAACTGTGATAAAATAATAAAGCTTCTTACACACAAGAAGCGGATCACAAAAAGATCTTTGACAACTGAACAATAAGACAACCTTGAAAATTCTAATGAATTTTTCAGATGATTTTAGTAAAAATCAACGAACGTTCTTTA
>ENA-OQIC01000546-OQIC01000546.1-human-gut-metagenome-genome-assembly--contig:-NODE-546-length-16229-cov-2.519376_pt1 | contig 16229 bp, 17 predicted proteins | sample MGYA00242572_ERZ504736 | MGnify/ENA primary metagenome ERZ504736 (study PRJEB26092, sample SAMD00036201) | human gut metagenome | host: Homo sapiens | study: EMG produced TPA metagenomics assembly of... | reverse complement strand
CGTGTGGATAATATCTTGCCGCAATGGGGGGATGCCATTGTTTGGAATGAGTTCCATATGTCCACGGAATTTCCAATTTATTGGGATTAATTTAAAAAAGCCACACACACTTTTTGTCCTATAAGCCGACAATGCCGGTCATTGTAAGCTTGAAATAAAGAAGCTCTCAGGAAGCATCCTTGCTATACTTGGTATAGGGGATTTCCTGAGAGCTTTTTTGCTTATTCGTAGAAATTTGTTTCTTTGTTTAATACCGGTTCTTTCGGGTCGATTACGGCTGTTTTCTGATTTGTATAAATAACAAAGCCTAATGGCGATGCGGGTGGTTTTTTTATAAATTTAACCGGGGTGTAATCGACGGCTACTTTGGAGGACTCGCGAGCCCGACTGAAATAGGCGGCATAGCGGGCGGCTAAGGTAAGCATTTCATCGGTTGGTTCACCGCCTTGCGTGCGTAAGATAACATGACTGCCTTGTACCTGCAAAGTATGGAACCACATATCATCAGGCTTGGCGAAACGATGGGTTAAATATTCATTCTGCTGATTGTTGCGACCGATGAAAATTTCACCGCCGTCAATTTGAAAATGCATGAAGTTATGTTTCGGTGCCTTATAACTAACCGGCTTTTTAGATTTTTTCAAAAGCCCGGCCTGTTCGCATTCATTGTAGATTTCTTGAACCGTTTCCTTGCTATCGGCAATGGTTAAACTGTATAAAACGGACTGAAGATAGTCAATGCGACGACTACTTTGCTCTAATTGATATAAACCGCTTTGTTTACGATTTTTTAACTTCGTATACAGTTTGTAATAATTTTGCGCATTCTCTACAACGGTTAATTCCGGCACGAGGGAAATGGTAATCGGTTCAACAGGGTTTACTAAAATATTGTCTAAGGTGATATTTGGTTCATATTGTGTATCGCGATAGGCGTTAATCATCAATAAATCGCCAAAAGCCTTATATTCATCGGCTTTGGAGCTATCGTTAAGTTCCGTTTCAATCTTACTGTGACGGAGTTCTTCTTTTTTGATAGCCTGTTCTAAAGTTCGTTCCAATTCACGCGTGGTCGTATTGATGCCGCCTTGTTTTACAACGGATACTTCAAGCGGTTGTGAGATGGAATCGTAGGTAGCCGTTAACTGACCGCCTTGCGCCAATAAATAGGTAAGGGGCACAGGGCTGTAGAACTTTTTATGGTTTGCGTTCTCGTATTCATATAATTGCTTGGCATCATTAATAGTCTCTTTTAAATTGATAAGAGCCGTTGCAATAGACGTAATTTGTTCCGCAGTAAGTGATGTAAACTCCGTTTTTTCGGTTACACCGGCGTCATAACATACTTCTTTTAACAGAGCCGGACCGAAACCGTTAAAAATGCGACGAATTGTTTCGGCTACGGTTCCTTGACCGAAGTTGTGAAGTAATTCGCCGATTTCTTCGTTATTGAACTCAAAAAGGCTGCCTCGTTCGCTGTTCGGCGGTAACTCATAAGTGAGTTTAGGCGCGATGGAACGTTCGCGGTTCATGAGCGGTGTAACGTGAATGAGCGCTTCCAGAATCTGGCCGTCTTGAACGAAAATGCAGTTGGAATATTTGCCCATTAGCTCAATGTAAATTCGATTCGAAATAAGGGAGCCGTCAAGAGCCAACTTATCCGCATTGATGCGCAGAATTCGGTCACCGTTCAATTGCTTGATTGCTGTAATACGAGCGCCTTCCAAATGTTTGCGTAAAAACATGCAAAGCGCAGTCGGTTCTTTAGGTAAATCCGTAATGCCGTGACTGAGATAACAAGCCGGCAAATTACCGGCTGTAATAACCAGGTCTTTATTACCTTGGTGAGTATTAACTTTTAAGACGATCGTGGTTTTATCTATTTGTAATAGCCGCTGGATTTGACCGGTCACTAATTGATCCGAAAGTTCTCTGGTCAAAACGGCTAAGGTTAAGCCATCTAAATTCATAAATTGCTCCTTTACTAAACATACTTATTATTTAAGTATATCACACTTATGACCTATTTGAACGCTTTACCCTATAGGCCTAACATGTTAAAATGTAAACAATAAGAAAATAATCTAAAAATAAGGAAAATTGACGAAAATTAAAGGAAAGGACCTATTTTATTATGAACAGCATGACGGGCTTCGGTCGTGGTATAGCCGCTGATGAGGCGTTACAGATTACAGTTGAAATAAAAACGGTTAATTCAAGGTTTTTGGATTTGCATATTAATATGCCGTCCACGTTGATTTTTTTTGAAAATGAGCTGCGCCGTCAGATTAAAAGTGTATTGCAACGCGGTAAAGTGGAAGTCAATATTTCGCTACGCAATACACGGGATCGGGAAAAAGTTTTTACCGTGAATGAATCATTGGCATTGCAGATTCGCGAGTTTTTGGTAAAAAACGGTTTTGCTCAAGATATTAAAAAAGTGGCCTTGCGAGATATGATGACCGTATCTCAGGATTGGCTTCTTTTGGAGGATGTCCCTTTTGAAGAATCGAAACTTCAAGAAACGGCTTTGAAGGCATTAGGTGATGCTCTCGCCGGCGTAATAACCATGCGGGCGGCCGAAGGGGAACATTTAGCAAACGAAATTGAAAGTCGTATAACAAAACTGGAAGATGTGCTAAAAGCCGTAGATGCCAACAAAACAGCAGCTGTAAAGAAATATGAAACACGTTTGCAGCAACGCATTGAAGCAACCTTGGCTAAAACTGATTTAGATATCAACATGGATAGATTTTTGCAGGAAGTAGCCATTATGAGTGACAAAACAGATATTACAGAAGAAATTGTACGTTTTGGCTCACATGTGGTACAATTAAAAGACACACTCAAAGAGAATCAACCGATTGGCCGTAAATTAGATTTCTTGTTACAGGAAATGAATCGTGAAGTAAATACGATGGGATCAAAAGGATCTGATTTAGAGATTACTGACCGCGTTGTAGTATTGAAATGTGAATTAGAGAAGATTAGAGAGCAAATTCAAAATATAGAGTAGGTAGTAGAGTAAGGAGTCACTAAGTATGAATACAAAACTTTTAAACATCGGGTTTGGTAATATGGTTTCAGCAAATCGCCTCATTGCGATTATCAGTCCTGAATCGGCTCCTATTAAGCGAATGATTCAAGATGCTCGTGAAAAGAGCGTACTCGTTGACGCCACATATGGTCGTAAGACTCGTGCCGTTCTGGTTATGGACAGCGGTCAAATCGTTTTATCCGCTATCCAACCGGAAACCGTAGCACATCGTATTGTACAGGCTACACCGTCTGAAACAACGGAAGCGTAGGTGTTATTATGTCGGATAGAGGAATCTTAATTGTCTTATCCGGCCCTTCGGGTGCGGGTAAAGGCACAATTTGTGCGGCCCTTCGCCAGCAAATGCCTAATCTTGTGTATTCCGTATCGATGACAACTCGTGCACCTCGTGTCGGTGAAGAAGAAGGGGTTAGCTACTTTTTTAGAGATAAAGAAGAGTTTCAGCGTTTAATTAAAGAAGATGCATTTCTTGAATATGCACAGGTGTACGACAATTTTTACGGTACTCCCAAACAACATGTAATGGACTTGTTGTCAGAAGGTAAGAGCGTTATTTTGGAAATTGATATTCAAGGTGCTATGCAAGTTAAAGAGCGCTTTAGCGAAGCCGTTTTTATTTATATCGTACCGCCGTCTTTAGATATTTTATCGAATCGTTTGCGCGATCGCGGGACGGATGCGGCCGATGTCATTGATAAGCGCTTATCGAAAGCCAGTTCGGAACTTGCGTTGGCTCACCGCTATGACTATATCGTCGTAAATGATGTGTTGCCCGATGCGGTTGAAAAAGTTGCGTCTATTTTACGAGCTGAAGCTTGCAAAATTAAACGAAATAAAGAAAAAATCCAGTACATTTATAAACAGTATGGTGGGAAAAGGAGTAATGCGTTATGATGGTAAAACCTTTATTAAAGGACTTGGAAAACATGTAGACAGTAAATACACTTTGGTTACTTTGGCAGCGAAACGTGCTCGTGAGCTTACCGATGGTGACCATGCTTTAGTATCCGGTCTCGACACAGATAAACCGGTATCGGTAGCATTACATGAAATTGCGGAAGATAAAATCGGTTTTACACGTACCAAAGACGGTATTAAATAATTAAATTTTAATTCCAACAGGGGCAGAGGATGAAAAATAAACACATAATTGTAGGCGTATCGGGCGGTATTGCTGCCTATAAAGCTGTTGAGGTGGTTAGTCGCTTACGTAAATTGGGCGCGGAAGTTAAAGTCGTTATGACAGAAAACGCCACCAAGTTTGTATCACCTATGACTTTCGGCGAAATCAGCGGCCATCCGGTGGCTGTTAAAATGTTTGAAGATGTACATGATTGGAATGTGGAGCATATTTCGTTAGCCCGATGGCCGATGCCTATTTAGTGGCACCGGCTACGGCTAATGTGCTTGGCAAAATGGCAGCCGGAATTGCTGATGATATGTTGACTACGCAGCTATTGGCTACCGAAGCGCCTATTTTCTTATGTCCGGCCATGAATACTAATATGTATGAAAACCCGATAACACAGCGTAATATGAATACCTTACGCGAGTTGGGCATGCATATTTTGGAAGCCGACAGCGGTCACTTGGCTTGCGGTATAGTCGGTAAAGGTCGTTGCCGGAACCGGCAAAGATTGTGGAATGGTTATCCTTCCATATGATGAAAAGTGATTTGCTGGAAGGTAAAACCGTAATTGTAACGGCCGGCGGTACGCAGGAAGCTATCGACCCGGTTCGCTATATCGGCAATCGTTCCAGCGGCAAAATGGGTTATGCTGTGGCCGAACAAGCAGCTTTGGCCGGGGCTCGTACGATTTTAATATCTGCACCGAGCGCATTGCCGGTGCCGTATGGCGTGGAATTTGTGCCTGTTGATTCGGCTCGCGATATGGAAGAAGCCGTTAACAGTCGTTATGAAGATTGTGATGCCGTTATTATGGCGGCAGCTGTAGCCGATTTCCGCGTGGAGAACATGGCAGATACCAAAATTAAGAAAATGGATACCTTAGAGCTTAAACTCGTTAAGAATCCGGATATCTTGAAAGGTCTAGGTGCGAATAAAACTCATCAAAAACTTATCGGCTTTGCAGCGGAAACACAAAATGTCATCGAGTACGGCAAATCAAAAGTACTTAACAAAAATCTTGATATGCTCGTAGCTAATGATGTAAGCAAACAAAATGCAGGCTTTAACGTTGATACCAATGAAGTTACTTTTATTTATCCGGGTGTCAAATTATGCAATTGCCACTTATGACAAAAAGTGATGTCGCTAAGCGAATTATTTCAGCCTTGGCAGAATTGTAATTCCATAGTATAATAAATCAGTGATATAAACTATCACAATTAAATTAATAGTAATTTTTGTCTCATCAAGAGTAGTGGAGGGAAAGGCCCTGTGAAGCTACAGCAACCATTCATGTGAAAAGGTGCTAAGTCCGACGGTATATGCCGAAAGATGGGGTTATATTCCTCATCGCTTGGCTGATGAGGAATTTTTATGGAGGTAAAGGGTAAATGGCTGAAAAACATGTATTTTTCACATCTGAATCCGTAACGGAAGGTCATCCAGATAAAATCGCTGACCAAATTTCAGACGCCGTACTTGATGCGATTATTGCGCAAGATCCAACGGCACATGTAGCATGTGAAACACTTGTAACAACAGGTCAAGTTCATGTAGTGGGTGAAATTTCCACTAACTGTTATGTAGATATTAATCATATTGTTCGTGAAACGATTCGCGAAATCGGGTACACTCGTGCTAAATACGGTTTTGACTGCGATACTTGCGGCGTTAATGTAGCTATTGACGAACAATCTGCCGATATCGCTATGGGTGTAGACGATGCGTTGGAAACTCGTGAAGGCGGCGCAGATAAATTTGATAAAATCGGTGCCGGCGACCAAGGATGATGTTCGGTTATGCAACTAACGAAACCGAAGAATTCATGCCAATGCCGATTGCTCTTGCACATCGCTTATCCCGTCAATTGACCAAAGTTCGTAAAGACGGCACTTTGCCTTACCTTCGTCCGGACGGTAAAACTCAGGTAACTGTTGAATACGTTGACGGCGTGCCTAAACGTATTGAAACCATCGTAATTTCCACGCAGCACGGTCCTGAAGTATCCCGTGAACAAATCGAAGCAGACCTTAAAGAATTGGTTATCAAACCGGTATTACCGGAAGGTTTTGTTGATGAAAACACTAAATTCTTCATTAACCCAACCGGTCGTTTCGTAATTGGCGGTCCGCAAGGCGACGCCGGCTTAACAGGTCGTAAGATTATCGTTGATACTTACGGCGGCATGGCTCGTCACGGCGGCGGTGCATTCTCCGGCAAGGATCCTACAAAAGTTGACCGCAGTGCGGCCTATGCAGCTCGTTACGTAGCTAAAAACATCGTAGCAGCCGGTCTTGCCGATAAATGTGAAATTCAGATTGCTTATGCTATCGGCGTAGCTAAACCTGTATCCATCATGGTAGAAACTTTCGGTACCGGTAAAATCTCCGAACAGCAAATCGGCGAACTCGTTAAGAAACATTTTGACCTTCGTCCGGCCGGCATTATTGAAATGCTTGATTTGCTCCGTCCAATCTATCATCAGACGGCAGCTTACGGTCACTTTGGTCGTACCGATGTTGATTTGCCTTGGGAACACACTGATAAAGCTGATGTTCTTCGCAAAGAAGCGGGTTTATAATTAAATAATCTGAAATTCAACAGAGTAAGTTTTAAATGGCTTATATTTTAACAAGCTGAGTTTAATTTCAAATCTATAGAGCAGAGATTGTATCATTGATACGGTCTCTGCTTTTTTGATAGACATTATTACTTACTCTGCCGGATACTTTTTTATGCAATTTGTGAAATTGTTTTCTTTATTAAAAAGGTGTTTGACCATGGTGGTAATATTTATTGTATAATTAAAGAAGAGAAGTTTAAATATATCGATATAGCATGTTTTGATACTGAATTAGTTTATCAATTATCGGCGTTCATAATACCCTGATAACGTATGTAATTTTTTGTTTTTGAATTAGCGGTAATTCAGAAGGAGGATTTATATGAAAAAATGCATATGATATTATTAATGACCCTTTTTTGAATAAGGGAACGGCATTCAGTGCTGAAGAACGTGAACTATTTAAGTTAATGGTATGATTCCCGACAAAATTCAGACCATTGAAGAGCAGGCCGCTCAAGCATATCAAGCTATGTCTATGAAAACTAACGATGTGGATAAACGCCATTTCCTAATGAAGGTGTTTAGCCATAACCGTACCTTGTTCTACTATTTGTTCAGCCAGCATGTGGAAGATTTTTTGCCGATTGTATATGACCCATGTATTGCCGATACGATTCGCAATTACAGCGAATATTATACAACGCCACAGAATTCCGCCTTTTTATCGATTGATAACCCGGAAAATATGGAAGACGCTTTGAAAAATGCAGCTTATGGCCGTGATATTAATTTAATCGTCGTAACCGATGCGGAAGCTATTTTGGGTATCGGTGACTGGGGCCTTAACGGTGTTGCCATTTCTATCGGTAAACTGATGGTGTATACGGCGGCCGCGGTTTGGACCCACAGCGTGTATTGCCGGTTGTGCTCGATGTGGGGACTAATCGTCAAGAACTATTGGATGATCCGTTATATTTGGGTAATAAACATAAACGTGTGAGCGGTGAACCGTACTATAAATTTGTAGATCAATTCGTTCAGACTGTTGAAAAATTATTTCCTAATTTATATCTCCATTTCGAAGACTTCGGTCGCGACAATGCAGCTAATATTTTAAATGCCTATAAAGATAAATATCCTGTTTTCAACGATGATATTGAAGGAACCGGTATTATTTCTTTAGCCGGTATTTTAGGTGGTTTAAAAATCTCCGGCGAAGAATTAAAAGATCAAGTGTACATGTGCTTCGGTGCCGGTACGGCCGGTTGCGGTATTGCTAATCGTGTTTTACAAGAATATGTGGACCAAGGCGTACCACGTAAAGAGGCTATCAAGAAATTCTACTTGGTAGATAAACAGGGCCTTTTATTCGACGATATGGATGATTTAACACCGGAACAAAAACCGTTTGCCCGTAAACGCAGTGAATTGGAAGCTAATGACTATGTTAAAGCTTCTTTAGGCGGCGATACGAAGAAATTAACGACCCTTGAAGACTGTGTGAAAGCCATTCATCCGACAATTTTGGTAGGCACTTCCACTAAAAGCGGTGCCTTTACGGAAGCTGTTGTAAAAGAAATGGCGGCTCATACGGCACGTCCTATTATCTTCCCATTGAGTAATCCTACTGAACTGGCGGAAGCAACGGCGGAACAGCTTATTACTTGGACTGATGGTAAAGCCTTGGTAGCAACGGGTATTCCGGCTAAACCGGTTTCGTATAATGGTGTTACGTATGACATCGGTCAGGCCAATAATGCGTTGATTTATCCGGGCCTTGGTCTCGGGGCGATTGCGGCCGGAGCTAAAACTTTTGACAGACCAAATGATTTCCAAAGCAGCTCATTCCTTAGGCGGTATCATTGATGTGACGAAACCTGGGGCAGCTACGATTCCACCGGTATCAAAACTTACAGAATTTTCTGAAACGATTGCCATTGCTGTAGCTAATGAGGCTGTAGCTCAGAACGTGGCAACAATTTCCAAAGAAGAAGTGCCGAGTGCAGTAAAGTCCGTTAAATGGGTTCCTGAATATAAGGATTTGACGAAAGAATAATTAAATAATTGCCTGAAAAAGGCAAAGTAAATTCCCTCCGCGAGCAACTTTTTCGTTAACGAAGTTCGGGGAGGGAATTTTTTAGAGTCCACACTCAAAATACGCATTATTTGTATGCGAATCGCCATGTCTATTGTTTAAAAATATCGAAAAAAATGGTATAATAAAAAATACTGCAAAGGAGGGATAGCATGCGTGTAGCAGAGGTTATTATCAATCGACCGGCTAAAAAAATGAATAGTCCGTTCAGTTATGCCGTGCCGGAACATTTAGGCACGATTATGCCGGGCACACGTGTAGCTGTCCCTTTGGGGCGTACTCGTGAAGAAGGAATTCTTATTGGCTATCGTGAGCTGGAAGAAGTACCGTCGTATCAAATTAAACCTATCCAAGCAGTATTGGATAAGGAACCATGGTTTACGCCTGAAATGCTGGCTACGGCAAAGCGCTTAAGTGAGTATTATCTTTGTGCGTTGTCCGAAGCTCTCAGTTTATTTACAATCGATAAAAAGCAATTAAAAAGCTATGAACGGCCAAAGGAACAATGGTTACTGGTTGAACCTTGGTTTAAGCCGGAACATATTCCGCCGAAGCGAAAACGTCAAAGGGAACTTGGTTTTTATTTACAGGAATTGGGTACCGCATCAGTTCATAGTCTGCAAAAAGACGGATTTACTTTACCCGTTATAAAACAGGTTATGACCTATGAAGGCATTACCGTAGAAGAACGATACAGTAAGACAAAAACGAAGTTTGATGCCCGTCAAGCCAAGGATTTGCCATTAACGGACGAACAATTACGATGCTATGAGCCCATTCAAAAAGCTGTGCTAGCAAGTGAAGCTGGTACATTCTTGCTTCATGGCGTAACGGGCAGCGGTAAAACGCAGATTTATATGAAGGCTGCTAAGGATTGTTTGACTAAAGATAAAATTGCCATCGTGTTAGTGCCGGAAATTATGCTGACCAATCAGATTGTAAAGCGTTTCGTGGATACTTTCGGTGACGAAGTAGTTGTTTTTCACAGTAAGCTTACTATCAGTGAACGGTATAATAACTGGGAGCGCTTACGACGTAAGGACAGCCATATTATTATCGGTGCCAGGTCCGCTGTGTTTGCTCCCACTGATGATATCGGTTTAATCATCGTGGATGAAGAACATGATACGTCGTACAAGCAGGAAGACATGGTACGTTACCATGCACGCATGGTAGCCCGTTGGCGTGCCGAAGCTAATAGTTGTCCCCTCATTTTGGGGTCCGCTACGCCATCGATTGAATCGTACTACTTGGCAAAACAGGGACAATATACCTTACTGGAATTGAAACATCGAATTTTTCATCAGCCCTTGCCTAAAGTACAGATTATTGACATGAAGGAAGAAATGGTTTACGGGAATTATTCTGTTTTTCCAGTGCTATGAGTCATTTAATTCGCCAGACCTTGACCAATAAAGAGCAAATGATTATTCTTTTAAATCGTCGCGGTTTTAGTACTTTTGTCATGTGTCGCGATTGTGGTGAACCCATCAAATGTCCTCACTGCGATATTGCCATGGTGTACCATCGTGAAGGTGAAGAATTGCGTTGTCATTACTGTGAACATCATGAACCGGTACCTACGGTTTGTCCTCATTGCGGCAGTCATAAGATAAAATTCTTCGGCTCCGGCACACAGAAGGTGGAAGAGGAATTGCAGCGCAATTTCCGCGATGCCCGTATAGCGCGGCTCGATCAGGATGTGACAGCCAAAAAAGGCAATGGGGAACAAATTCTAAACGACTTTGGTGAAGGCCGTTATGATATTTTGCTGGGTACGCAAATGGTGGCCAAAGGGCATGACTTTAAAGGGGTAACCGCAGTAGGTGTTTTAACGGCCGATTCGGTACTGAATATTCCTTTATACAGCGCATCGGAACGGACGTTTGACTTACTTACGCAGGTGGCGGGACGAGCCGGGCGCAGTACCGGTAAAGGTCAAGTTGTAATTCAGACCTATAATCCTTTACATTATGCTATAATAAAGAGTAAGGCTCATGATTATGTGGGTTTTTACGAAGAAGAAATAAAAGCGCGTGAACTACTGGGGTATCCGCCATTAGGTTCTATGATGCATTTTCGTATTCAACATAAAGAGGAAGCGAAAGCCATGGACATAGCGGAGCGTATAGTAGCGGCATTGGAACCGTTTGCCGTACCGGGGGAACTGGATGTGATGGGTCCCTATCAGGAAGGCATTAAAAAGGTGCGCGATTTATATCGCGTAGCGATTATGGTGCGGGGTAATCATTTAGAGAAAATAAAAGAATATATATATACATCGTGGATTTTACACAAGAGGGACTGCAAATTGACGTGGATCCCGTTTAATAGGAGGCAATATGGTATTAGAAATTATTAAAGCAGGTCATCCTGTCTTGAAACAGGTAGCAGAACCTGTAGATTTTGTAAATAAAAAAATGCGCCAGCTTTTAGACGATATGGCGGAAACTATGCGTGTGTCCGACGGTGTCGGTTTGGCGGCACCACAGGTTAATGTGTCGAAACGTATTATCGTAGTTGATGACGGTACGGGCTTGCAGGAATTCATCAATCCTGTAATCGTTAAAGGCGATGGGGAACAGATTGGCCTTGAAGGTTGCTTAAGTGTGCCCGGTTATTTTGGTGACGTAAAGCGCTATCAAGACATTGAAGTTCATTATATCGACCGTCATAACAAGAAGAAAAAATTGAAAGCGGAAGGTTTCTTAGCGCGTATTATTCAGCATGAAATCGACCATTTGGACGGTATTTTATTTATTGAAAAAGTAGAAGCTGCATATCGTGTAAAAGATGAAGCGGCTGAGGTTATGGAGGAAGCGGCAGCGGATGCAAAAAAATCCGCCGGTGAAGCAGTAGAGGTTTAGGAGGTTTTCATGAATTCATTACGAGTTGTATTTATGGGGACACCGGACTTTGCCGTACCTACTTTGCAGGCTTTAATTGATGGTCCTAATGAAGTAGTAGGCGTTTTTTGCCAACCGGATAAACAAAAGGGACGCGGTAAAAAAGTTCAAATGCCACCTGTTAAAGAGTGTGCGCTAGCAGCCGACGTAGCGGTTTATCAGCCTAATACTTTACGTGATGAAGCGGCACAAAACCTATTGGAGTCATTGGCGCCTGATATTATCGTCGTAGTGGCATATGGTAAAATTTTACGCCATGGCTCATTCGTTTGCCAAAATTCGGTTGTATCAATGTGCATGCGTCTTTGTTACCTAAATATCGCGGAGCGGCACCGATTCATTGGGCCATTTTAAACGGTGATACCGAAACGGGTGTGACCATTATGCAAATGGATGACGGACTCGATACGGGCGATATTTTGGATGTTGTGAAAACCGACATTAAAGACGGGGAAACGACGGGCGAATTATTTGATCGTTTGGCCGTTATGGGCGGTGAAGTCATTAATGATATCTTAAGGAAAGCACAGGCCGGTGAATTACAGCCGGTGAAACAAGATGACGCTAAAGCCACTCATACTACGAAAATTACCAAAGAGATGGGTGCTATTGATTGGGAAAAGAGCGCTATTTCTTTGGCAAATCAGGTGCGGGGTTTGAATCCGGCACCGGGATGTTTTACCTTTTTAGACGGCAAGCGTTTAAAAGTATGGCAAGCTGAAGCGCTGACAATGGATGATATGAAACAGCATAATTTATCGGCCGGTCAAAAAGCCGGTACTATTTTGGCAGTGAACGAACAAGATTTTGTAGTAGCTGCCGGTGAGGGAGCAGTGAGAGTGTTGGGAGTTCAGCCGGATAATAAGAAACGCATGTCGGCTGGCGATTTTTGTCGTGGTCACCAAGTAAAGGCAGGACTCATTTTCAATGCGTAATCAAGAACAGCAGGATCACCCCGTTTTGGGGCGTTATCCTTTATATTTTAAATTAACCTTCGCCGTGTTTGCCGGCATTACCCTTGTTTGGGCGGCCTTGGCATATTTGCTGTGGCCCGGCTTACATCGCTTAGGTTACCTATTGCCTATGGGGTGGAAACACTCCTTGCCATATTCCCGCTATTATGTTGGATAATGTGGGGCAGTATGCTTTTAGCTTCAACGAATCACTGGCGGATTCATCCTATATGGCTCCGCATCAGCAATCGCTGGCTCTATGCATTTTTCCCTTTGGTCCTCCTGGCCGGTAAAGTGGTGGGAGCCTCCAAGGATAAGGTGAGCCAGTCTTTGATTGATTTGATTAATCATTTGGTTGAGTTAAATTTGTACAAAGTACCGGCGGATCGCTTGCTTTTGTTAACACCTCATTGTTTGCAAAAAAGCGACTGTGTTCATAAAGTAACGACTGATGTACATAACTGTAAGCGTTGCGGTCGGTGTCAGGTCGGCACCTTACTGGATATTGCCGATACTTACGGTTGTAAGTTCGTGGTTGTAACCGGTGGTACCTTGGCGCGTTTGATGATTAAAAATATTCGGCCGAAAGCTATTGTTGCCATCGCCTGTGAACGGGATTTGGTAAGTGGCATGAATGATGTATTTCCGATTCCCGTAGTAGGCGTTCTGAATGAACGACCTTGCGGACCTTGCTGTAATACGCGGGTTGATACGGATCGAATTAAAGAAGTGGTGGAGAAATTAATCAATGGATAAAGGAACAGCACAAGTTAATATACGCCGTTTGGCGGTGCAAGCTTTATTGCAGATTAATCGCGACGGCGCCTATGCTAATATCGTACTTCAGCAGATGCTGGGCGATAATAAATTAAGTGATGTAGACCGTCGTTTTTTCACGGAACTCGTCTACGGCGTCGTACGACGTCGCAATTATTTAGATGCCATTATTATGGCACTCGCTAAACGTCCGTTACGCAAATTATCCTCGATTGTAGTGGAAATTTTGCGCTTAGGGCTCTATCAGCTTATTTACATGGATAAAGTACCGGACAGTGCCGCCGTCAATGAAAGTGTTAAAATGGCCAAAAAAATGGCTCGCGGCCTCGATGGTTTTGTGAACGGCGTGCTTCGTAATTTCATTCGCAATCGCGATAGCTACAGCATTGACGAACTTGCCAAAAATGATATAGAGCGCATGGCTTTCATTTACAATCAGCCAACCTGGTTATTGGAACATTGGCTCAAGACGTATGGCGAAGAAGAAACTATAGGGCTTTGTACTTGGTTTAACGAACGACCGAAGTTGACGGCCCGCATCAATACTTTGAAAGGCTCTGTGGCTGACGGTATGGCGGCTTTTGAAAAAGCCGGTTGGCAGGCAGAACCTACCGGAAAATTGCCGGAAGCGGTCCATATTACACGTCATACCGGTTCACTGGAAAGTGCGCCCCTTGTAAAAGACGGCTTAATTACGTTTACCGATGAAGCGTCTATGGCGGTAGCTTATGTGGTAGATCCGCAGCCGGGTGAAAAAGTTCTCGATTGTTGTGCGGCACCGGGCGGTAAAACCATGCATTTAGCGGCGCGTATGGCCAATCAAGGTCATATTACGGCGGATGATATTCATGAGCATAAATTAGGCTTATGGAGACTAATGCGAAACGGTTAGGAGTAACAATTGCTGATTTTAACTTGCAAGATGCTACCCAAATGCCGGAAACGTGGTACAATCAGTTTGACAGGGTACTGGTAGATGCACCCTGCTCGGGACTTGGTATTTTGCAACGTAAACTTGACATGCGTTGGCACAAAACACCGGAGTCCTTGACGGAACTTCCTAAATTGCAAAAGCAGATTATTGCCGAGGCCGCCAAAACGGTAAAACCGGGCGGTGTCCTCGTGTATTCTACTTGTACGATTAACAAGGGGGAAAACGAAGCGGTAGTGGAGAATTTCCTGAAAACGCATACTGATTTTACGTTAGAAGATGCGTCTTCGTTCTTGCCTTTTGAGGCTGAGGGACCGATGGTTACCTTGTGGCCGCATCGTGATGAAATGGACGGATTCTTTATTGCACGACTTCGTAAAGCTTTATAAAAATTTTACGTGAAATTTATAGTTTTTAAAGGAATTTAGTGGCTAAATAGCAATATATATTAGATACGGATATTTTGATTTGTATCTGAATACCGCTATTGACTTCTATCCATCCTGTAAATTATTAACATATGATTTTCAAAGTATTTGATTATGATTTTCATAGAATAAGGATATAACTATGATAGAACTATTGGGTAAGAACCTAACCGAATTGCAGGCTGTTATAACAGAGGCAAAATTTCCTCGTTTCAGAGCCAAGCAAATAATGGATTACATATATAAACGCTACGTATTCGACTTTGCGGACATGCAACAATTGCCGGGCGAGTTACGAGCGTGGCTTAGTGAGAATTGTGCTATCTCCGTGCCGAAAATCGTAACGGAGAAGACAACACCTGACGGCCAAACTAAGAAGCTCTTGCTTGAACTGGCAGACGGTAATCGTGTGGAAACGGTATTGATGAAACAGCAGTACGGTAATTCCGTGTGTGTATCTTCACAAGTGGGTTGCGCCATGGGTTGCGTTTTCTGTGCGTCTACTACCGACGGTTTGTATCGCAATTTGGAAACTCACGAAATTGTGGCGCAAGTCTTATTGTTTGGTGCCCTTTTAAAAGAACGGATTCATTCCATCGTTGTGATGGGCGCCGGTGAACCGCTTCAAAATTATACGAATACAATCAATGCACTTCGCCTTTTGCATGAAAAAGAAGCGTTTGATATCGGCTATCGTCGCATGACATTATTGACATGCGGCGTAGTAGAAAATATTTATCTCTTAGCCGATGAAGGTATTCCGATTACATTGCATTGAGCCTTCACGCCCCGAATGATAAGATTCGACGTGAAATCATGCCGATTGGCGCACACTATAATTTAGCAGATGTGTTGGCGGCGGTTAAGACGTATTATGAAAAAACGGATCGCCGTGTAACCTTTGAATATATTTTAATTGACGGCATTAACTCATCTATTGAGAATGCTCACGAATTGGGAGCTTTGGTAAAATCCTTCCCAAATTGTAATGTCAATTTAATTCCGGTTAACGGAAATGAACATATTAAATTGTTTAAACCTTCGCGCCGTCAAACGGAAGCTTTTAGAAATATTGTGGCTTCCTACGGAGTATCCGTAACGGTTCGCAAAGAAATGGGCGATGCTATTCAAGCTGCTTGCGGTCAGTTGAAAATTCAACAGGCCAACAAAGAAAGCGAGTAATCTGCATCACAGGTAAAGGAGGCCCTATGAAGAGTATAGGCATGAGTAAAATCGGTTTGGTGCGTCAACGCAACGAAGACCGCTTTTACATTGGAGAATCCTTTTGTATTGTCACTGACGGTATGGGTGGCTACAAAGGCGGTGAAATTGCCAGCACTATGGTAGTTGACACACTGGCTTGCGATATACAGAATTGGCAGGAAG
>ENA-OQIC01000545-OQIC01000545.1-human-gut-metagenome-genome-assembly--contig:-NODE-545-length-16254-cov-2.323681_pt1 | contig 16254 bp, 21 predicted proteins | sample MGYA00242572_ERZ504736 | MGnify/ENA primary metagenome ERZ504736 (study PRJEB26092, sample SAMD00036201) | human gut metagenome | host: Homo sapiens | study: EMG produced TPA metagenomics assembly of... | reverse complement strand
GAATTTCCAAGTCCTGTTAAGCGTGCAGCTCTGTATCGAAGCTGCGCCAGCTCTACCTGTATTTTACCTTCACTGGTATTTGCTCTTGCCGCAAAAATGTTCTAAAATCACCATGGTTCTGTCCATGATTTTACACTGCAATTCTCGCTCCAGATTATTTATCTGTGAAGGAGAAAGCTCATCATCACAGACAATTCCCGTAGCTCCGTATCCGTCAAGCATCATACGGATTTCATCCAGCTTGCCTGTTCCCACATAATACCCCGGATGAACGGCTTCTCTTGCCTGTATAACAGTACCTAAAACCTCTGCACCGGCTGTTTTTACAAGCTCCTTCAACTCTTCCAAGGAGTCCTTTGTATCATCGTTTTCTCTTGTCTGCACACCGACCAAAATTACCTTTTCCTGCTCTTCTTTTAACTCATATAATTCCATAAAACTCTCCTATCTGTTCTCCAAAACAAATTCTTGAAAGCATTTCATACTTTTTGTCAGAAATTTGCTCTTATGATATACAAAATAATATTCCCTCACAATACTTTCATCTGTAATTTTAATTTCTCTTAAATGATGGCTTTTCATATAAGGCTCTAAAACTGATTTTGTGAGAAGCAAAACTCCCATTCCTTTGGCACATGCTTCAATCAGGCTTCGAATACTAATGCTCTCCATTACAATTTCCGGTTTCTTTTTATATTTGCTCAGAAGAGCCTCCACCATACTCCGAGAGCCGCTTCCCAATTCTCTTAAAAGCAGCGGCATCTCAATAAGCTCCTCCATTTTTGCCGAACCCTGCCAAGAATAATCAGACGAACAAACTGCTATCATTTTATCCGTTCCCACAGGCACGCTTCTAAAAAACTGCGGATTAGAAGGATAATCTGTAATTCCAAAATCCAAATCATTTCTTATTAGTTTTTCCTCAATCTGTCTGGAATTATCCACTAATGTATAAATGGGAATTTGCCCATACTCTTCTTTAAATCCTGCAATCAGCTGCGGAAGATAACTAATTCCATAAGAAGCATTTGTTCCCACTCGCACTTTGGTCACCGTCTGAATATCCCGCAAAACGTCCCTTGCCTCATCAAACTGCGCCAAAATAGAGTCTGCATAAATTAAAAGCTGCTCTCCTGCCTCCGTGATATACAAGCGTCTGTTCATCCGCTCAAACAATTTTGTTTCATAATACCCTTCTAATTCCCGAATTGCATAACTTACTGCCGGCTGCGCCATGTTCATTTCTTCTGCGGCAAGAGTAATGCTTTCCAAACGACAAACCGCAGAAAATATTTTTAAATGTCGTAATGTCATATCTCTCCTTTTACATCCATATCTTTTTTATTATACATAGTATAATAACATAATAATTGCTATACAGCTAGAAAAAAGCTAAAATAGAATAGAATAAAAAAATGTGAGGTATTATTATGTTATTAGTAGTTTTCTTTCTAATCTGTTTCTTTGCCTCCATCATAGGGGCAATTTGCGGTATTGGAGGCGGCGTTATCATAAAGCCTGTTCTTGACGCATTTGGCGTTATGGATGTTGCCACCATAAGCTTTTTATCCGGCTGTACTGTACTTTCCATGACTACATATTCTGTAATCAAAAGTAAATTAAGCGGCAGCTCTAATATTGAGCAGAAAACAGGTTTACCATTGGCGCTGGGCGCTGCTGTGGGTGGGCTTTTAGGAAAATGGATGTTTTCTTTCGTATCTTCTCTAAGCCCAGACAAAAACAAAGTAGGCGCTGTTCAGGCTGCCTGCCTTATGCTGGTAACTGTCGGTACGTTAGTTTATACCCTTTACAAAGAACGGATTAAAACATACCATGTAACAAACTTAATGGCTTGTGTCGCCATCGGTATTTTTCTGGGAATTCTCTCCTCCTTCTTAGGCATTGGAGGCGGTCCTATCAATCTTGTTGTTTTATTTTTCTTTTTCTCAATGACAACAAAAATTGCGGCTGAAAATTCTCTATATATTATTTTCTTTTCCCAGATAGCCAGTTTATTATCATCCATTGTAACAAAAAGCGCTCCTGATTTTGAAATCGCAACCCTTATCTTTATGGTAATAGGAGGCATTGGCGGAGGTATCGCCGGAAGAGCTCTCAATAAAAAAATTGAAGAAAAAACTGTGGACAAGCTTTTTATTGGTTTAATGGTTGTAATTATTTTTATCAATATCTATAATATTTATCAGTTTATCGGATAACAAAAACTGCTGAGGTTTTACCTCAGCAGTTTTTGTTATTTGCTATCATTTATGCCAAAAAATAAGAGAAATGTTTACTTTAAAACATTTCTCCGTCTTTTACTTAATGCCGCAGACCGAATCGAACCGGTACGGGAGTATAAGTCCCGCAGGATTTTAAGTCCTGTGCGTCTGCCTGTTCCGCCACTGCGGCATACAAGTATTTTAAATGGATGGAGAAGGATTCGAACCTTCGAAGGCGTTGCCAACAGATTTACAGTCTGCCCCCTTTGGCCACTCGGGAATCCATCCATTTTCTTGAAGCAAATTACCTCAACTAGTATATATTTATATCATATCTGTTCTGAAAATGCAAGCAATTTTTATCATTTTACATCCTTCTGTTTGTATGCTATACTTAGCTTATCTTAGCAAAATCATTTTCCAATTTTGTAAAATATCATTTTTATAGGCACGGAAATCCGCGACTCCTTCCTCCGTGCCTGTTATCGCGGATGATCTGGAGGAATGGCAAATGTCCAATATTACGAAATACGCGCTGGAAGCATCATTAAAAAAACTCTTATTAAAAAAACCCCTAGACAAGATCACGATCAATGATCTCACATCAGACTGCGGAATCAGCCGCATGGCATTCTACTATCATTTTAAGGATATTTATGATCTTGTAGAATGGTCATGCCTGGAAGATGCAACGAAAGCACTTCAGGGAAAGAAAACTTATGACACCTGGCAGGAAGGACTTCTTCAGATTTTTGAAGTCGTTTTTGAAAATAAACCTTTCATCCTAAATGCTTACCGCTGCCTCAGCCGGGAACAGATTGAAAACTATCTCTTTCACCTTACTTACGAGCTGATCGCCGGTGTCGTCGAAGAACAGGCTGCCCAGACACCAATCTCCGAACATGCAAAGAAATTTATTGCAGAATTTTACAAATACAGCTTTGTCGGTCTTATGCTCGACTGGATCAAACAAGGCATGAAAGAAAATTATGAAGAAATCGTACATAATATCTGCGTGACCATGCACGGAACAATTGCAAATTCCATTCATAATTTTACAAAACAAGGGGAATGATAAAAAAATAATCATCTCCCTCTCTTTGTAAATTGCCACAAAAGAAAAGAACGTCTATGCTGAAAGTACAGAAGAAAGCAATGTAGTTATTTCAGAAAGGTGGTCATCTATATGGCAAAGAAAAAATTAGCGATCGGTGTTGCCTCCGCAGTTGCCGCAGGAGCAGGCGCCGCCATTTTATTAAAGAAAAAATCCGATGTAGAATCTCACACTGCTTCCTCAAAAAGTGTTTCCAAATCTTCCGACTATCGGAACACAAGAGCGAGGCAAGCATGAGAAAAACAGCAAAGGAATCTACTATTCCAACGGAAATTATGAAGCGTTTGCACGTCCGGAAAAACCTGACGGAGTTGATGAGAAACACGCTTACATTGTAGGAAGCGGGCTCGCAGCACTCGCAGCCGCATGCTTTCTCGTAAGAGATGCCCAGATGCCGGGACCTCATATTCACATTTTAGAGGCGATGGATATTGCAGGAGGAGCCTGCGACGGAATTTTCGATCCTTCCCGCGGCTATATCATGCGAGGTGGCAGAGAGATGGAAGATCACTTTGAATGCCTTTGGGATCTCTTCCACAGCATCCCTTCTCTTGAGACCCCTGGTGCTTCTGTTCTTGACGAATATTACTGGCTCAACAAGCATGATCCGAACTATTCTCTTTGCCGTGCAACCGTACAACGCGGAAAAGATGCACACACAGATGGAAAATTCAATTTAAGTCAGAAAGGCTGCATGGAGATCATGAAACTGTTTATGACAAAAGACGAAGATCTCTATGACAAGACCATCGAAGATGTCTTTGATGATGAAGTTTTCAACTCTACCTTCTGGCTATACTGAGAACGATGTTTGCTTTTGAAACTGGACACAGTGCATTAGAAATGAAGCTGTATTTCCAGCGCTTCATTCACCATATTGCAGGGCTCCCTGATTTCAGTGCGCTGAAATTCACAAAATACAACCAGTACGAATCTCTGATTCTTCCAATGCAGAAATATTTGGAACATGCAGGTGTCGACTTCCAGTTCAACACTGAAGTAACGAATGTTGTCTTTGAATTTAAAGATCATAAGAAAATTGCATCCGCAATTGAATGCAAGGTAAAAGGTGTCGAAAAGGGAATCCTGCTTACAGAGAACGATCTTGTCTTTGTGACAAACGGAAGCTGTACCGAAGGAACGATTTACGGTGACCAGAACCATGCACCAAATGGCGATGCAGAAGTACGCACGAGTGGATGCTGGAACTTATGGAAAAATATCGCACGGCAGGATCCATCTTTTGGACATCCTGAGAAATTCTGCTCTGATATTTCCAAAACAAACTGGGAATCTGCAACGATCACAACACTGGATGATAAGACTATTCCTTACATCACAAAGATCTGTAAACGTGATCCAAAGAGTGGAAAAGTCGTAACCGGAGGAATCGTGAGCTGCCAGGATTCCAAATGGCTCATGAGTTGGACCATCAACCGTCAGGGACAATTCAAAGAACAGGATAAAGATAAAGTATGTGTCTGGGTATATGACTATTTACCGATGTTCCGGGAGATTTCGTCAAGAAACCGATGCGGGAATGTACCGGAAAGGAGATCACGGAAGAATGGCTGTACCATATCGGTGTTCCGGTAGAACAGATTCCTGAACTGGCAGAACAGAGTGCAGTCTGTGTTCCGACAATGATGCCGTATATCACTGCATTCTTCATGCCTCGAACAAAAGGAGACCGTCCGGATGTCATCCCGGATGGATGTGTAAACTTTGCATTCCTTGGACAGTTTGCCGATACTCCTCGCGACACGGTATTTACAACAGAATATTCTGTTCGTACTGCGATGGAAGCCGTATACGGTCTTCTCGGCGTAGACCGTGGTGTACCGGAAGTATGGGGCAGTGTCTACGATATCCGCGACCTGCTCGACAGCTCTGTCAAGCTCATGGATGGAAAATCCCCTCTCGACATTCAGCTTCCGGGACCGTTAAATGCACTGAAGAAACCACTGATCCGTGTGATAAAAGGAACGGTAATTGAAAAATTACTCAGAGATTATGACATCCTGACAGATGAAATGTAACCTCGTTCTCCCCTAAGCACTGCTTCAAATACTATCTAAATAAAAAAATACGTCTCCGCAGAAATTGTGACTGCCTTATGTGAAAATCACAGCATTTCTGCAAGACGTATTTTTTCTGTTATTGGAAAGTCGCCTGATCGGCGTAATTTACTGCAATATAGCTCTTTCCTCTGTTGATCTTAATTTCCTTCCCATTCTGATCATAAAATTTCAGCCTGGACTGCTCATTTTTTCTTCCTTTGACCAGTGAATTTTCTGCACACCACCGTTGGAAATATAGTATCCAACCGAATCGCTGGCGCCATCCCAGTCTACCTCTTTATGTCCAATCTCATCTCTCACTGTAATCGATGTTTCCAGGACAAATACGTTTGTAAATGCAAGCTGCTCTCCAGTATTTCCATCGATCTGCGGTTTTCCATTTAAGTCTTTGACATATACTTTTTTTGCTTCATCATAAGTAAGTGTCGCTCTGGCAGCTCCAAAATTAATATCTACTTTCTGACAATCCTCTCCGTCCGGTTTTACCTGCTCATTGAGTCCGTAAAACGAAAAAGCCGCATCCTTCTTATCTTCCTCGATATCCGTTCTCAATCCTCTGGACTGCACGACACTGGCAAACTGAGTACCATCAAAATATCCTGTATGCTCGAGATCATATCCTGCACTTAGACGCGCCTGATCTCTTCCGAACAGACCGCTTCCATCACTGATTCCATCAATCTGGTCCAGATTCAGCGAAGCAATGTATTCTCCGATTGTGTCATCGCTTCCCCAGTTGACATAAAAGGCATCGAATCCTTCTGACAGCGCCGGAAAATATGCGCGGCAGCTTCGGATCGCACAGATTTTCGGGACAGCCGTATAATCACCGTACAGCGCCATAAATCTTGTCGCATCCCCCTCTACCGGGATTTCAAAAATAATATCTGCCTTTCCGACCCCATACTGCGGCATCGCCGGATCCACGTTATTGACCATGACTGCCACTGGACGTTTCCCGATCGCACCCTCTGTCAGATCCAAAACTCCGGTCAGAAGATTCTGATTTGCAGGGATCTCCTTCGACGATGCACGCTCCTCTGATCCTTTCATATCCTGACTCTTCTGCTCTTTTGCATCTGACTGGCTTGCCTTTACAGATGCCTCCTGTTGTTTCCCACTTTTCCACATCCCGGAATAACCGCGAGCATCAGACACATGGACAATAGCAACATTCTCTTCTTCATACGACTTCCTCCTTACCCTTCCTAGATTTCTCCCTCTGCATTTACCTGTTTTCTTTATGATAACAGACTTTTTTCCACTTTCCACAGCAATTATAGAAATGTTATCCACATTTAACAGCTGTTTTTCCACTGTTGTTGTGTAAACTCCGTCTTCTCTTCTCATCAAGTCAAATACCTGATCCCCTTCCTGCAAATATGCATATTGGGTATCGGCCGAAAGCCCCTCTATCGATATTACTTCATAGATTTGCCCCTCTTCTACTTGATACATCGTCTCCGGCATTGTAAGATTTTCCTCCGGCATCTCCTCAAATGACTCTAACACCGGTGGGAGATTCATCGTTTTTATCTGCTCATACGGAAAATAGTCTTCTATAAAAGTATACTCTGCCACTTCAAAAACAACACATTCCGGCTGAAACATCGTAAAATAATAATCAAAGTCAAAAATGTTCCGATAATCATGAACAGAAATATATTCTCCAAGACTGTTCTCCAAAAATTTAGAACCTAGGCCATTTAAATAACTTCCTTGAAAAACAAGTGTTCTCGGCACCCCTTCGGCAACTCTCTGCTTATTTACATAATAATTGAAATGATTAAAACTTTCATCTCTTCTGACTTCCGGGCTGTACTGTTCTGTCAGACATTTGACTTCTGCGTTTCTTTCATAGACAGGAACTTCTCATGAATCGGAATCTCTGAGAGCAACAATTTTTCCATCGTCTCTTCATGAACAGAAAATTCTTCTTTCGTGTTGATATGAACAGGAACTCCCTGCTCACTCAATCCTTCTAAAATATGATTGACTCCATAGAATGCACCCAGTTCATTCCAATGCCCTCCATCGTATTTTTTGTTAAATACCTTCTCTCCTTCCTCCGTCTTTTCCTCCAGTATCTCCGTATTATCTACATAGCGGATTTCTCTTCTGTCTAACTCTTCCAAAAACTGCTGCACCCACTGATTGTCATAATTCCACCCCTGCTCAAGCTTCTCCTGCAAAACAGTTGTCTTTGCAGGCTCAAACACGAATAGAAACGGAACTCCCCTGCTTCGCAGTAATCCTGGATTTTTTTATCATATCTGCAAAAGCGATATGGTAATCGCTAAAGATTGGATTTCCTCCTGTATTCAGAAATACATACCCATCCTTTCCATATACATAACTCGGGTGGATCATTTCATGAAAAATCTTATCATGACCTACAGTGTAAAGTTCGATCATCTCATTTCGCAGTCCGATGCGGTCATTTACATAATTTTCAATTGCCTGAGTGGCATCTTCCCCCTCCCGTATTGCCGAAACAGGATTGGCGGCGAGCATCCGGTTATCCACCTCTGAAACTGCATTTTCCTCAGTGCGAAAGGTCACCACAGGGATTGCGAGCAGTATAAAAAATATTACAATAAAAAATATCTTTAGTTTTTTCATTTTCTTCTCCTAACCAATTCTGACCTGCATCTTAATATTGAAAATACAGGAATGGGCTGTATGAACTATTGATCATAAAGATCACAGATACGATCATCAGCAGAATCAATCCTGTCTCTTTGATAAAAAGTCCCGTCTTTGTCCGAGCAAAAAAAGTTTTCACTTTTTCTGCCCATGGCATACAAAAGGTGATTGCCCCAAGTACCGCAACGACTGATAAGAAAATCAATTTTATTGTTAGGTAATGCTGATAGGTATATTCCACTGCACTTGCTGCATTCGCTGCACTGAGCCCGAACAGACTTTTCAGAAACACCTCCAGCCGGCTGAAATCTGAAAAGTAGAACACCTGCCAGCTAAAAAATACAATTGCCATCGTAACGACCCATTTACCTATAGCAGGAATTTTCTGATAGAAACGTTTTTCCCGTATGCAGCGCTCTACCAATACACAGACTCCATTGATCACACCCCATAAAATGTAATTCCATGCCGCTCCATGCCATATTCCCGTCAGCAAAAATACGCAAGACAGATTCCATAATGTTCGTTTCATTCCTTTTCGGTTCCCCCCAAGTGGAATATAAATATATGATCGGAACCATGTCCCAAGTGAAATGTGCCAACGTCTCCAAAATTCTGTAATGGATTTTGACCGATATGGGAACTGAAAATTCTCTTTGAAATGAAATCCAAATAGCTGTGCTAAACCAATCGCGATATCTGAATATCCTGAAAAATCATAGTATATCTGCATCATATAAAAAAATGCAAACAACCATGCGGTCGGTACATCCATTCCCACTCCGATATATGGATCGATCTTGCTGATCACAGCCCCAAATGAATCTGCCAAAATGACTTTTTTGGCAAACCCGATCATGATCCGATTCAACCATCTAAAAATTCGGTCTCATCTACTGCGGTGTACCGTCTGTCTCTGAAAATCTTTCCACTGTACGATCGGTCCGGAAATCACTTTTGGGAAAAAAGAAAGATATAAAAATACATCCAAAAGGCTTCCCGCCTCTGCATCTCCACGAAAGACATCCACAAGATAGGATATCGCTGTAAACGTGATGAAAGAAATTCCAAGAGGAACGATCCACTGACTCATCGCCAGACTGATGCCGAAAAAATGACTTAGATTTTCCGCAATAAAATTGTAATACTTGTACCAGATCAAAATGCCTGTCACAGCCAGGATAGAAAGTGTCATGAAACACACCTTCCTCTTGTACTTTGCTTTCTTTTCCAAATAACAGATTCCCTTTCCTGCCATCCACACTCCAAGCACATAGATGCTCAAAAGGGCAATTCCCTCCAATCTGGCCCATCCATAAAAGCAAAGGCTTACAAGAACCAGAAACAGATTGCTGAGCCAGTCGCTCCACCTCTCATTTCTATTTCCCAAAAGCTTTATCAGATAATAGCCCGCAACCGATGCCGGCATCACTGCAAATAAGAAAAAAACAGTTGTAAACGCCATATATCTTTTCTCCTTCTAAATATTCCATTCATTATATCACATTCATTCTCAAGAAAAAAGAAGTCTTCCGACACATCTCAGAGACTTCTTTTCCTTTTCTATTTCCCTATGTTACTCTGTCCTTTTCTTGAACGCTGTCACCGTGTTGACATTTTACTTATTTTACAACAAGATTATCCTTTGCTTCATATGAAAAATCTTCATCCAAAGGAAAGATCGGTCTTGGCACTTTCGTGTAATTTAAAGTCTTTAAGTCTTCATTTGTACTTCCTTTTGTAAGTGCTATAATACTTCTCTTAGCGATTGCATCCTGATCTGCTGTCAGATATCCTAATTTACATACAACAATATCTGCTTCCTTCGGATCTCTTCCAAGATCAGTAAATACATCCGGCGAAACATAACCGATATGACCCTCTGCAAGAACAACGTCAACACCGCAGGAATGAAACAATGCAATGTCACAAGGGATTGATGTCTTTTTCCATTTTTCCACATAAGCCTTGACTGTTCCGGTTGCTGTAATCGGCTGTGTTGTCGTCGTATCAAACTTTGCACCGAATGTGATCGTAACTTCTTCTCCCACTTTTCCTTTACAAGCCAGTGTTGCCTCCGGGTCATAGATTCCGCCATAGAGGACCGGTGTTTTTAACTGCTCTGTACGAGGATCTTCCATAATTCGTTTTAAAAATCCGGTACAGTCTGAGGAAGATCCGGCTGTCGGGTTATCTCCGGAATCAGAAAGGTATACCGGAAGTTCCTGTCCGTTTGCAATCGCATCAAAAGCGACATTTAATGTTTCTTCCTCTGTATAAGTCTCTGTCTGGAAACAGAAATCATTTCTTGTATTCCAGATGATATCTGCGAGACGAAGCGCCTCGCTGTCGGCAAGTTCCTGATTTTCGGCCACAATATAGACTGCCACAGAACTGTCCTCATTGTCCGCCCAAGGAAATCCCATCAGATAAGAGGCCGCAAGGATTCCTTCTTTCTGCTCTGTCTCGCGCAGCTTGGTGATCAGTCCTTTCATCGGCTCTACCGTTGTGGAAGACTGCTCTCCTGCGATTAGAATCGGAACCTTTACCCAGGCAGATTTTGCCTGCACATGATTTTCCAGTGCCGCGATGGTCATCTTTGCCGCATGTACGCCGGTTTCATACCGATCTGTGTGCGGTGCACATTTGAATCCGACAAATCCATCACAGTTCTCGTGCATGCGGACAGTCATCGTCGTGTGCATATCCAGTGCCGAGAAGATCGGAATGTCCTGGAACATCTCTCTTAATTCTTCCAACAGATATCCCTCTGCATCTCCAAGACCTTTCACTCTCATAGATCCGTGAAGTGCAAGTGTGATCGCATCCAGCGGCTTTTCTTCCTGTGCCTGACGCGCTCTCTCAAGAATCTCTTCTTTCAGCCCCAGATAGAACTCATAGTCTACTTCCCCATTGGGAACTGCACTTGCAAAAGTGTCGGTACCACTTCATACCCTTGCTCCTGCAGTGTATCCATCACTCCGCGCAGCGGATCATTTTTCGGATTTCTCTCAAAAAGTTTCTCTCCCCGTACAACGCCGAAGTCATTTTCTCCGGCAATGATCGGGTTAAATGAGTTAGATTCATGCATCATAGATGCAACTAATACTCGTTTCATCTCTCTTCCTCCTAAGCAAACAATATATTTTTAATATAAAGGACATGCCACCACATGTCCAGGCTCAATCTCGTTTGCTCCCGGTTTTGAATCACTCTGCAAAAAAATGCCCTCATCCACCGGTTTCCCGGCAGACAAAGACAGTCTTTTCTGCTTGCTTGTTCTTATCTTTTCTCTAAAGCTTACCTCGAGCAAAGGATGATCGCAGAATGTCGTCCCATATTCAGCACAACCTCTCCTTGATCGATCAGCACATAGTCCGGCTCCATCGTATACCCCTGCTCATAGGTATACAACAATCTGTCCATCTTCCCTTTCATCGGAAGTTCTGCCATCCAGACCGGTACAGTAATTTCTTTTAGTTTCTTACTGTTATTAATGATCACAACAATCTGCTGTTCTTGTGTGAAGCGGCTGTATGCCAACACATTCTCATCCCAGAAAAGCATCTTAAGTGACCCGCACCGAAGTACACTTTCCTCCTTGTGTATCCGGATCATATCTTTGTGAAATTGTAGCAGTTCTTTGTCTTCCTGCCCCCATGGATATGTTCTCCGATTATCCGGATCGGTAAATCCACATACACCAGCCTCATCCCCATAGTAAATGGTCGGTGCTCCTACCCATGTCATCTGCATCACGACTGCGCTGCGCATGACCGCCGAATTAATTCCCTCTCTGGCCGCCTTGTAGCAAGATTCTGCACTCGCCCCACAATGTGATTGGTTCTTGTCAAAATCGGGAATGATCATGATTTGATAACTCATTCATCGCCACCTGCAGAGATGGTGTCTGCATTGCTGCCATGTGATGATTCATCACACTGACAAAATGATCTGCATTTCCCCAGAGATCCTGCCGTCTCTCATCACTATGCTTCTCCATTCCGGTAAAGAACCATGTGAGCGGCTCCATGAACGCATCGTAATTCATAACAGTATCCCATTCATCACCTTGAAGCCATTCTCTCGGATCTCCATAGTGCTCTGCAAGGATAAGTGCTTTCGGATTTGCCTCTTTGACAGCAGTCCGAAATTCTTCCAGAACTCATGATTAAATTCATTGGAATAACCCAGATCTGCCGCCACATCAAGCCTCCATCCATCTACATTATACGGTGGAGATACCCATTTCTTCGCAATGTTCAAAATATATTTCTGTAATTCCTCGGAACCTTCATAATTGAGTTTTGGCAGGGTATCGTGCCCCCACCAGCCATCGTAATTATGATTGTACGGCCATTCTTCTTTAAAAAACCGGAAGAAACTGTGGTAATCACTGTCCGCTGAGACGTATGCACCTTTCCCATACCCCTCCTGCTTCTCGTAGATCCGCTCTCTGTCCAGCCATTTATTAAAGGAACCACAGTGATTGAACACACCGTCGATAATGACCTTGATCCCCCGTCGATGGAATTCCTGCACAAGTTCTGCAAAAAATGCATTGCTCGCCTCAAGATTCTTTCGATTTGTCGTCCGAATCTGATATTTTGTCGCCTGGCTGTTATCCAGACATCCATCCGTCAACACCTCTCCGCCGTCTTCCACAATCACTCCATAGTGCGGATCGATAAAATCATAGTCCTGAATATCATATTTATGATTGGATGGAGATACAAAGAGCGGATTAAAATAAACCGCCTCCACGCCAAGTTCCTGAAGGTAATCTATTTTTTCCAGAACTCCCTTTAAATCTCCTCCGTAAAATTCTCGCACACCCATAAATGCAGGGTATTTTGACCAGTCTTCCACACGGACACTGTGCTCTCCGATGTAAGCATACTCACCAGTTTCCACATCATTCGTGCGGTCCCCGTTGTAAAAGCGATCTACGAAAATCTGATACATGACCGCCCCTTTTGCCCAATCGGGTGTGGAAAATCCTGGTGTGATCATAAAAGAATAGAACTCTTCCCGGTTACCGGATACTCCACAGCGGTTAAAGTACTTTACTTCTTCCCCTTTGGACACCTGAAATCCATAGTGGAATTCTTTCTCTCCCAGCTGCCATTCCATCTCGTAATAGTCAAATGTCCCTCTCGTTTCCTTTTTCTCCATCTCATAAGACTGCTCACCAACAAGCAGAAATACTTGATCAACATCATCTTTTGCCGTCCGGAAACGAAGGCGAATCTTTTCATTTTTCTTTGGTTCTGGCGGTATCACATAATTGCTTGTACCGTCACAGAACAATGCGTCTATATTCATAAAGAAAACCTCATTTCCCAGACTTTCCATTCTGTTTATTCACCATCGAACAATGCTTCAAATTCTTCTCTTGTGATTTTTTCTTTCTCCAGCAAAAGGTCTGCACACGCATGAAGCACACGATCATATTTCTGAATGATTGATTTTGCATTGGCATAGCATTCGTCAATGATCCGCTTTACTTCTTCATCGATCGTTCCTGCCACTGCCTCACCATACCCGCGTGATGCATGTGCAAGGTCTCTTCCGATAAATACTTCATCCTCATCGTTGTCATAATTGATCAGACCTAATTTCTCAGACATACCAAATTTCGTCACCATCGACCTTGCAATGCCGGTTGCCTGCTTAATATCCTGAGAGGCTCCTGTCGTAATATCATCAAATACAAGCTCCTCGGCAATCCGTCCTCCCAATGCGACTGTGATATCCTGGATCATCTTTCCTCTTGTATTGAACACATCATCTTTCTCCGGAAGCGGCATCGTATATCCCGCTGCCCCAACTCCGGTTGGAATGATAGAAACACTATATACCGGTCCGACATCCGGGAGCACATGGAATAAGATTGCATGTCCTGCCTCATGGAATGCTGTAATCCTCTTCTCCTTATCCGAAATGACTCGACTCTTCTTCTCTGCTCCGATACCGACTTGACAAATGCATGCCGAATATCTGACTGCTGGATATATACCTTCCTTCCTTTGGCTGCCATGATTGCCGCCTCGTTGAGCAGGTTCTCAAGATCTGCCCCTGTAAATCCCGCTGTCGTCTGTGCTACCTGTTTTAAGTCTACGTCCTCGCTGAGTGGTTTTCCCTTCGCATGGACTTTTAAGATTTCTTCTCTTCCCTGAATGTCAGGTCTTCCGACCATTACCTTACGGTCAAATCTTCCGGACGCAGAATTGCCGGGTCAAGGATATCTACACGGTTTGTGGCAGACATCACGATAATTCCTTCGTTGACTCCGAATCCATCCATCTCTACAAGCAGCTGATTCAATGTCTGCTCTCTCTCATCGTGTCCACCGCCCATACCTGTTCCACGTCTTCTTGCAACTGCATCGATCTCATCGATAAAGATAATACACGGCGCATTTTTCTTCGCTCCTCAAAGAGATCCCTCACACGGGAGGCTCCGACACCGACAAACATCTCCACGAAATCAGAACCGGAAATAGTAAAGAACGGTACACCTGCTTCCCCTGCCACTGCCTTTGCAAGCAATGTCTTACCGGTTCCCGGAGGTCCTACAAGAAGTACCCCTTTCGGGATTCTTGCTCCAACCTGAATATATTTTTTAGGTTCTTTTAAGAAATCTACGATTTCCTCTAACTCTTCTTTCTCTTCTTTCAGACCTGCGACATTGGCAAATGTCACTTTCTTATCCCGATCGGTGCTCAATCGCGCCCTGCTCTTGCCAAAGCTCATTGCTTTTGCATTTGCTCCACCACCTGCCTGACGGTTCATCAGCACAAACAGTAATAATACAACCCCTACCGTAAGTACAAGCGGAAGCACTACCGTCGTAAATACGGAAGGTTTTGGCATATCTGCAATTTTGTATGCCACCCCATTTTCCTCAAGAATCTCCTGCACTTTTTCTGTATTCAGCACATTCATACTCTTGGAATAATCTTCATCCTTCAGATAAATCTTCAGTGTTCCTGTCGGTGTTTCTTTGTTTGGATTGATCACCACAGAATCTACATTGTCTTCCTTTAAATCTTCCTGAAACATCGCTTCTGTATACCGCTGTTCTGTACTTTGCATCCGGTCTGAAAACCAGAATACCGCAAACAGAACGATCACCAGCATCAAAAGCGAAGCACCGCTGGCTCCTCTATATTTCTTACTATCCAATTTATGTCCCCTTCCTATTCTACGCCTTCCACAACTCCGATGTATGGAAGATTTCTATATTTCTGCGCATAATCCAGTCCATATCCCACAACAAATTCATCTGGGATATTAAATCCTACATAATCTACATTGACATCCATCACTCTTCTCTCTGGTTTATCTAACAGTGTACAGAGTTTCATGCTGTTTGGATTTCTCTTCTTGAGAATCTCAAGAAGGTAAGATAATGTACGTCCAGAGTCAATAATATCCTCTACAACAAGTACGTCTTTTCCTTCCAGACTTTCATCCAGATCTTTTGCGATCTTGACAACTCCGCTGGATGTCGTTCCATCTCCATAGCTGCTTACGCTCATAAAGTCCATAGAAACCGGAACGGTAATTCTCTTCGCCAGCTCGCACATAAAGAACACACCGCCCTTCAGTACACAGATCAGATGTACCTGCTTTCCTTCGTAGTCCTTGCTGATCTTCTCTCCTAAGTCTCTGATTCTCTTTTCTACTTCTTCTTCTGAAACTAATACCTTAATTGTCTCTGCCATGGCTTTCTCCTCCATCTATTTGTATTTGTAAAATTCTTTTTGTATGTTCGTCTGGTCTCCCGCAAAGACTCAGGCGATGTCCAACTACCCATAAAATATGGCTTCCATCTGCAATCAGCAGTATCTCTCCCCGCTCACTTGCAGGAATCTTCTCATTGATCAGGTAAGATTTCAATTTCTGTTTCCTTCCCTCCCGGTCAATGACAATATAATCACCTGGTCTTCTTGTTCTCACACACAAATCATGTTTAATTATATCATAATCAAAACAGTTCGTGTGACTTTTTTGCATATTTCCGGGGTTCTCTGCCAAATCCACGATTCTGCATGTAACTGCGGTCTTTTTCCCCTTAGGAGTTTGGTAAAAGACCGTTCCCGGAATACAGCATTTTACTTCTAATGGAAGCTCCTCCTCCCGGAGCAGTATCCCTTTTTCTTTTTTTTGCCGTACTTCCTCTTCTT
>ENA-OQIC01000544-OQIC01000544.1-human-gut-metagenome-genome-assembly--contig:-NODE-544-length-16270-cov-2.805365_pt1 | contig 16270 bp, 22 predicted proteins | sample MGYA00242572_ERZ504736 | MGnify/ENA primary metagenome ERZ504736 (study PRJEB26092, sample SAMD00036201) | human gut metagenome | host: Homo sapiens | study: EMG produced TPA metagenomics assembly of... | reverse complement strand
ATTTTCAGAAAATAAGCTCTTTACATTCCATCTCATGTATCCCTTAAAATACAATCATAGTCATTCGTGGAGAAAAATAAAGAAAGGAGTTTCATATGAGTGTAGTTATGGCAAATGCACTTGGCACTGGAATTTTCTGCGGACTCTGGCAAGGTATCGGTTCAGTTCTTGGACTTGCTACCTGGATGGGCTTCGTCGGCTGTACTTCTTATTTCTCAGCCGGATGTGGAAAAACCGGTTTTATTAAATCCATGTGCAGTAACTATGTTGGTCTTCTCTGGGGTATGTGTATTATCATGTCAGGAAATATCAACAGTGGCATTTTGTTTGGTGCGATCGTAACTGGAGCTTTCTCCTGGCTGATCTGCTATCAATCAAAGATCGATCTATTATCCTTAGTTCCTAACACTTTCATGGGCGGTTTTTCTGCTTTTGCCAGTGGCGGAGATTGGAAAATGCTTTGCATCTGCCTTGTCTTAGGAAATATTCTCGGTGTGTGCTGCGATTATTCTGGAAGATTTCTGGCAGCAAAATTTGGTAAAGATAATTAATTAAGAAATAAGAGTGAAACAAATTTTCAAAGGAGCGTGAAATAAAGATGAGTAAAGTAATTAAAAAGCTTACGCAGAAGAAATGAAACAGGGCTACAATTTAAGAACAGCCATGGAAGAAGCATCCAGATGTCTTCTCTGCCATGATGCCCCTTGCAGCAAGAGCTGCCCAGCAAAAACGGATCCAGCAAAATTCATCCGTTCCCTGCGTTTTAGAAATATTAAAGGTGCTGCTGAAACAATCCGTGAAAACAATCCATTAGCTGGTTGTTGTGCAGAAGTCTGTCCTTATGGTCAGCTGTGTGAACAGGCTTGCAGCCGTACTGGAATTGATAAACCGATTGAAATCGGAAAGCTTCAGAAATTCTTAGTTGAAATGGAAAAACGCGAGGGTATGGAATTCCTTCATGTAGAAGAAAAACGTGATGGAAAGATCGCCTGTGTTGGAGCTGGTCCTGCTTCTTTAGCTTGTGCAAGAGAGTTAGCATTGTTCGGATATGATGTAACAATCTATGAAGCAAATGAAAAAGCTGGTGGTGTTTTAACATACGGAATCGTTCCTTCCAGATTACCTCAGGAAGTTGTTGATTTCGATATTGCAACAATCGAAAAACTTGGTGTAACATTTAAATTTAATGAAACGATCGATGCTGCACGCTTAGAAGAATTAAAAGCTGAGTATGATGCAGTCTTCGTTGGAACAGGATTATGGAAATCTAAAGTCATTGATATCCCAGGAAAAGATCTTGATGGTGTTGTAAGTGCGATCGATTTCTTAAAAGATGCCCGCTTAAATAAAGAAAACATGACTCTTGGAGATACTGTTTTAGTGATCGGTGGTGGTGACGTTGCATGGACTGTGTAACAACAGCAAAACAGCTGGGTGCAAAAGCTACAATCGTATATAGAAGAACAATTGAAGAAGCACCTGCTGATATTGATGAAGTTATGGCTGTACAGAGCATGGGAATTCCTATCATTCAGGAATTTGCACCAGGTGAGATCATCGGTAGTAAAGGTCATGTAACTGCAATGAAATTTAATGGACGTGACAATGAATCCGAACTTACCATGAAAGCTGATCAGGTTGTATTTGCTATTGGACAGGCTGCTTGTGACACTACAAAAGATATCAAAGCTGGCGGAAAAGTATTTACTGGTGGAGATATGGTAAATGGTGGAAAGACTGTTGTACAGGCTGTTGCTGAAGGTAAAGATGCTGCTGCTATGATCGCTGCATATCTGAACAAATAGAAAGGAGGCATTGATTATGTCATTAAAGAAAGATTTATCTATTGATTTTTAGGAGTTAAATGTGAAAACCCATTCTTCCTGTCTTCTTCTCCAGTAGGAAGTAACTATGAAATGTGTGCAAAAGCCCTTGAAGCTGGATGGGGTGGAATTTATTATAAAACAATTGGTATCTTTATCCCAGACGAGTGTTCTCCTCGTTTTGATATCACTACAAAAGAAGGAACTCCTTGGGTTGGTTTCAAGAATATGGAGCAGATTTCTGACAAGCCATTAGAAGTGAACTTAGAATATATGCGCCGCTTAAAACAGGATTATCCAAACAAAGTCATCGTTGCAAGTATCATGGGAAGTAATGATGAAGAATGGACAACACTTGCAAAAGCTGTTACAGAAGCTGGTGTTGACATGATCGAGTGTAACTTCTCTTGTCCTCAGATGACATCTCATGCCATGGGATCTGACGTTGGACAGAATCCAGAGTTAGTAAAACATTATTGTGAAGTTGTTACAGCTGCTACACATCTTCCTGTCATCGCTAAAATGACTCCAAACATTGGAAATATGGAAATTCCTGCGATTGCTTCTATGGAAGGTGGTGCTGCTGGTATCGCTGCCATCAATACAGTGAAAGCGATCACAAATATTGATATCGAAAACATCACTGCTATGCCTGTTGTAAACGGTAAATCTTCTATTTCCGGATACTCAGGAGCTGCAGTTAAACCTATTGCTCTTCGTTTCATTACACAGATGAAACAGCATCCAGATCTGGTTAATGTGCCTATCACTGGTGTTGGTGGAATCGAAACTTGGAGAGATGCCTTAGAGTTTATCCTTGTTGGTGCTTCTAACCTTCAGGTAACTACGGCAGTTATGCAGTATGGATACCGCATCGTTGAAGACATGATCAGCGGATTATCTCATTACATGGAAGATAATGGTATTGAAAAACTTTCTGATCTGGTAGGTCTTGCCCTTCCTAATATTGTTCCTGCCGAAGATCTTGATCGAAGTTTCAAACTGCTTCCTAAATTTGATGAAGATGCTTGTGCTGGATGTGGTAGATGCTATGTATCATGCTTTGATGGTGGACATCAGGCAATTGACTGGGATGAGGAAGCTCGTCGTCCAAGATTAAATACAGATAAATGTGTTGGATGTCATCTATGCCTGAATGTCTGTCCTGTTATGGATTGTATCACTCCTGGTGAGATCGTTATTAAACCTGGACGCGAAGAACACGAAATCAAAATCAAAACTAAGTACGAATAAGAAATATCACATTGATAAGGAGGTCTTAGTAATATGAAAGAATTCGATTTGATCATTAAAAATGGAACCGTCGTAACCTCTACCGAAAGTTTTTTATGCGATGTTGCAGTGAAAGACGGAAAAATCGCTGCCATGGCACAAAATATTGAAGCAGATGCGAAAGAAATTTATGATGCCGCTGGTAAATTAGTTCTTCCTGGTGCTTTAGATGCACATACACATATGGCTATGCCATTTGGTGGAACTGTTTCCGCTGACAGTTACATGGCAGGTACTCGTGCTGCTGCCTGTGGTGGTGTCACAACGATTTTTGACTATCCTGTACAGCACAAAGGAGAAACGATCCGCGGATTAGTTAACTCCAAGAAAGAAGTTTTAGAGAAAGAAGCCTGCGTAGACTATGCAATGCACTGCTGCATCACTGATTTAAATGAAGGTGAGATCCTTGAAGAAATGGAAAAGGCAGTTGCTGAAGGTATCACAAGTTTCAAATGCTTCCTTGTTTACAAAAAAGAAGGAATGATGGTAGATGACGGAATGCTTGCAAGACTGATGCTTCGTGCAAAAGAACTTGGAGCGATGATCAATATCCACGCTGAAAACCCTGATCTGATCGATTATTATACAGAGAAATTCTTAAGTGAAGGTAAAACAAGCGCTTGGTATCATTACATGAGCCGTCCTGAATTCGTAGAAGCTGAGGCCGACAAACGTGCTGTTCACTGGCTAAGCATTTAGATGCTCCTTTATATCTGGTTCATATGGCAGATAAAGAAGGTCTGGAAGCTTGTATCGAAGCCAAAGAAGAAGGTGCTGACGTATTCGTTGAAACATGTCCACAGTATCTGGAATTTACATGCGACGTATACAAACGCGAAGATGGAAGAAACTTCGTCTGCTCTCCTCCTATGAAAGGACAGGAAAGTCAGGATGCTTTATGGAAAGCAATTAAGAATGGAATGATCGATACAGTTGCTACTGACCACTGCCCATTCCAGAGTTATGAAAAAGACTGGGGTAAAGATGACTTTACAAAGATCCCTAACGGGTGCCCTGGTGTAGAAAACTTATATCCATATATGCTGGATGCCGCAAATAGCGGAAAGATCACTTTTGAGAGAGCTGTTGAATTATGCTCTACAAACGTAGCCAAGATTTTTGGATGCGACAACAAAGGATCTATCAGTGTAGGTAAAGATGCTGACATCGTTATCTACGACAAAGACAAAGACTTCACGATCAGCGTTGATAATATGCACTCTGATCTGGATCATACGATCTGGGAAGGAAAACAGTTACACGGTTATCCAATCCGTACTTACCTTCGTGGAAATGTTGTATATGACAATGGAGACTTTGTCGGAACACCTGGACTCGGTGAATATGTAAAACGAAGCCCAAGAAAACACTAAACCCTATAATACAAACACTTAACATAATTTTATAAAATCAGAGGATTCTTATGAAGAGAAAGAAATTACGACTTACGCCGAAACAAGCTGAACACATGCTCTTTAATGTTCTGGAGATTGGCAGCCGAATGCTCGTCTCCGGAGCTGAGGTCCAACGCGTCGAAAATTCGATCTATCGTATGTGTACTGCATATGGATCGGAAACGACCGAAGTCTTCTGCATGACCTACATGATCGTTGTTACAATTTCCTCCAAGCAATTTGGCACGATCACCTTGTCGAGACGGATTCATAACCTTTCCCTGAATCTATATGAATTACTCTATTTAAATGCTTTATCCAGAAGGATGTGTTCCACTCTTCCGGATATGAAAACGGTCGATCAAAAAATCAGGCAGATCAAAGCGCTGCCAAAGTATGGTCCAATACCCTCCATGCTCATATATGCTTTGATCTCCTCTTCTTTCACAATATTTTTTGGAGGCAGCCTTCCTGATGCCGCCGTTTCCGGTATGATCGGAATCGGTATACGGTGTGTCGAACTTCTCCTTCAACACTGCCTCTAAACCGTTTTCTTCTGGTTGTATTATTGTCAACAGTATCGGGCTGTATGGCCGCATCCTGTGTTTATACAAACGCTATGTTTTCTCTGGATAAGATAAGCATAGGAAATATCATGATCTTGATCCCTGGACTGATGTTTACCAATTGTATCAGGGAAATGATCTCAGAAAACATGTTATCCGGCTTAACAAGGCTTTTGGAAGCACTATTTATTTCTTCTTCCATCGCCATTGGTTTTGCCATTGCTTACTATCTGCTGTAAAAGGAGGCTTGTACCATGAATCCATATATACAGATCATTGCTGCATTTTTTGGATCTCTTGGGTTTGCGCTTTTGTTTAATCTGCGCGGACAATGGCTGTTCTTCACAGCCTTAGGCGGAGGCCTCTCCTGGTGTGTATATCTGATCAGCGGATCCTTTATATCTCACTATGAACGGCAATATTTTGCAGCAGCTTTTTTTCTCGGAATCTATTCCGAACTTATGGCACGTAAAACGAAATCACCTTCCACTCTTTATCTGGTAGTAGGCATGATCCCATTGATTCCAGGAGCCGCACTTTATTATATGATGCGAAATGCCATTCAGACGAATTTTAAAATGTTTGCCGAACGTGGCTTAGAAGCAGTTATTACAGGTGGAGCGATCGCATCTGGTATCATTACCGCCATGGTATGTTGGAACGTGATCAAATTAAATTTATTAAAAAAGTTAAATCAATCTTTAGGAGGTAACTATTATGTACGAATGCAGTTTAGAACGAATGACAGACAAGATCAAAACAATGAGTCAGTTCGGAGATGCCGGACACGGCGGAATCACTCGTTATTCCCTTTCTCCAGAAGCACTGCAGGCAAGAGGTGAGTTTGTACGCCGCATGGAAGCGATCGGAGCTACAATTAAATTTGATGATATGGCGAACTTATATGCAACACTTCCTGGAAGTGAACCAGATCTTCCTGGAATCGTAATGGCTTCTCACTGTGATTCCGTAAAGAACGGTGGAAATTATGACGGAATCTTAGGTGTTATGGGAGCTATGGAAGTTCTTGAAACAGTTGCTGACCAGAACATCCCTCATAAACATAATTTAACAGCTATGATCTGGACAAATGAAGAAGGATCCTTATATCCACCAGCAATGATGTCTTCCGGTGTTATCTGCTATGACTATCTTCCAGAAGATATCCGTGTAAACTTCAAACATGAAGATATGTTAAAATCTACTTCTGTTCTTGATGCTACAAAGACATTCGGTGCTGCCCTTGATGCATCTGGATACAAAGGTGACAAAGCAAACCGTTTAAATAACAAAGATTACAAAGCAATGTTCGAATTACATATCGAACAGGGACCTATCCTTGAAGCCGCTGGAAATGACATTGGTGTTGTTACTTGCGTTCTTGGAATGGTTAACTACACGATCAAAGTTTATGGACAGTCTGACCATGCAGGAACAACTCCTATGAAGTATCGTCAGGATGCTTTATATGGAGCTTCTAAAGTTCTTCAGTACCTGCATGATGAATTAGACAAATTAGATCCAGAACTTGTTTATACAACAGGTGAGATCTTCTGTCATCCAAACGTACATACAGTAATTCCTGATTATGTAGAATTCTCATTAGATGCACGTCATGAAAAACCAGAAGTAATCGAACAGGTTGTCAAAGTAATTGAAAATATTCCTAAAGAAGTCGTAAAATGCAAGACTGATTATGAAATTGCATGGACACGTGATACTGTTTACTATGACAAAGAACTTGTTTCTTACGTTCAGGAATCTGTTGATGAACTTGGATATTCTAACCAGAAGATCAACTCCGGTGCTGGACATGATGCTCAGTTCGCAGCTTATATGCTTCCTACAACAATGGTATTCGTTCCATCTAAAGACGGACATTCTCACTGTGAACCTGAATATACATCTCCAGAACAGTGCACACAGGGTGCTTCCGTATTATTAAATGCCGTATTGAAATGTGACGCAAAATAAATACATTTCGCTAATAATATCTTCCTCATATAAGTCAAGAATAAGAGATATATCCTCTAGGATATATCTCTTATTCTTCTGTGTATTTTATACAATTTCTATAAGAATTATCTTTTTATTTTTATGCATTTTGAATAAAATCATCTATGATTTATCCATCTTTTATGATATAATGAACAGATAGGTAATATTTATTTTATGATTCGCATTCTTATTGCTTATGAATCGGAGGTAATTTATGTCAGCTAAAAAAGCGCGCTACTGTATCGGCGAATTATCGACCTCTGTAATATACCCCAGAAGACTTTACGCTATTACGATGAGATTGGATTATTCACACCAGACTATCGAGACGACAGTACGCACTACCGTTATTATTCAAAATCACAGATCGTCAATCTGATGATCATTAAAACTTTAAAACAAATGGGCTTTCCATTAAAAGATATCCGGCAGATCATATCTGAGAACGATGCTCAGTCCCTTGAGGCGAATATCAATTCACATCTTGAGACGATGCGAGATGATATCATGAAGCGGATCGATCAGTACACCGAATGCAGCTATCTGCTCCAAAAGATTCAAAATGGAATTGATATTCTAGAAGCATCTTCTTCTCTTCCTTCCGAAGACCTTGCAATCTCTATTGAACATATTCCTAAGATCAGTTTAATGTATGACCGTTCTGAAATGGAAGGATATGATTACTCTGAGATGTCCTTAGACCGATGGATCTCCATTCTTCGGAAAGCAGAGCATTCCAAACATAAGATCATGGGACCTGTTTATGTGACATTTTATGAAGATAATATCATGAACAAGTTCCTCTCAGCAAACTCCATGGTCGAATTTGCAGTCCATATCGAGGATACTTCTTCTACCGATGATATTCGTGATTTCGGGGATTTTGATGCCGTAACCATGATCCATATTGGTAACTATGAGGATATCCCGACTTCTTATATCCAGATGATGAAATGGATCCGCCAGAATGGCTACACTGTTACAGGACCAGCAACAGAAGAATTCATCCTTTCCCCTCTGGATGTCAACGATGAAACTCGCAGGGTGACCAAGATCATTATCCCTGTCGAGAAAGAGAGTAAATAAATTAATATTTGTTATACAAAATAAGAATGCACACCAAAAGCTGTAAATTTCTTTGCTTACCCCAAAGAATTTACAGCCTTTTTGCCAGGTTTATTATTTATTAATACTATGAATGAGCTTTATAAGATCTAATATTCATACCAGAACTGTACAACTGTTGATAATGGTGGATCTTCCAGAACATCAATAGAACTTGGATATGGAGGATCTGCTGGTACTTCAATTATCTTAAAAGAACGGACTTCGATCAGTACTTTATTTCCTTCCTGTTTTCTGATTCCAGCGATATATTCCATATAATCTCCGGCAAAACATGGTGTGTAAAGACGAACTTTTTTAACTTCTACACATCTTCCTTGTATTTCCAAATGTTTTTGCCATCAAACGTTTTGCTGCATCTTCCATCAGTGTGATACTTCTGGCACCATTTACAACTCCACCACCGTAAAATACGTCACGGTCTGACATTCTATAACGAAAAGTGATTGTATCTTTCATCATTCTTTCTCCTTTCAATCTGTCTTATGTACTTTATTCATCTTCTGGAAAATCATCCAGATGACGCCATGGATCAATAACTGCTCCATCTGGCTGTTCTCCACGTTGTAAGTGTTTCTTAACAACCAGTCTTACATTACCTTCTGTACATAATACAGGCTCATCAAACCATACCATATCTCCTGGTTTGTAGTCTTCTTTCCCAGCTCTGTATGCTGGTGTAGCCAGCTTAAATACTTCGATCCTGCAGTCTCTTGATGTATTTCCGATATGTGTTAAAGTAGCTTTGTACTCCATCATATCTCCTACATACACATCCTGATAGATCTTTACATCTTCATATCCCAGACAGAGAGATTCATCTCCATCTACCAAGATCATTTCTTCTGTTTCAACATCTCCGATAAAGTCAAACTGACGTCCACTGGTACGATTCCATCTGGATTATTTGCATCCGCTGTCGTCATATTGTAACTTAAATAAGATACTTTTCTCATGTTGCTCCTCCTTATGAAATAAAAGTAATTAAATTACGCCTTCTTCTTTTAACTGTGCTTCTTCTTCTTCGGTTAATCCAAAGATCTCTCTGTTATGCTCTCCTAGAAGTGGGGAAGGCGTTTCTACAACTCCTGGAGTTTCTGACATCTTCGTAACACATCCCTGGAAATAAAGATCTCCTGCCGTAGGATGTTCGCAGTGAACCATCATCTCTCTTGCCTGTGTATGTGGATGTTCGATCGCTTCTTTTACATCTAATACCGGTCCACATGGAATTCCTGCTTCATCCATGATATATTCAATCTCTTTCTTTGTATGTTCCATACACCATCCACGGATCAGTTCCTGCAGTTCCGGCAGGTAATTCTTACACCTTAGATCATTGGTTTCGTATCTTGGATCACCAAGCAGCTCTTCATGTCCGATCGTATGACAAAATGTATCAAATAATCTGTCATTTCCTACCCCGAGTGCTGTAAATCCGTCCTTACAAGGGAAAATATCAAATGGAGCAATGGATGGGTCTATGTTTCCATTTCTCTGCGATATCTCCCCTGCCATTGTATAATTCACTAAGGCATTTTCAAGAAGACTGAATATTGTATCAAACATAGATACATCAACCTGCTGCCCTTCTCCGGTCATATCACGATGATGAAGGGCTGCCAATACACCAACTGTTAAATAAATCCCTGATACATGGTCTGCGACAGATGGACCAACTTTGACTGGATCTGTATCTTTAAAACCAGTCAGATTCACCATTCCGCCCATTGCCTGCGCCACGATATCATAGCAGGCTCTGTGTGTTAATGGTCCATACTGTCCAAATCCGGAACAGGATGCATAGATAATGGATGGATTGATCTTCTTTACCGTCTCATAATCAATCCCCAGCTTCTTTGTAACCCCGCCACGATAATTCTCAACAAGAATATCTGCATCCTTTACCAGATCATAAAACATCTGCTTTCCTTTTTCAGATTTCAGGTTTAATGTTGCACCCTTTTTATTTCTGTTTACATAACAGTAAAATCCGCTCTCTCCGCTCTTTTCATCAATTGGACCCCATGTTCTGCACTGATCTCCGTGTAGAGGCTCGATTTTTAATACGTCCGCTCCATAATCAGCTAACATCATCGTGCAAAACGGTCCACTTAAAGCTGAAGTAAGATCAACTACCTTAATTCCTTCCAATGCTTTTTTCATTTCGACACCTCCTATTTGTTCTTATTTACGAAACATATTTCCGCTGATGACAAGTTTCTGAATTTCATTTGTTCCTTCGTAGATCTGTGTGATCTTAGCATCACGCAGCATTCTTTCTACATGATATTCTTTCATATATCCATTTCCACCCAGCATCTGTACAGCTTCTGTGGCTACATGCATTGCTGCATCTGTACAAACCATCTTCGCTTTAGCCGCTGGTACACTGTAGCTTCTGCCTTCCTGCTTATCTGTTGCTGCTTTGTATAACATATACTGAGCCATCTCGATCTCTGTCTCTAACTCAGCCATCTTAAATGCTAAATACTGATTCTTGTATAATGGTTTTCCGAACTGTTCTCTCTCTTTTAAATAATTAAATGCGATGTCGTAAGCTCCTTTGGCAATTCCAAGTCCCTGGGCTGCAACACCAATACGTCCTCCATCCAGGTCTTTCATTGCAACAGCAAATCCTTTTCCTTCTTCTCCGAGCATGTTCTCTTTTGGAACTCTTACATTATCAAAGATGACCTCAGATACCTGTGCACATCTGATTCCGCACTTATCTTCGATCTTACCAATGGATACACCCTCCCATTCACGTTCTACGATGAATGCTGTTAATCCTTTTGTCTTTAATTCTGGATTCGTAAGAGCAACTACCATATAGTAATCTGCTAATGGTCCATTTGTAATGAAGCATTTTAATCCGTTCAGGATATATTCTTTTCCATTCCAGATTGCTGTTGTTTTACATCCTGCTGCATCAGAACCTGCATCTGGTTCTGTTAAACAAAATGATCCCATTTTCTTTCCAGACAGAACTTCTGGCAGATATTTTTTCTTCTGTTCTTCATTTCCATCATTGATCAGAGCACCAGAGTATAATGAAGTACATACAGAATAAGCAATTCCTACAGATGAATTGATCTTAGAGATTTCTTCTAATGCTAATACATAGGATAAATAATCTCCTCCCTGACCACCATATTCTTTTGGAAATGGAAGCCCGACAAATCCCATTTCTCCCATTTTCTTATATGCTTCTTCTGGGAAACGTCCTGCTGCATCATCTTCAAGAACTGTTTCCTGTAATACAGTCTGAGCAAACTGTCTTGCACTCTGCTGAACTGCTTCTGCTGTGGAGTTAATTCAAAATTCATAGTTTCATCCTTTCTGCATATTGCACATTTTATTTTCTACCTCGTATATTTGTAGTGTAGTCTATCCTTTCAGTGCAGAGTCAAGCAGTATTCTTGATATTTTTTATGCAGATTGTACAAAAAAAGACCAACTTTCCACTTACTGGATAGTTGATCTTTTTTCTCATTTAGCTATATTTGTCTTCTCAGACTCTATTTTTTCACATATTTTGATGTAACTTTCAGTCGTGCCATAGCACGTGACAATGCTGCCTGTGTATGATAGTACTGCAAACGGCTTTGTTTCTGTTTGAGTCGTTCTTCTGCTCTTGTTTTGGCCTCTCTTGCACGGATGATGTCGATGTCTTCTGGGCGTTCCACCGTATCTACCACGATGACTACGAAATCTCTGGTGACATCCGCGAATCCTTCACCAACAACACAAACTTTCCATTCCCCATCAACTTTAAAACGAAGCTCTCCTGCAACAACGGCTGTTACTGTATCTTCATGGTTTGCTAATACACCGTAAAGTCCGTCCACTGCTGGGAAAATGACGTGTTCACAAGCTCCGCTGTAGAACTTTTTGTCACTGGCAATGATCTCAAAATAAAAGGTTTCTGCCATTTACATCACCTCTTTTGCCTTTTCCTTTACATCATCAATTGTTCCGACCATCAAGAAGGCCTGTTCTGGATATTCATCCATTTCTCCATCTAAGATCGCTTTGAATCCTCGGATCGTTTCTTTGACAGGAACGTATTTACCAGGGATTCCTGTAAATGTTTCTGCTACGTTAAATGGCTGAGATAAGAATTTCTGAATCTTTCTTGCACGGTATACTGTGATCTTATCTTCTTCGTCTAATTCTTCCATACCAAGGATCGCAATGATATCCTGTAATTCTTTGTATCTCTGAAGTGCTTCTTCTACACGTCTTGCTACTTCATAGTGTTCTTCTCCAACGATGACTGGCTCTAAGATACGAGAGCTTGATTCCAGTGGGTCTACGGCTGGATAGATACCCTGTTCAGAAATCGCTCTTGATAATACAGTTGTTGCATCCAGATGGGCAAATGTTGTTGCTGGCGCTGGGTCAGTTAAATCATCGGCTGGCACATAAACTGCCTGTACAGATGTGATAGACCCGTTCTTTGTAGATGTGATACGTTCCTGTAGAGCACCAACTTCATTTGCCAGTGTTGGCTGATAACCTACGGCTGATGGCATACGTCCTAACAGCTGATACCTCTGATCCTGCCTGTACATAACGGAAAATGTTATCGATGAATAATAACACGTTCTGTTTTTCCTGATCACGGAAATATTCGGCCATTGTAAGTCCTGTCTGGGCAACTCTCATACGAGATCCAGGTGGCTCATTCATCTGTCCAAACACTAAAGCTGTATTTTTGATAACTCCGGATTCTGTCATTTCATTCCAGAGGTCATTTCCTTCTCTTGAACGTTCTCCTACACCTGTGAAGATGGAATATCCACCATGTTCTGTTGCGATATTATGAATCAGTTCCTGAATTAAGACTGTCTTACCAACTCCAGCACCACCAAACAGACCGATCTTACCACCTTTTGCATATGGAGCTAAAAGTCGATGACTTTAATACCTGTCTCAAACATTTCTACAACAGGGCTCTGGTCTTCAAATTTAGGTGGTTCACGATGGATCGCCCATTTTTCTTCTGATTCTACAGGTTCTCCTTTATCAATTGCTTCTCCAAGTACGTTAAACATACGTCCTAATGTCTGTTTTCCAACTGGAACTTTGATTGGTCCACCAGTTGCTGTGACTTCCATTCCTTTGTGAAGTCCTTCACTGGCTGCTAATAAGATACAGCGTACAGTACGATTTCCCATATGCTGTTCCACTTCCATAACAACTTCTTTTCCTTTATTAACAACGGTCAAGGCGTCATGAATCAAAGGGAGCTGTTCAGTTTCAAATTCTACGTCGATTACTGGACCAAGAATCTGTACGATTTTTCCTTTTCCATTTTATTTCCCTTCCTTCACTGTTACTCTTTCTTTAATGATTTAGCTCCGGCACACACCTCAGTGATCTCCTGAGTGATCGCTGCCTGACGAGCACGGTTATACATAAGTCCCAGTGATCTTATCATTTCTCTCGCACTCTTGCTTGCACCTTCCATCGCCATCATTCTGGCGTTTAATTCACTGGAAAATGATTCTACCATCGCACCATAGACAAGTCCTTTGATATAGTTTGGTGCCAGGCGGTCAAGCACCGCCTTTACGGATGGCTGAAATTCTGTCATATGTGATCTCTTTCCTTTTCCTGCAAACTCATACTGATCTGGGTTTAATGGTAACACACGGATCATCTTTGGTTCTGAGGTAATGGATGTGATCATCTTAGTATAAATAATATAGACTTCGTCAAGTTCTCCTGATACATATTCCTCGATCATTTTTTCTGCAATTCTTCTTGCTCTGTAAATCGTAGGATCCTGTGTTGTATAGAAGAAATCCTCGTCCATCTGGGCTGCATTTCTTCGTCCGAAATAATTACGTCCCATATATCCGATCACGAACAGTTTGTCATCTTCATTAATATTCTCTTCTGCCATTTTTGTAATGTTATGATTATAGGCCCCGGCAAGTCCACGGTCTGCAGTCATCACAAGATATCCTTTTTTGGGATGTTCTTTCTTTCTTTTATTTAAGAAAATGTGCTGAAGATCTGGCGTATGTGCATGATATCAAGCAGAGATGCCTGAAGCATTTCAAAGTATGGAGTTGTGGCATCTAACTGCTTTCTTGCTTTCTTTAATTTGGAAGATGAGATCAGATACATCGCATTTGTGATCTTTAATGTATCTTCGATACTGTTCATCCTTGTTTTAATTTCTCTGATATTTGCCATAGTGATCACCTACTTTAAATAGGCTTCTATCGCCTCTTGGATCTCTTTTGCAATGTCATCTGTTAAGACTTTGCCTTCGTCGATCTTCTTCACTGTCTCTGGATATTTCTGTTCAAAGAATGCTGTCATTTCTTCTGTCTCTGCCTTTAATTCTTTGACTGGAACATCATTTAACATCTTATGACCTGCTGCAAACAGAAGTAAAATCTGTTTATGTAATGCCATTGGATGGTACAGTGGCTGTTTTAGCAGTTCAATCAGATGAGATCCATAATTTAATGTTGCTTTTGTTCCATCATCAAGGTCTGAACTAAACTGTGTAAATACCTCAAGTTCTCGATACTGAGCTAAGTCAATACGAAGGTTTCCGGCTACTTTCTTCATGATCTTTGTCTGTGCTGCTCCACCTACACGGGATACAGAAAGTCCAACATTAACCGCTGGTCTTACACCGGAGAAGAATAACTCACTTTCAAGGAAGATCTGTCCGTCTGTGATAGAGATTACGTTTGTAGGAATGTACGCGGATACGTCTCCTGCCTGTGTTTCGATGATCGGTAATGCTGTGATAGATCCACCACCAAGTTCATCACTTAATCGGCAAGAACGCTCTAGTAATCTTGAATGTAAGTAGAATACATCTCCAGGGTAAGCTTCACGTCCAGGTGGACGATCCAGCAGTAAGGAAATTGCACGATAAGCAACGGCGTGCTTAGACAGATCATCATATACGATCAAAACGTCTTTTCCCTGATGCATAAAATGCTCTGCGATCGCTGTTCCTGCATATGGTGCAATGTACTGTAAAGATGCAAGGTCACTTGCAGATGCGGATACTACGATAGAGTAATCCATAGCACCATGTTTACTTAATGTTGTTACGATCTGTGATACTGTTGATGCTTTCTGTCCGATCGCTACATAAATACAGATAACATCCTGTCCTTTTTGATTTAAGATCGTATCAACTGCGATCGATGTTTTACCTGTCTGGCGGTCACCGATGATCAGCTCACGCTGTCCACGTCCGATTGGGAACATAGAGTCGATCGCTAAGATACCTGTCTGTAATGGCTGGTCAACAGATTTTCTGTCGATAACTCCTGCTGCCTCATGTTCGATTGGTCTTCTCTCGTCAGTTTTAATCTCACCTTTTCCATCGATTGGTTCTCCGATCGCATTAACGACACGTCCGATCATAGCATCTCCAACCGGGATATCTGCCTGTACACCGGTTCTTGCTACTTTAGATCCTTCCATTAATCCATGATCGGAACCAAGTAAAACACAACCGATACAGTTTCTTTCAACATTCAGTACAAGTCCGTGGACACCTGTTTCAAAAATAACAAGTTCTCCATACATTGCCTGGTCCATTCCATAGACTGTTGCAATACCGTCTGCAATCTGAATGATTCTTCCTTCTTCTTTGACCTCAGTTTTCTGGTCATAGTTTTCAATTTGATCTTTTAATACAGAAACGACTGTTTCTGGATTGATACTGCTCACCTGATCCTCACCTCCATGTAAGTTTCTGCTGTAATTTTCTCATTTTTCCACTCAGGCTGTTATCATAAACGTGGTCTCCAACTTTCAGTACAAAACCACCGATCAAGTCTTTCTCTTCTTTTAAAGTAAGCTCTACCTTGTCCGCCTGATATTGTTTCATAAGATACTGTTTGATTCGCTCAAGCTGTTCGTCTTTTGGCATTGTCACATAGTCAAACTCTGCCTTAATGATCTTATCTGTCTTGCGTTTTAGTTCATCATAATACTCAACTGCCTCGTCAAAACAAGCGATATCATCATTATCACATACAACTTTTAAGAAACTTTTTATATCATCAGAAAACAACTTTTC